>Ga0172382_10004643_pt1 | contig 20958 bp, 22 predicted proteins | sample Leawel138RmetaG_FD_122245 | JGI IMG/M metagenome (GOLD analysis project Ga0172382, IMG submission 122245) | Leachate microbial communities from a municipal landfill in Southern Ontario, Canada - Leachate well 138R metaG | ecosystem: Engineered > Solid waste > Landfill > Unclassified | place... | reverse complement strand
CCACCCGGCATGGAAGAAGTTGCCCATGCCGTTGGCCGTGGATTCGAGAACGACCTCGGTTCCGTCGGCGTCGGCGATGGCCTGGAGCACTCCGGCGGCGTGCTCCTGGGCCCGGGGCCAGAAGGCGACCTCCGAGGCGTGGAAGAGCTGCACCGTGAGCGAGCGCCCCGCGCCGCGCGTCCCGGCCGTGCCCACGCGATAGCCGCTGTCCAGCAGCGGGAAGTGCATCTCGCGGGCGTTGTCGCGCCCCAACCGGGGCCGCAGGGGCGCCGGGCAGTGGCGGTGGAAGCGCTGGGCCATTTCCAGCAGGTTGCGCGTGGCCTCCATCTCGTGGGTCAGGATGAAGGTGCGCACGCCGCGTTCGTGGGTGGCGCGGTGGAAAAACCGCGCGCCCACATAGGTGGATACGCCCTGCTGGCGGCCCTTGAGCACAAAGGCCCGCACCCGCCCCGTGCGCGCGCGCTGCTCCTCCAGGCACTGGTGCAGGTGGCGCTGGGCGCGATTGAGGGCCAGGGGCGCCAGGGCTCCGAGCTTGGTGCGGATCTTCAGGCAGCGCCCGGCATAATGGACGAAGTCGTCCTTGAGCCGCTGGCGCACGCGGCGGTCGCGTTCGGTCATGGGCGTCATTGCAGCTCTTCCAGTGCGCTTTCGTGGAGCGCGGCGTCGTCGGCCTCGCGCGGGCCGCCGAACATGCCCAGGTGCTTGCCCAAAAGGCCCAGGGCGCGGATGGCCGCCCCGGCGTCGAACTTGTAGTGGGGCCCATCGGCCCCGGCGGCGCCCCGGGCGGGGGCGGCTGGCGCGGCCTGCATGCAGCGCTCGGCCACCTCGCGCAGCCTGGCCACGACCCAATCGCGGGTCACGGCGTCATGGTCCTGGCCGCCCTCCCGGGCGCCCGGCTCCCCGGAGGGGCCGTCCAGAGCCAGGGCCACGGCGCGGGCCACCTCGGGCCGCGCCAGCAGGGCCCGGCCCCGGGCCGGGGCCGTGGCGACGGCGTAGCCCGCCCGGAGCGCCGCCTCGCCCGCGTCGCCGAGCACAGCGTACTCGGCCACGAAGCGTTGCTGGCGCGCAGGCAGGGGCCGTTTCCCCCGCCCGTTGATTCCCGTCTCTTGCGTCGTCCTGTCCGTCATGGGGCACAGCTCTCCCAACCCGGGGCGGGCCCGGGGTCCCGTACAGCAACGGTTTTCGGTTTTTGCCCCTTGCCACAGGCCGGGGGGGGCGTTATCTTGAAGATGCCTGGGAACTAGGTGAGGCGACTCGACCAAAGTGAATGAACACTCGCCAGTCGCGACTTCCCCGCCGGGCGGCGATGCCGGTCCGGGGGGAGCCCGCAGGGGGTCCGCCCCCACTTGATGAAAGAGCGTTCACGGTGGCGCCGCCCACGGGTTCCCGGGTTTTTTACGGCCTGCGCGGCCCGGCCGCCCGGCTAGCGGAACAGGTCGTACACCGCCTTGCCCACCAGCCCGAAGACCGTGGTCATCAGCCCGTAGACCACCCGCTCCATGTTGCGCAGCTTCTCGGTGTGGCTGTGGCAGCGCCGCGTGCCCTTGATCTCGGCCACGTCGCGGGCCATGGCCCGCACCCGCTCGTCGATACGCGCCAGAAGGACGCGCATGTCCTGCTCCTGGTTCATCGCCCCGCGCTCCCGCGCCCCCAGCGCAGGCGCACGGCGCCCTTGTCGAAGGCGCTGCGGCCCAGGAAGTAGTAGCCGTAGACCCCGAAGCCCAGCTCGGCCAGGGCGTCGAGCTTGCCGCCGTCCACCTGGGGCGCGAAGGTGCCACCCACAAGGGCCAGGGTGAACACCAGCAGGCACAGCGGCCGCACGTTCTTGGACAGCCACGAGTCCGAGGCCGCGTCGGCGGTGTGGCGCCCGGTCAGGCTGCGCTCGAACTCCGTTTCGGCGGCGAGCTGGCGCTCCTGCCAGGCCAAAAGCCGCTCCTGCTGCGCAAGCTCCAGCTCCTTGAGCCGGATCATGGCCTGCGGGTCGGCGGCCAGGGCCGCCTGCACGGCCTGCGGGTCGGCCTCGGTGCCCAGCCATGAGGCCACCAGCGCACCGGCCGCACCGGCCACGGCCCCCACCGGCCCGCCCAACACCCCGGCCAGCACCGGGGCGACCCGCGCCACCGCCCGGCCCACATCCTTCCAGTCCGCCATGTCCGCTCCTTTTGGCTAGGGCTTCGCCCCGGGGCGTTCCCCGGGCCCGAGGGCCCGCTCATAGGTCCGCAACACCGCGCCGCAGCGCAGGCACACCCGCACCCGCACAACGCCCGGCTCCCCGGTCTGCACGGTGCGCACCACCCGGGTCCGCCCGGCGCATTCCAGGCAGGTCATGCCGCCGCCGCCGCCGGGCCGCGGCGATGGATGGTCAGCCGGAAGGCGTCGTGGCCGCGCAGAGCCTCCATGAACGCCGCCACGGCCCGGCGGCTGTCCTGCACGCCGCGCGCGGCGCCGGGCGGGGCGAAGCGCTCGCCCAGCAGCACGCAGCCGCGGGTGTCGGCCACGGTGTTGCCGCCGTGGAAGATGATCCCGCTGCGCCCGGGCACGTCGCGCACGGCGAAGGTTTCGCCAAAGCGCGGCGACACGGTGCGCGCGCAGCGGTAGCGCCCGGCGGGGATGCACGACACGTCGCGCCGGTTCTGGCGCTCGGGCGGCTCCAGGGTCAGGCACAGCAGCTGCCCGTCCACGCACAGGGCCCCCAGGGTCCCCTGGGGCGATTCCTCCAGACGCACGATCTCGACCTCGGGTTCCAGCTGCATAATTTTCTCCTTTATAATTGGCTATTACCTTTTATGCATATTTTATAAGCGTTAAAAAGGGGCGTCGTTGATCACCACCCGCCAAGGCCCGGGTTTCACGGACCGAACTCAGGACCGGGGCCGGGGCCGGATTGGACGCCGGTGGCCGATGCGGAGCCGGGGCCTGGAGCGAGGCGGCACCTGGGGCCGATTCCGGAGCCAGAGTCTGCCGGACCAAGCCGGGGCCGGGCCCGGGGTTGGCCGCCGGTGGCCGGTGCCGAAGCCGGGCCTGGAGCAAGCCGACACCCGGGGCCGATGCCGGAACCGGGGCCGGGGTGAACCGAGCCGGGGCCGGGGCCTGGCCTGGAGCCGGGGCTGGCCCGGCGTCGGACATGGCCTGGCTCGGTCCGTGCCGGGGCGGGGCAGGCGACGGGGCAACGCCGCTGCCGGGCCCGAAAGCCGCTTCCGGGACGGGGGACGCCATCCGCCTGTGGCGTCGGCGCGTTCCTTTCGCACCCGGCGGCGTACGCGACCAGGCGGAGCACGCCGCAGCGGCCGACCGCGCCCCCGCCCGGCCAGCCCGGGCAGGCGGCCCCGAAACGCCTAGAACCCCAGGGTCGGATCGGCGCCCCGGGCATCGCCCCGCATGCGCGCGCGCTCCCAGGGGCAGCCGTGTTCGATGGTCAGCGCAAGCATTTCCATGTCCACGTCGTCACCTTCCTGCACGGCTCGGCGCAGGCTTTCACAGGCGTAGATCGCCCCATGCGCCAAGGCGTTTTCGGCCAGGGCCCGGACCCGGGTCCGGGCCAGCCAGGCGGGGTCGGGCTCGGCGCGCACCCCGAACAGGGAGAAGATGTGCCCGACGCGCAACTCGGCCCGCGCGCCCCCCGCACGCAGGAGATAGAACGGCCCGCCGCCGCCCTCGGCACCGTCCAGGGGCAGGAGCCAGAACAGCCGGGGCTGCCCAAGCCCGCGCACCACGCGCCGCACGAAGCCCAGGGGGCACATCTCGTAGTCCAGGGCGAAGCCCTTGATGCCCACCGGGGCCCAGACCTCGTCGGTCCACAGGCATTGGTCCATGACGATCCTCCCGCCGCGCCCGCCGCCGGGGGGCGACGTGCCTTGTTCCTGCGCGACGAGACCCCTTCTAGGCGATTATCGCCTCTATGTCAAGGGGGTCTGGCATATTTTTAGGCTTTTTTTGCCTAATAGCAGTTGAGGCGGATTTCCGGTAATAAAAAGGCATGGATGACGCGCTGATCTTCTCCCAGAACTTTCTGGACGCCGTCGAGGCCGCCCGCATCCGCCAGGGCCGCAGCCATTCGGACATCGCCCGGGCGGCGTTTCCCGCCCAGCGCGATCCCGTGGGCACCTACCGCAAGCTGCGCAACTCGGGGCGCACGGTGAAGCTGGCCGACGCGTACCGCCTGGCCCAGGCCGTACAACTCGATTTCGCCTCCCTGTGCTGGCAGGTTTCCCAGGCCATGCTCGCGCCCGAATCCCCTGCGACATCCGGCCGCTGATCCTCCGCCGCACCCCCGAGCCCCCTCTTCCACGCAGCCTTTGCTGGGCTTCTCCATGTCGCACTGCTGCACGTCAGCAGCACCGGCGCATTGTCTTGTTATGGCAATGCAGTTTATGTTATTTTTCTGCATTGGCACAATTCTGCATGCAGAAGCTTACACAGTAACAGCGTGAATCAAAATTTTACAGTGTAAGAATTTCCCTGGCGGCACACAAATAGGATAACCTATAGAATAATATGGCATATTATCTGGACAAAGCGCATGCAACTTGCTAATTATCGCATCGCCACACTAAATATAGTAAACCACTTTCAGAAAAAAGAGAATCGACGCACCTGAAAGGAGGGCATCATGCCACGCGAAATCAACGCCGAGAAGGATCCCGTCACCGAACTCTACGATGTCGCCTCCGCCCTGCGGTTCCTGGAGGAGGCCCTGGAAAGCCATGACGAAACGGAAACCCAGGTCCGCGCGGGAGGGGCCGCCTACGTCACCGGGCTCATGGGCAGGCGCCTGACCGACCTGGCCAGCGCACTGTGGGAGATGGAAAGCCGCCCTGAGGCCGGCCGGGCCGCCTGTGGGCTGGGCGCGTCCCCGGATTGCGGCGCGGCGTGCGCCCAGCCCGACTGAGCCCCTCGGGAGGGGGGGGGCCGACCCTTCCTCCCGGGAGCGCCCCCCCGCCCCGGGCCGCAAGAAAGGCCGGGCCGACACCGGCCCGACAGAAAAAGGCGGAAACCGCCCATCCCATCCCTTCCGACGGAGGTCCCATGCCCGTTTCGTCTTGCCGCTTCCGCCTGTCGCGCCGCCAGGGCGACAGGCTCTGCATCCTGGACGGCCACCCCTGTGCGCCCCAGGGGCCCGATGCCCGACCGCCGGAAGGCTGCCCGCGCCTGACCCCCGGCGGCCCGCCCTGCCCCGCCTGCGCCGCCGCGCCCCGGGGCGGCCCCCCGGCCCCGCTGCTGGCCGACCGCAGCGACGCGACCGGCCACACGGCCACGGGCGGGCGTACCCGTTACGTCTGCCCCGCCTGCGGCTACACGGCCGAGGCCGCGCAGCTGGCACGCGGGCTGCTGGAACCCGGGGCCGCGCCCCGGGAGGACGGGCGGCCCCGGAAGGCGCACGCGAACACCGGACCCCGCCGGGACGCGGATCAGCGATAGGAGGAAAGGATGCGCTCCATGCTGCCGTCGACATGCATGGCCCGCAGGATGTCGGAGAGCTGGGGCAGGAAACTGGCCAGGGGCGAGTTCTTGCCCACCAGCAGATGGAAAGGCAGCGTTTCGAGGACCACGGGGGTTTGCACCACCGCCCCTTCGGGCACAAGACCGCGCAGGGTCATGCACGCGGCCACGGGACACTCCGCGACCAGATCGCCCCTGCGCGCGGCCAGCATGCGCCAGACGGCGTCCCGCGACGGGGCCTCCAGGACCTCCACCCCGGCCCCGGCCAGGTGCGTGCGGCTCCAGCCGTTGCCCACATAGGTGATGACCCGGAACCCGGCGGCGCGGATGTCCTCGATCCCCCCGAGGGCCAGGATCCGCTCCAGGCGCGGGTGCCCCGCGTAGGTGAACAACACATGCGTCTTGAGGTACAGGGGCGTCTTGTGGGTCACCGTGTAGCGCGCCCGCTCGGCCGTGGGCACGGTGATCATGGCGTCGGCCTGCCCGCGCTCGACCCGCTCCTGGCAGCGGGCCCACGGCCCCGGTTCCCAGACCAGGGGCACCCCCAGGCGCTTTTGCACCGCCTCGGTCACAATGTCGTACAGCAAGCCACGGAGGTGGCCGTTCTCATCCCGGCTGTGGAACGGCGGAAAATCGACGTAGGCGACACGCAGGACGGACTCCGCCGTCGACGCGAAAACACAGGGCACCGCAAAAAACACCCAAAAGACGAGCAACAGCAGAGCCCGCGGCATCATGGACGTCCCGTTTCCATCTCTCGGACCGGTTTGTGCGGCACCTGGGCCCTCCGCCAAATACATCGACTATCGGTTGCCGATACTAGCGCCATCCCCGCACGAAGGCAAGCCTGTGGCGACAAGGCGGAACCGGAGCCTCGCACGGAAGGGGCGGGAGGGGGGGGAAGGGCGGCGGGGCGGAAGGACGCAGGCTCAGTAGGGCGCGACGATCCGCTCCAGGGTGCCGTCGGCGCGCATGGCTTCCAGGGTCCGCTCGAAGGGGGCGAGCAGGCCCACATGGGGCGAATTCTTCCCGATGAGCAGATGGAACGGCATGGCCTCGAGCACGGCCTGCGTCTGGACCACCCGGTCCTGGAGGCCGCAGGAGCGGATGGCCGCCCAGGCCGCCACGGGCCACTCCACGACAAGGTCGGCGCGCCCGACGGCGAGCATGGGCCAGACGCACTCGAAACAGGAGGTTTCGGTCACCGGGACGCCCACGGCGGCAAGCTTCTCGCGGGCCCAGCCGTTGCCGATGTAGGTGACCACGGAGAAGCCGCCGCGCAGGATGTCGTCCACGCTGCGCAGGGTGCGGATGGCCTCCAGCCTGGGATGCGCCGGGGAGGTGAAGACCACCAGCTTCTTGCTGTAGAACGGCGTGGGATGGGTCGCGGCGTAGGCCGCGCGCCCGGCGGTGGGCACGGTGATCATGGCGTCGGATTCGCCCTGGCGCACCCGCTCCTGGCAGCGGACCCAGGGGTAGCACTCCCAGACCAGGGGCACGCCCAGACGCCGCTCCAGGGCCTCGGTAACGATGTCGTGGAAGAACCCGTCCATCGAACCGTCCTGGGTGCGGAAAAAGAAAGGCCAGAACTCGGGGTAGGCAATGCGCAGTGGCCGCCCCGCCCCGGCGGCCGGGGGCAGCGCCAGCAAGGCCGCCATAAGCAGCAGAAGCAGGACTGGACGCATGGACCTTCCCTGGCCGCCTGGGCGGCCGGTCGGACGAAGTCCCAAGACTTAATCTACGACAGGGGAAAGGATACGGGAAAGAAAGCGGGAACACAACACGGCGCGGAAGTTTCGGCCGCCACGCCCCCGAAAAAGGAAAACCCCCGCAGGGCGGGGGTTTTCGAAAGTGGCGGAGAGGGAGGGATTTGAACCCTCGATACCCGTTAAGGTATACGCCCTTAGCAGGGGCGCGCCTTCGGCCGGCTCGGCCACCTCTCCAAGGGGTCGCGCACCGGGCCAAGGCCCTGCGCGGGACGTTCGCTTGCAGCCCGGCTCCGGGCAAGGCCCGTGCGGGGACGCTATGGATATGTTCCAACATGCCGCCTTGTCAAGGCCATTCTTCCCGGAAGGGCGGCGGCGCCCCGGCGCGGGCCCGGCGCGCGGGCGACAGCGCACCCGTCGCGGAGCGGCGAAGCAACCGCCCAAGGTCCCCAGGCCCGGGCCGGGGAAAGACGCCACTCCCGCCCCGCGGAAGGAGCGCATGCCCCGTGGGGGGCCGCCCCGTTTCCGGTGGGCCGACGCGGGGCCGGGCCCGCGTGCCGAAAAGGCTCCCGGCGCGGGGCAGCGCAACCAAGGGCCGGGAAACGGCCCAGTGCTCCCGGACGCTCCGCCCGCGCGGGGCAGCGGCACATATCGAGGAACGGGATTCCGGCGACGGCGGGGGCTCCGCACGCGGGGCAGCGGAGCCCGGGCTTTACACGGGGGGCCCTTTCTCCTTACATGACGGCAGACCCCAACGCGGCCAAAGGACGAGGCAACCAGAGTGAAGTGCGGCAACTGCGGAAACGACCTGATGCTGGGCATTGTGCCCCAGGGCCCGGCGCGGCTGCTGCGCCTGCTGCCCCTGGCGCCGTACCGCTGCGTGCGTTGCGGCAAGAGCAACTGGCGCCTTTCGGCGTCCTACGGCGCCCTGGGCTCGCGACTGGCCCTTTGCCTCGCCGGGCTGGCGGCCCTGGTCCTGGCCTACTGGCTGGGCGCCACCTTCGGCCTGCCCGGGGCGGAGCCCCCGGGCCACGAGGTCGCCCTGGCCGGGCGGGAGCCGGTCCGCTTCCAGGCTCCGACACCCCCGCCGCCCGCGCCTGCCCCCGAACCCGCCCCGCAGCGGGCCGAACCCGCGGCGCAGCAGAAAACACCGGCGCCCGTACCCGCCCCGGAAGCGCCCGCCCCTCAAGGCCAGCAGCGCCCCGAGGCGCCGCGGGCCGCCCCGGCCGACCCGGCCCCGCCGGGCACAGCCGCCGGGACGCCGCCCCAAGGGCAGCCCGCCGCACCGCCGAGCACAGCCCCGGCCAGGCCCGGCCCGGCGTCGGCGCCGCCCCGGGCGCAGGCGGCGCCCGCCGCCCAGCCCCTGGCCCTGCGGGACATTTCCGTGCGCATGGCCGAGGGCGGCGCCGTGCTGGTCACGGCGCGGGCCAGCGCCGCCCTGGGCGAGCCCGAGGCCTTCGTCCTGGACGGCCCGCCGCGCTTTGTCGTCGATATTCCCGGCCGCTGGACGCAGGACAGCGCCCGCAGCGTCACCAAGGACGCCGGGGCGCTGCGCGGGGTGCGCACCGGGCTGCGCGACGGCGCCCTGCGCCTGGTGCTCGACCTCAAGCGGCGGCCCGCCCGGGTGCCAGCCATTGTCCTGCGGGGCGACACGCTGACCATCACCCTGCCCTAGGACGGGCTCGGGGCCGGATCAGGCGGGCAGGTCGGCCTCGTCCAGCTCCAGCCGGGGCGGATCGCGGAACAGGCCCGCGGAAAGCATGGTGAACCAGGTCAGCACGGCCTCGCGCGGGTCGATCCCGGCGTCGCGGAAGGTTTCAGGCACCATGTAGTGCTGGGCCACGGCCTGCATGATGCCTGCGGCGACCTCCGGCACCACGCCCTGGCGCAGCTCCCCGCGCGCGGCGCTCTGCGCCAGGCAGCGGGCGAACAGCCGCACGATGTCCATGCGCACCGCCTCCAGCTCCGTCCATATCTCCGGATAATCGGCGCGGATGTCGCCCAGGAACTCGGGGGGCGCCTCCCGGGCCAGCCGCTGGATGGCCATGAAGCCCGCCGCGAAGCCCTCGCGCGGGGTGGCGGCGGCGTCCAGGGCCAGGCACACGGCCTCCAGCCGCCGACCGACACTGCGCAGGGCCAGCTGGCGCACCAGATCGTGCTTGCCCGTGAAATGCCGGTACAGCGTCTTCTTGCTCATGCGGATATCGCGGGCGATGTCGTCCATGGTCACCCGGCGGATGCCGCGCGCAGCGAACCGGGCGTAGGCCGCGGCCATGATCCGCTCACGGGCCTGGGCAGAAGTCGTCATTGAACACCTCGGGAACGGGATTGCGGCCTGGGCGGGGGCCCCGGCGCCGGGGCCGCCGGGCGGGCTCTGGCCCGCCCGGGGCGGAAACTAGCCCTGGTGGCGGTAGGCGCGCAGCAGGATCACCGGCTCCCGGGGCACATCGGCCATGCCGCCCTGGTTGCCGGTGGCCACGTCGGCGATGGCGTCCACCACGTTCATGCCGCGCAGCACCTTGCCGAACACGCAATACTTGTTGGCGTCCAGAAAGGCGTTGTCGACATGGTTGATGTAGAACTGGCTTGTGGCGCTGTCCAGGTCGTTGGTGCGGGCCATGGCGATGGTGCCGCGCCGGTTTTCCAGGCCGTTGCCGGACTCGTTGCGGATGGGGGCCAGGGTCGCCTTGACGCGCATGGCTGTGTCGAAGCCGCCGCCCTGGATCATGAAGCCCTTGATCACCCGGTGGAACAGCGTGTCGTCGTAGAACCCGGAATCCACATATTTCAGGAAGTTGTCGACCGTGCCCGGGGCCTTGGCCGGATCGAGCAGAACCATGATGGTGCCCTTGCTGGTTTCCAGGACCACCACCGGGCCGGGCCCCTGGGCCAGGGCCGGGGCGGCGCCCAGGACCGACGCCAGGAAAAGGGCCGCCAGAATCATGCCGATGCCTTTCATCACTCGACTCCTTGGATGTTTTTTTCCGCTCGCCCGACAGCAATAGGAGAACAGGGGGCAGGTTGTCAAAGGCCCGGCCGGGACAAAAACCCCCGAAGGCCGCTGGCTTTGAGGCCCTCCTCCGGCCGCGGGGAGCAGTGGTGACGATATATCGTCACCACTGTCAGGCCATATGATACTGGAATTGGCGTCCATCCATTGATATTTTCTATTTGCGGGCCTTGCAGGGCCCCCATATACTCCAATCAGGCTGATTTTCCACATGCCCGGCCCCAAGGGCCTGTGGAAAACTTCATCCGGCCACAGAGGGACGCCGGAGGGAGATTTCCGGAATCGGACCGTGGACGGCATGGGGGTGCCGCCCCGGACCACGCGCCCCGGGCGGACCGGGACGCGGAACACTACGCGAGGCTGCTGTCATGTATTCCACCGAAGCGCTGGTCCTTGAGCACAAGCGGCAGATGCGCGAGCTGCGCCGCGAGCTGAAGGAAGCCACCAGGAACAGGCGCGCCGAGGCCCGGCGCATGAACGGCGTGCTGGCCGAGTGCCGCAAGCAGTGGGTCGTGGAACGCCCCAAGCCCAAGCGGACGCCCCTGCCGTTGCGCGTCCTGTCCTTCCTGTTCTAGCCCGGCTGCGGAGCCGGACCAAGGCGCGCCGCGCGACGGAGTTCGCGCGGCGCGCTTTTGCGCGCGGCGCCGCCCGCCGGGCCCGGGGCCGCTGGCTAGCCCTGGCCGCCCTCCCGGGCCTCGTCCTGCCCCGGGGCGCCCTTCCCGGCCAGCCCCGCGCCGGAAAGCACCAGCACCAGCCGCCGGATCACGTCCGGATCGTACTTGCCCTTGTAGCGCTCGGACAGGGCGCGCAGCGCCAGGAAGGGCGACAGCCCCGCCTGCCAGCGCGGCCCGGAGATGAGGTTCTCGTACTTGTCGGCCACGGCCACCACCCGGACCATGAGCGGCAGGGACTGGGCCGCGATGCCCGACGGATAGCCCGAGCCGTCCTGCTTCTCATGGTGGAACAGGATCACGTTGAGCACCTCGCCCGACAGGGGCATCCCGGCACACAGGGCCGCCCCGCGCACGGGGTGGGTGCGCAGGATATCCTTGTCGCGCGGCGACAGCTTCACCGGCCGTTCCAGGATCTCGCGCGGGACGCTGGTCTTGCCGATGTCGTGCAGGATGGCCCCCAGCCCGCACTCCACAAGCGACTCCTCGTCCACCTCGTAGGTGCGCATGATGGCCAGGGCGAAAACCAGCACGTTGATGCTGTGGCGGTAGAGTTTGTAGTCGTGGCCGATGAGCCCGCCCACGGCGCGCAGCCCCTCGCCGCGCGACAGGAAGGCCGTGCAGCCGCGCACCATCCGGCGGATGCGCGCAAACTCGGCCTCGCCCATGACCTCGGGCAGGCGGCGGGTGAAGGCCTGACGCACGATGGACACCGACACGTCGTAGAAAATGCCCGCCCGCTCGCGCACGGGCAGGTCCTCGTTGGCCAGGATGGCCCCGAGATTCTCCTCCACATAGCGCCGGAAGCGCGCGCTCTGCTCGCGCAGCACAAAGACCTCGCGCACACCCGCCTCGTGCATGGTCCGCTTGTGGGCGGGGGTGAACTGCTCGCCCGTGCGCGTGTAGAGCACGAACCCGCCGTCCTGGCGCAAGTAGACCTCGAAATTCCCCTGGGTGTGTGCAAACAGCATCAGCGGCGAAACCGCGAAATAGGCGTCCTCGGGAATCCGTATCGTCTCGGCCATGCGCCCTCCGCGCCGGGCCGCCCCCCGGCGTCCGGCCTTTTGCCCATTCTAGCATCGCCGCCCCCCGGGGCAAAGCCCCGGATACCCCCCCTTCGCAACCGGGCCCGGCCATGCTATGCTCGGGCCATGGACAAAAACCGCCGCACCGCCCTGCGCGCCGCCGTGGCGGCCGCCCTGCTGCCCCTGGCGGCCCCGGCCCTGGCCGCCGGGGCCCCGGCGCGCCCCGCCGCCCCGGCGTCGGCCATCAACGTCATCCTGCCGCGCTCGGTCCGCCCGGATCTGGACGGCGCCGCCGGGCGGCGCCGCCAGGAGCGGCTGACCCTGGCGGTGATGGACTTCGTGCGCGAGCACTACCAGGGCCGCAACCTGCCCGTGTGGCGCAAGCCCGCCACGGCCATCGACCTGCACAAGCGCGTGGCCAACATCTGCCTGTGGGTGGTGCGCTCGTGCCACGCCCACCGCGAGGTCTACCCCGTGGACCCGGCCTGGGTGGCCGGACAGATCATGGCCGAATCGTTCTTCAACGAATTCGCCGTGTCCTGGGCGCTGGCCGTGGGCATCTGCCAGTTCATCGGCCCCACGGCCCGCGAATACGGCCTGGCCGTGGCAGGGTCCGCCCCGGGGCACGGCGCCGCGCCCTACAAGAACCCCGCCGACGCCGGGGCCGAGGCCGAATATCTCGCCGTGCGCCGCCAATGGCGCGAGGCCCTGCGCGAGCGCAGGCGCCTGGGCGACGAGGGCGAGCTGCTGCGCGCGGCCATGCGGGCCCATGTCGACGGCGCGCCCTGCCCCCAGGCCGGGCCCTACCTCGAAGCCTCCCGCGCCGTGGACGAGCTGGACGCCAAGGTCAAGGACGCCCGCCAGCGCTTCACGGCCTACCTGGAGGCCAACTTCGCCGGGCGCAGCATCTTCGACCCCGGGGACGTGGCATTCTTCAAGGGCTTCGACGAGCGCGTGCTCTACGCCAAGCCCGTGGACGCCATGGTGCTCATGCTCGCGCGCTTCCTGCGCGCGCGCGGCGGCAATATCCTGGCCGCCGCGGCGGGCTACCACGCCGGGCTGGGCAACACCAGCGAGGATGCCGGGGTCTACAAGCGCTACGGGCGCATTCCGGCCTTCGCCGACACCGTGGGCTACGTCAGCCGCTGCCTGGTCAACCACCACGAAATCGCCCTGCGCATGGCCTGACGCCAACCCCGGCGCCGAAACGGGCCCCATCCCCCCTTGCTTCCCCGGGCAGCGGTGCTATAACCGCCCTTCAACGCTGCATTTCGGGGTTATTCCATGCGAAAGGGTCTTGTCTGCGCCATCCTGTCCGCCTGCTGTTTCGGCATGCTGCCCATCCTGGGCAAGCTCGGCTTCGCCCAGGGCATGGACTCCACCCAGATGCTGCAATACCGCTTCGGCCTGGGCGCCCTGCTGCTCCTGGGCTGGTTCGCCCTCACCAACCGCGACGCCCTGCGCATCTCCACGCGCGGGCTGCTCAAGACCGCGCTGCTGGGCGGGGTGATCTCCCCGGTGCAAAGCACCTGCCTCATGGTGTCCCTGGAAACCATCCCCGCCTCCACCAGTTCCCTCATCCTCTACTTCTACCCCGCCGTGGTCACGGTGGCCGGGGCGCTGATCCACCGCCAGCGCATCGGGCGGCGGGTGGCCCTGTCGCTGCTGCTGGTCACCGCCGGGTGCGCCCTGGTGTTCCTGGACGCCTTCATGCGCGAGGCCGCACCCGTGGGGATGCTGTGGGCCAGCGGCGCAATGATCGTCTTCTCGGCCTACATCCTGCTCGTGCAGTGGCTCATGCGCGGCGAACGCCCCCTGAGCTTCTCGCTGTACGTCATCGTCTTCGCCGGGGTGGCCTTCGGCCTGCTGCGCGGCCTGCCCGCCCCGGGCGAGCTGACCCTGGCCCAGGCGGGCGTGGCCCTGGCCCTGGGGCTGGTGCCCACGGTGCTGGCCACGACCCTGCTCTACACGGCCATCGAGGCCGTGGGCGGCGCGTACGCCTCCATCTTCTCGACCCTGGAGCCCGTGACCACGGTGGCCGCCGCGGCCCTGCTGCTGGGCGAGCCGGTCTTCGCGCGCCAGCTGGCCGGGGCGGCGCTCATCGTGGCCGGCATCGTGCTGCCCAACCTGGCCCTGCTACGCCGCCAAAAACGGGTCGCCCCGGGCTGAGGGCGGCCGACGGGCCGCCTTGCCACGGGCCCGGCCCTGGGGTAAGGCTGGCTCAACCCGGGAGGCGCCATGCAAAGCCTGACCAACCTCCTGCTCCTCGTGCAGCGGGCCCTGGAAGTGTCCCTGACCCTGATTTCGCCCCTGTCCCTGGCCCTGTGGCTGGCCCTGCTGGCCGCCGTGGGCTGGGGCTACCACCGGGGGCCGCGCCTGGGCGCCCTGCTGCACCTCATGGGTCTGATTTTCTTCTTCTTCGTCATCTGGAACCACCCCGACTACTCCTGGTACAAGGACAACCCCTGGGGCGGCGGCTACATCTACGCCCTGGTGATGCTTGTGACCTACATGTACCTGCCCGTGAAGCTGGCCTCCACGGGGCTGCGGCTGTGGCGCGGGCGGCGGCGCCCCGGCGCCGGGCCGGGCTGACGGCCGGGCGGGCCGCCCCCGGGCCGTCCAAACGCGGCGTGCGGCACGCAAAGGGGGGAAGCCCGGGACGCGCGCACCCCCGCAGGCAGGCGGCCCAAGGCCTGCCCGGGCGGCGGGCGCAGTCTCCCGGCGGCCCGCCGCTCCGCCCGCAGGCACGCCGCCAGGGCTCCAGACAGGAAAAGGCCCGCCCGGCAGAACCTGCCGGACGGGCCTTCCCCTGACGACGCGCCGCCGGGTTATTGCAGCACGCGCTGGTCCACGATCTTGACCTGGGCCTTGTCGCGCAGTTCCATGACAAAGGCCTGGAACAGCTCCTGCTGGCGCGACTGGCGGATCTGGGCCAGCATGGTGTCCCTGGCGGCGGCCCACTGCTCGTCGGTGGGCAGCTGGCGCTCGCGCACGCGGACCAGGGCGTAGCCGTTGGCCACGGCGTGGGGCTCGGGCAACCACTGCCCGGGCTCGGCGGCAAAGGCGGCCTCGGCCAGGGTCGGGTTCATGCCCAGCTCGCCCACCATGCCCGAACGCTGGAAGGGCTCGCTGGTCTTGACCCGGGACTGCTGGCGCGGGGGCAGGGCCCCGCCGACGGCCTCGGCCAGGACCTGGACCGCCTTCTCGCGGGCCAGCTTCATGCCCGCCTCGCGGCGCAGGGCCTCCTCGATGGGCCCGCGCACCTCGTCCAGGGCGGCCACGGACTCGGGGTTGTCCTCGGTCTTCTCGGCCAGCACGGAGCCGTCCTCGATCTCCACGGGCACCTCGGCGGCCTGGCCGGGAGCCAGGGCGTAGAGCATGTCGGCGGACGCCTCGTCCACGCCCAGGCGCTGGACGAACAGGGCCTTGGGCACGGCGGGCACGGGCTGGAGCGGCAGGCCCAGGGCCTGGGCCACCTGGGCCAGGGTGTCCCCGGCCACCAGGCGGCCGATGGCCATGTCCAGGGTGTCGTGCAGGCTGTCGGCGGCCTTTTCCTCGGCCAGCTGGCGGCGGATGGCCGGGGCGGCCTCATCGAAGCTCCGGGTGCCCGCCTCGCGGCGCTCCTCGACCTTGATCAGATGCCAGCCGAACTCGGTGCGCACCGGGTCGCTCACCGCGCCGGGCTCCAGGGCGAAGGCCGCCTCGGCAAAGGGTGCGACCATGGCCTCGCGGGTGAACCAGCCCAGCTCGCCGCCGCGCGCGCTGCTCGGGCCGTCGGAATGCTTCTCGGCCAGGGTGGCGAAGCTCTCGCCCTTGGCCAGCCGGGCCTTGAGCTTGAGCAGCTCCACGCGGGCCTTGTCCGCGTCGGCCGCGGAGGCGTCCCGGGGCAGCTGGAGCAGGATGTGCCGCGCACGCACCGACTCGGCGACCTGGAACTCCGCCGGATGCGCGTCGTAGTAGGCGCGCACCGCCGCGTCGTCCACCTCCTGGCGCGAGGCCAGGGCCGCCGGGGAAAGCACCAGCAGGTTGAAGCCCGAGGTGGCCTGGCGCTTGAAGCGCTCCATGTTGTCCTTGTAGTAGGTGGCGACCTCCTCCTCGGTGGGGGTCACGCCGTCCTTGAACTCCTCCCAGGGCAGCAGCAGGTAGTCGACCACCAGCCGCTCCTGGCTGAAGCGGAACAGGTCGCGCGCCTCGGCCTCCTCGACCTGGGCCGCGCGGCCCACATGCTCCATGAGCTTGTGCTGCGCCAGGGCGCGGCGGGTGGCCTCCTCGAAGGCCGCCGGGGTCATGCCCTGGGCGCGCACGGCGCGCTCGTAGTACTGCTCGTCGAAGGTCCGGGCGTCGTTCCAGAAGCCCGGGTTGGAGCGCACGAAGGCCGCCAGCTCGGCGTCGCTCACGTCGATGCCCAGGCGCCGGGCCTGGCGCTCCAGGAGCATGGTGTTGACCATCTTGGCCAGCACGGCCTGCTTGATGTCGAACTTGGCCATGTCCTCGGCGGTGAGGTTGGGGATCTGCTCCTGGAGCTGGCGCACGTCGGTCTCGTACTGGCGCTCGAAGTCGCGCACCAGGATGGGCTCGTCGTCCACATAGGCCAGGATGCCGCTGCCGCCCTGTTGCAGCGAGCCGGAGCCGTAGGCCAGGATAAACGCCAGGATGATGATGAGGAACAGGATCTTGATGATCCACGATCCGGCGTTCTGTCGCAATCCGTCTAGCATGGCGTCTCCAAATGGGTTCGGTTTCGGGGGCAGCTACGCGCCCGCCCGGGCGCGCACATGATTGAGCAGGCCGCCTGCCTGAATAATTGCCAGTTCGTTTTCCGTCAAATCGTTTCGGACCGCCACGCGCCCGGCCCCCGCGACCTCCAGCTCCAGCACGCCGCCCGGAGCCAGCCGCGCGACGGGAACCGACAGCGCCGCGCCCTGCGCCACGCGCTCGTAGTCCGCCGGGTCGGCGAACAGCAGCGGCAGGATGCCGAAGTTCACGAGGTTGGCGCGGTGGATGCGCGCCAGGGACTTGACCAGCACCGCGCGCACGCCGAGATGGCGCGGGCCCAGGGCCGCGTGCTCGCGGCTGGAGCCCTGGCCGTAGTTCTCGCCGCCGACGATGACGCCGCACCCGGCCTGGCGCTGGCGGGCGACGAAGCCCTCGTCCACCCGCGAGAAGATGTACTCGCTGATGGCCGGGATGTTGGAGCGCAGGGCCGTGATCTGGGCCCCGGCGGGCAGGATATGGTCGGTGGTGATGTTGTCGCCGACCTTGAGGGTCACCGTGGCGTCCAGGGTCCCGGGCAGGGCGTCGAAGGTTTCCAGGGCCACGATGTTGGGCCCGCGCAGGACCTCCACGGCCGCCGCGGCGGCCTCGTCGGCCGGGGGCGCGAGGAACAGGTGGCGGATGGAGGGCACCCGGGCCGGGAAGGCTGGCGCCGCCGGGGGCTCGCCCCAGGTGGCCGGGTCGCTGAACTCGCCGCGCAGCGCGCACATGGCCGCCGTCTGCGGGCTGGCGAGGTAGACCTGGGCGTCCTGGGTGCCGCTGCGGCCCTCGAAGTTGCGGTTGAAGGTGCGCACCGACACGCCCGCGGACACCGGCGAGCCGCCCATGCCGATGCACGGCCCGCAGGTGCACTCCAGCAGCCGCGCCCCCGAGGCCAGCAGGGGTTCCACGAGATTCTCGGCGGCGAGCATGGTCAGCACCTGCTTGGAGCCGGGGGAGATGAGCAGGTCGGTGCCCGGGGCCGTGCGCCGCCCCGCAAGCATCAGCGCCACGGTCTTGAGGTCCGCGTAGGAGGAGTTGGTGCACGAACCGATGGCGGCCTGGTCCACCTTGAGCCCGGCCAGCTCGCGCACGGGCACGCGGCGGTCGGGCATGTGCGGCGCGGCCACCAGGGGCTCCAGGGCGCACAGGTCGATCTCCACGCGCTCGTCGTAGGCCGCGCCGGGGTCGGCCGCCAGGGGCTCGAAGTCCTCCTCGCGGCCCATGGCCCGCAGGAAGGCCCGGGTCTGCCCGTCGCTGGGAAAGATGGACGTGGTGGCGCCCAGCTCGGCGCCCATGTTGGTGATGGTCGCGCGCTCGGGCACGGTGAGGGTGGCCGCGCCCGGGCCGGTGTATTCCATGACCCGGCCCACGCCGCCCTTGACGCTCAGCTCGCCCAGGAGGTGCAGGATGATGTCCTTGGCCGTGGCCCAGCCGCCCAGGCGCCCGGTGAGGTGCACCTCCACCACGCGGGGCATAGTGATGACATAAGGCTCCCCGGCCATGGCCAGGGCCACGGACAGCCCGCCGGCGCCCATGGCCAGGCTGCCCACGCCGCCCGCGGTGGGGGTGTGGCTGTCCGAGCCGATGAGGGTCCGCCCGGGGCGCGCGAAGTTCTCCAGGTGCAGCTGGTGGCAGATGCCGGTGCCCGCCGGGGAGAAGACGATGCCGTAGCGCGCGGCCACGGTGCGCAGGTAGCGGTGGTCGTCGGGGTTGCGAAAGCCCATCTGCAACGTGTTGTGGTCCACATAGCTCACCGACAGCTCCGTGCGCACACGGGGCACGCCGATGGCCTCGAACTGGAGGTGGGCCATGGTGCCCGTGGCGTCCTGGGTCAGGGTCTGGTCGATGCGCAGGGCCACCTCGCCGCCGGGATTCATGTCCCCGTCGAGGCGGTGGGCGGCGATGATCTTGCGGGTCAGGTTCATGGACATGAAAGGCTCCTGGCGGCGGGGGGCAGGCATCCCGCCGGGCGTGGCTTATTGCAGGGGTCCGTGCAGGGGGTCGGGCATGAGCAGACGCGCCGCCCGGCGGCGGCGGAACTCGATCTCCGTGTCCAGGCGCAGCTTCTCCTGGGAGAGCCGGAATATCTCCTGGGCGTGGTAGACGCCTGCGGCGGGGTCCTCGGCGTCGCGCAGGCGGCGGACCTCGCGGGCCACCTCGTCGCGCCGGGCCTCGAAGGCCGCGCGCTCGGCGTCCAGGCGCGCGACCTGCTCATCAATCGAGACGGACTCGTCGTCCCTTTTTCTTTCCGTCATCGGACTCGGGCTCCTTTTTCCGGGGGCTGAAATTATCCGCCAGCAGACTGATGAACCCCGGCCAGACCTCGGCCAGGCCACCGGGATTGGCCAGCCCGATATTGGGCACGCGCAGCGACACCAGGGCCAGGGCCAGGGTCCAGGCCGGGGAGGGGCTGGACATGCGCCGCTCGGAATCGGCCCATTCGCCAGCGCCCTGGCCGGGCACGATGACTATGCGCCCGGGCTTCACGCGGGCGAAGCGCCCGGCGCGCTCGGCCACGATCTCCGCCGTGGCGGTGTCGGCGTCCTCGGCCACGCGGATGCGCGCGTCGCCGGGGGCGGCCAGCCCCAGGGCCACGGCCAGGGGCACCAGGGCCGGGTCCGTGGCGTCCAGCTCCACGGCCTCGGGCCAGGGGCCGGCCTGGGCCACGGCCACGGTGGGGCCGAAGTCCAGCTCCAGGCCGCTGGCGGCCAGCAGGGCGCGGGCCGCCGGGGCCAGCGGGTCGTCGTCGGCCCAGGCGCCGCCAAGGGCCACCCGCCCGCCCGCCGCGCGCGGCACGGCCAGCAGGCTGGCGGCCAGCAGCGGATCCAGGGGCAGGTCGGCCCCGGCGGGGGCGGCGGGCACGGCCAGGGCCGCGCGGGCCACGGCGAAGCTGCCGTCGGTCAGCTCGCAGGGCACGCCGCAGGCGCGCAGCAATGCCGCCGCGTGGGCCAGCATGGGCGCGCCGGACCACTGCGGCCCCCAGGTGAAACGGATGCCCTGGGGATAGGTCGGCCCGGCCAGGGCCAGGGCCACGGCGGCCTCGGCGGGCAGGGCGTCGGGCACGCAAAAGGCGTTGTGGGTCATGCCGCCGCTCTCCAGGCGGGCGGGCAGGCCCGGGGCGTAGGGCTCGATGGAGGTGAGCCGCGCGCCCAGGCCCGCGAAGACCCCGGCCGCGGGCCCCAGGTCGTGGGCCTTGAGGGCCGCGCCGCCGGTGAAGGTCATGCGCCCCACCTGCGGCAGGGCCAGGGCCAGCAGCAGATACAGGTTCAGCGGATCCGACCCGGCGAAGACCGTACGGTCGGCGAACTTCGGAGCGCCGCCCTGGTTGCGCACCGTGTCCTGCTCCCAGGACAGGCCCGCCCCGGCCTGGTTCAGGGCCTTGACCAGCTCCACCAGCGGATCGTTCAGCACCACGGGGGCCAGGACGCAGTCGGCCCCGGCGGCCGCCGCCACGGCGGCCCACAGCCGCGTGCGCACCAGGGAGCGCGGCCCGGCCACGGTCAGGTCCACGTTCTGGGCGCGCGGCGACAGGTAGAACGCCTTGCGCCCGATCTCGGGCTTGGTGGCATGGGCGTAGGCCAGCCCGTTGGCCAGGGTGAAGATGCCGCGCAGGGGCGGCACCTCGAGGCCCTCGCGCCCGGCCACCACATCCCAGGCGCGGCGCAGGGCGCGCTCCTGGTTGGGGTCGGCCAGGGGCAGGCCCTTGTCCACCCGGGCCTTGGCCGAGCGGCCCAGCAGCGCCGTGCGCCGGGCCAGCAGGTTGGCCAGCTCGAACTCCAGGTCCACCAGCTCCTGGGTCAGGGATTGGGGCCGCCCGCCGGGCTTGCGGAAATCGCCCGCGCCGCCACGGGGCCCGGAGGCCGCGCGGCGGGGGAACTCGTCGCCACGGAAGCCGCGCCCTTCGCGGGGCGGCTGCCCCGGGCGCGGCTCGCGGGCCGGGCCGAAGGCCCCGGGCGCCTCGGGGCGCGGGGCCGCGGCGGGGTCGCGGGGCTGCGGGGCGTCCGGGCCCGGGGCGAACGGACGACGCGCGGCGTCCTCCTCGCCGGGGCGCGGGGCACGGCGCTCGGGGCGGGAGTCGCGGCCCTCGGGACGGGAAAACTTCGGGGCCCCCCCGGGCTTGCGGTAGGGCTGGTCCGGGGCGCCGGGCCTGCGGTAGGGCTTGCGCTCGTCGCCACGCGGGGCACCGGCCCCCTCGCGGGGCGCGCCCTCCCCGGGCCTGCCGGACTTGTCGGCATACTTGCCGCCCGGCTTGCCGGAATACTTGCCCCCGGGCTTGCCAGGCTTGTCGAAATAATTCCTGCCGCCGGGCTTGCCGCCAGACTTGTCGGAATAGTACTTGCCGCCGGGCCTGT
>Ga0172382_10004642_pt1 | contig 20959 bp, 9 predicted proteins | sample Leawel138RmetaG_FD_122245 | JGI IMG/M metagenome (GOLD analysis project Ga0172382, IMG submission 122245) | Leachate microbial communities from a municipal landfill in Southern Ontario, Canada - Leachate well 138R metaG | ecosystem: Engineered > Solid waste > Landfill > Unclassified | place... | reverse complement strand
CTGGAAAGGTTCAAGGTTGGCGTGTCCACCACTGGCACCAACCCGGCTAACTTCACCATCATCAGCGGTACAAACTACATTCAGGCACCCGATGTTTGGACTGAATACACCTACAGCCTTGCCGATTACGCCACCAGTGAAACTGTTTATGTTGGCATCCAATGTGTTTCGAACGACGCCTTCATCTTCTTCATCGATGATGTGACTGTGATAGGCGGAGACGATGCAAACGATCCTGGCATGCCGGTTGTGGCAACTCAGCTGCACAGCAACTATCCGAACCCCTTCAACCCTGAAACCACCATTTCCTACAGTGTGAAGGAAGCCGCTCCTGTCAGCATCGAGATCTACAACGCCAAGGGACAGTTGGTGAAAACCCTGGTGAACGAAGACAAGGCCTCCGGCAACTACAAAGTTGTGTGGAACGGCCGTGACAACAACAACCAAGCTGTATCCAGCGGTATCTATTTCTACAAGATGCAGGCTGGCAAATACAGCAGCACCAAAAAGATGGTCCTGATGAAGTAATTCATCGGAGTCATAAATCTCCAATTAAGCCCCGGAATTCTCCGGGGCTTTTTTTAATTCTGGCGGCTACCATATTAGAACGAGTCTGTTGTAAACCACTTCAAAAAGCCCTAAACTTTTATCAACCTTATGTTTAGCTTATGAAACATAAGGAATACCAAGGGCGGCAAGCAAGAGAGCATCATATTTATCCCATTCATCCTGCAGTTTCGGCTCATTTTTCCTACAGGTCAGGACCCGTGCCATCTCGGGGAAAATAGACTTGGCGAAAACTTAATAAATGGGGTAACTTCTTTATTATGTGTGTTCTGGCTCAATTATTGCTTGACTTAATATGCATCCGTATTTTAATGCGGATACAGAGGAATTAAGATTGTTTTACTTGGTGATCCAGAAAACGAGTGCGGTATCAACAGAAGAACCATTGTGAGGCGTATCCAATCTTATTCAAGCATTAAGCATAGACATAACATTGAACCAGATGGAGGAAAGGATGAAAAAAACCATAATGGTCATCTTAGCCCTCGGCTTGATATTTTCCTTTGTTTTTGCAAGGGAGATGCAGCCGGGATCAAACCTTAGAATGCTGCCCATGCCCGAGCTGGATGTGAACAAAATCCAGGCGGCATCCAGGTATGGCGCTTCGTTTGCCAAAACCGCTCCACAATACACTTTCAGCGCAAATCCCACCGCGATAATGACAAATTACTATGACTACATGATTGGCAACTATAACGGTCTGCCTCTCAGAGTCATCCCTTATTCCCAAGGTGGCGGATATTTCATGACTTATCATGGACGTCGCGCGGCCACCTCACTCCGCCGCGCTTTCTACACCTATGTGGACGCAAATGGCAACGTGGTGAACAACAACGAGATTACCACCACCTACATCAATGAAGGCTATTCCACCCTGGCTGTGGATCCTGTTTCCGGAAAACCCCTGTATGCCTGGCACGCCAATCACGATGCCGACCCTGAACTAGAGGTGCTATTTGCCTCCGACGCTTTCATCGCCGGCATTTCCGGTCTTATCAATGATGTGGAAATTGCCATCGACAACCCACAAACCATTACCGCTCCCAACGGCTTGACCACTTACAACAATGAATTCATCTGGCCCACAGCCCAGATCGGCCCTTCTCCTGTGGACGGCAAAAGACGAGTTTATATAGCTGCCCGAAACTCGGTATCACCTTCATACGGTCCGTCTGAAAGCGTTATGATCGCCTATGCTGATTTTGACGGTGACCAAATCGAAGCGGGTGTGCCCATGGTTTGGAACCACATCACCATTCCCGAAATGGACGCTTGGAATGTGGACGCCAACCAGTGGCGCCGTCCCTTCTTGGCACTCACCACCGACAATGCCGGCAATCTCTATTATGCTGGATACCATTCTGCAACTGATGGAAGTGGACAGAACACCATCATCGAGCCCGACATCGACATCTTTGTGTGTCCGAATTATGGTCTGGGAACCTGGACCCGAGTGACCGACTATAGCTGGATACAAGTTAGCAATCCTCCTGGAACAATTGGTGGAGAAGGCTACTTCCAAGATGACGACGGTGCCGTTGCTGATGGTGAATTGATCTACCGTTTGGCAAACACTACTCACGCCAATGCCAGTGTTGATAATCTTGGTCGCGTCCACTTTTTTGGCGTTTGGGCGCTTTCCACCATTGACGGCGTCTATTGGCCTGCCTTCCAAGTTGTTAAAGAATTCGTCTTTGATCCCGCCAATCAAAGCATCGTTATCAACGATGTGCACCCCAAAAGGCATCCCTACGACGATTTCAACGAAACTTTCGTACCATGGGACATGGAGGCTCCTTTTGGCGAGCCCGAATACACCCAGGCTGATGATGGCAGCTACTATCTGGATATAGTTCTGTTAAATAGTCATCCCGGATTCACCTGGCCTTTCCCTCACTGGGATATTACCGCTCACGATGATGCCATGTTCTTCCATTACAGCAATACCAAAATTACCAATGCCAACGCTCAAGGCATGATGGCGGCGGTTTGGCAGGATAGCCAACGTGCCTACTGGTCTAACGTTGATTCCGACGCGGACTACATGGCCTATTCAAACACACCCGAGATTTTTATCGCGGTTTCCGCCAACAATGGATACACTTGGAGCGAGCCCATCAAGCTGAATAACCAGGAAGTCCCACAGCTTTCAGGCATCAAACCCATGTGGGTTTACCCCGCGGACCAGGTGATCTACACTGGCATGCAGGGTAATAACGTGGTTGGAAAGCTGGGTTTAATGTTCTACGACGACTTTACCTGGGGCGCAGATGTCCTCAATCCTCACACCTACCCCGATGGCGGCGAAGTGATGTTTATGGAGTTGGAAATAGTCTTTGCCACTTATGAAAGCATGACCGCCTTGAACGGCACAGTCACTTCAGATGGAACTCCTCTGCCGGATGCACATATCAAAATAGACAATGGCTTATATCACACCACAACGAACGACCAGGGACAATATCACTTCAACTATGTGGCTCCTGGAACCCACACTGTGACTGCCACAAAGCTTGGTTTTGAACCCCAAACCCTGCCCGTGACTCTGATTGCGGACGAAATCACCATCCTGGATTTCGACCTCATCCCTTCCGAATCTGTGAGCGTAACGGGATACGTTGTTGGCAGCGACCAACCCACTGTGGGATTGGAAGGGGCGAATATCGTCCTCACTGGAATCATGAACTACAGCGGTGCGACCGATGCCACTGGACACTTCAACATCCCCGGCGTACTTACCGGAAACACATACAATTACAGAATTTCGAAGCAGGGATATCAAGAAATCTCCGGTTCCATCGATGTTGGATATACAAACTACGTCATGGGCACCCTCACCCTGTCCGAATTTCCTTATCCGCCCTCCCAGGTTGTGGCAACAGAAAGCGTTGACCAAATTCAAGTTAACCTTGTCTGGAGTCCGCCAAGCACGGCGCCAGCTTTGCGCGGCTTGGAAAACGAAGGCGTTTTTGTCGGTACTGATGTGGATTATGCCTCCAAAATCAGCCACGAATTCATAAAATCCACCCGTCCCACATTCCTGAGCATAAATCACGACAACCGTGAATACCTTGGCTACAGGGTCTGGCGTCTCTTGCAGGGACAGGAAAACAACGAATCCGCCTGGACTGAAATCACTTCTGAGACCATCACCGCAACATCTTGGCAGGATGATCAATGGAATTCTGTTGTGGACGGCACTTACAAATGGGCTGTGAAAGCCATCTACCCCGGCGATGAAGCCTCCGCTCCGGCTTTCTCGAACACTCTGTCCAAGGTCAACCCCAAAGGAACAATTTCCGGTATCGTTCTCAATCATCATAATTTCCCCATTGTGGGTGCAACCGTCACCTGTGGCGATGTATCTGCAACCACTTACAGCTCCGGATATTACAGCATACAGGTTTCAGTTGGAACCCACAGCGTGACCGCCTCAGCTCCGGGCTATGAAACTTCCACCCAAAGCGGCTTGACTGTTTTGGAAGGGCAGACCACCATCGTGAACTTCCAGCTTGCGCCAAATATGACCCACTACTTGGTAGACGGTTTTGAAAGCTATCCCAATTTTGCCACCAGCTTTGGACGCTGGACCACAGTGGATGTGGATATGAGCGAAACCTACGGCATCACCAATGTGGACTTCCCCGGAGCTCATGAACCCATGGCTTTCATGATTTTCAATCCCAGCGCCACAGTGCCGCCCTCGACCACAATCAGCGCACACAGTGGAGAGAAAATGGTCGCAAGCTTTGCCGCAGTTAACGGTCCAAACAACGACTGGCTGATCGCACATATGTTCCCGCCTGTTACTGAAATCAGATTCTGGGCAAAGTCTCACACCGCCCAGTATGGACTTGAAAGGTTCAGGGTTGGCGTGAGCACCAGCGGAACCCACCCGAACCAGTTCAACATCATCAGCGGTCCCAACTACATTGAGGCTCCCGAGGTTTGGACTGAATATATTTTCAGCTGTTTTGGCTACACTGGACAGGTCAACGTTGGAATCCAGTGTGTTTCGGACGATGCCTTCATCTTTTTTGTGGACGATGTGGAAGTATTTACTGTATCCACCGATGATCCCATCGCGCCGGTTGTGGCAACCGAGCTGCACAGCAACTATCCCAACCCCTTCAACCCGGAAACCACCATCACCTACAGCGTGAAGGAAGCCAGCCCTGTCAGCATCGAAATCTACAACGCCAAAGGACAGTTGGTGAAAACCCTGGTGAACGAAGACAAGGCCTCCGGCAACTACAAAGTTGTGTGGAACGGCTGCGACAACAACAATCAAGCTGTATCCAGCGGTGTCTATTTCTACAAGATGCAGGCTGGCAAATACAGCAGCACCAGAAAAATGATCCTGATGAAGTAATTCATCGGAGCCATAAATCTCTAATCAAACCCCGGAATTCTCCGGGGCTTTTTTCTTTTCAAAAAAAGAAATCCACTTATGTCGGTCTGGCAAAAATACTTCACCGTACAGCAAATCTCTGATAGTTGTTCCCTTGCATGTTTCAGCTATCTTGTTAAACTTGAAGCAAATAAACTGTTATCCTTAGTTTAATATCTTTTTATAAATAAGTAGATAGCACATAAGAAAGTTCTTGACATGAAACGGACGGTTGCGTAAGTGTATTTATAGATTATTAGATTCCAAAAAACGCAATAATTAATCGGTGCGGAGTCTTAAGCAGCTCTTGCACAAAAAATAGATGAAAAGCTGGTCTACAAAAGACTTAAACAACGTAACCAAACAGGAGAAACCTTATGAAACGAACGCTTGTTTTCGCGCTGCTTCTGATTCTTGCAATCAGTTTTGGCAGCACCGTTTTTGCCCAAACTGTGCCCGTGACCATTGGAGATGGCACGAATACCAATACCACCACAGGACCTCCGGCCCCATACGGAACTTGGTATAAGGCATTCCGCCAACAGTTTCTTGTCCTCGCAAGCGAGTTTAACGACGCCGGCGGTGGAGGAGGAGACATTAGTTCCCTGGCTTTCAATGTGAGTGCACTCAACAACTGTACACCCATGCCGAACTACCGTATCCGCCTCAAACACACAAGCCAAACTACTCTGAGCGGAACCTTTGAAGAAGGTGACTATCAGGAAGTTTTCCAAGCCGACTCATTCATGCCCACCACGGGCTGGAACGAGCACACTTTCAGCGCTCCATTTAATTGGGATGGAAACTCGAACATTCTGGTGGACATCGTAACAGACATTATTGACGGTTCCTATGCTCAAAACGCTTCTGTGTTCTACACCAACACTTCTTTCAACAGTGCTTTGCGCTATCAAAATGACAGTAACAATGGTGACACTGGAATAGAGGGAACCCCAGGAGTTGGGCGCTCGAACATGGTATTCACCATGCAGCAGCTTGATGTTTTGGACATGATTGCAGTGGCCATCGACGGCCCCAATTCACCCAGTATCAACAGCACTGTGAACTACACCGTGACGGTGAAAAGCCTTTGCCGCAACCCGGTTAGCGACTACACCGTGAAACTGATGAAGGCTCCGGAATTCGAGATCGCCAGTATAGACGGTACCGAAATCCAATTCATGGAGGAACTGGATTACACTCTGTCTTGGACTCCTGACGAAGAAGGAGGCTTCGAACTCTTTGGACGGGTGATTATGGACGATGATGAAGACCTGACAAACGACGATACTCCAATGCTGGCAGTAACCGTGATGCCCGAAGGGCTTGCAGTTGTTTCCATTGGAGACGGGACCCAGGTGAACACCACATCCAGTGTGCCCACCCCTTACGGAACCTATTACAAAAACTTCCGTCAACAATATCTCATCACAGCCAACGAAATCAACAACGCTGGTGGCGGACCCGGTGAGATGTATGGTGTTTCCTGGAATGTGGACAACCTCAACAACTGCTCTCCGATGCCAAACTATCGCATCCGCATCAAACCCACGACTCAAACAGAACTTACAGCCACTTTTGAAACAGGAGACTACCAGCAGGTTTTCCAGGATGATTCATTCATGCCTGTCCAAGGCTGGAACTTCCATCCCTTCAGCACTCCCTTCAACTGGGATGGCGCTTCCAACCTGCTGATCGATGTGGTTTGCGATATGGTGAGTGGCTGGACCCAAAATGCCTCCGTGTTCTATACCAATACGGGCTTTAACAGCTCTCTGCGCTTCCAAAATGACAATAATCCTGCAGACGAATCCACCACCGGCACAGTCTCCACAAACAGGAGCAATCTGCGCCTGACCATGCAGCAGCTCGATATGCAGGATATGGCAGCCCTTTCGATTACCGGATCCACAACTCCTTCAGTGGATTCACCCACAAACTATACGGTCAGGGTGAAAAACCTTTCTCCGAACGAAGTGACAGACTATACAGTTATGCTGATGGAAGCCCCCAACTTACCGATTACCAGCACGCCCGGCACAGCCATCGGCCCGATGGAAGAGCTGGAATTTGTGTTGGAATGGACTCCCGACACAGTTGGCATTACCCATCTCTATGGTCGTGTGGAAATGCTCGGCGATGAAAACTTTGCCAATGACGAAACCCCCCTTCTCGAAGTCGAGGTTTTTGAAGCTGGCACAACCATCATCGTCATAGGTAACGACACAACTACTAACACAGCAACAGGCACACCCACACCTTATGGTACCTATTACAAAAACTTCCGTCAACAGTATCTGTGGCGAGCGGACGAAATCTCCTCAGGCAGAGGTTCACCAGGGTTGATCACATCCCTGGCTTTCAATGTGGATGACACAAACAACTGCTTGCCGATGCCAGACTTCACCATCAAAATGAAGACTACTGACGAAGATTTGCTCACAAGTACATTTGAGCTTGGCGAATACACCGAAGTGTTCTACCAAGATGGTTACGTACCCGACACCGGATGGAGTATTCATGAATTAAGCACTCCCTTCTTCTGGGATGGTGAATCCAACATTCTGGTGGATATTCATTGCACCATATTTACCGAAGCTTACACCAGAAATGCCTCGGTGTTCTATACTGCCACTCCCGGTGAAAACACGGCTCTGCGCTATCAAAGTGACGGTACAAACGCTGGAGACTATCCAACTGGAACAACTTCAACATACAGGGCAAACGTGCGCTTTGGTATGATACTTGAAGACACGGGATCCCTCTCCGGAACGGTTACTGCGAATGGCGTCCCTCTTCCCGAAGCAACCGTTTCCGTTGACAACACTGTCTTCAGCACCATCACCGCCGACGACGGAAGCTACAGTCTTCCCTTCGTACCGACTGGAGATCATACCGTAATCGCTTCAAAATACGGATATAACGATGTATCCCATGAAGTCACCATCCTGCCAGATCAAAACACCGTTCAAGATTTTGAAATGACCCAGCTTCCCACTGTGACTGTGACCGGCCGCATTGTTGGCAGCGACCAACCCACCGTGGGCTTGGCAGATGCCAGCATCAGCCTCACCGGCTTCGAAAACTATGATGCCATCACCGACGACGATGGCCAGTTCAGCATTGCCGGTGTGTATTATGGACACACCTACGAATATACTGCCAAAGCCACAGGCTACCAAAATGCAGTTGGCGAAGTGGTTGTTGGCGATACAAACGTGGATATGGGTGATATCGTTGTCAACGAAATTGCATTTCGTCCTCGGCAGGTGCTTGCCACCGAAGCCGCCGACTTCTCAAATGTTGAAGTAAGCTGGATGCCCCCGGATCCCGACGCTGTTGGCGAATGGGTTTACTACTGCGGTGAGAAATATGACGGCATCGGAACCGGCAGCGCGGCAGACTTTGACGTCGCCATCCGCTTCCCCGCCTCTGCTTTGGAGGAATATGCCGGAATGAGCCTCTTCGCTGTGAAAGCCTGGCCGGCTCAAGCTGGTGATTTCTCCATCCGCGTCTGGACGGGCGGAAACGCCTCTGCTCCGGGACCCATGGTTGTGGATCAGCCTTTCATTCCCGCTCCGCTGGATGAGTGGAACACCGTGCTTCTGAATTATCCCGTAAACATCACCGGAACAGAAGAACTCTGGTTTGGCTATCGCTGCAACGTGGCAAGCGGCTATCCTGCCGGCTGTGACGCTGGACCAGCCATAAACGGCCTTGGCAACATGATGTATTTCCAAGGTGAATGGGACACACTTCTGGGAATTGCTCCAACCTTGAACTACAACTGGAACATCCAGGGCTACATTGGTTATTCAGCTCCGAATCGCGCTCCTGTAATCAGCGCTCTCAGTCTTGAAGGCGACCGTGCGATGACCGGATACCATGTCTATCGCTTCCTGGCGGAAAACCAAAACGACCAATTAGCTTGGGATCAACTCACGCCCTCCATTATCGACGGCACAAGCTATATCGACAACGATTGGGCTCCTCTGCCCGCGGGTGTGTATAAATATGCCGTGAAAGCTGTTTATACAAACAACGTCATGTCAACTCCCGCCTTTTCGAACGAAATCCACAAAAGCATGATCGCCACCCTCGTAGGAACTGTCACCGATTTTGGCACCAACGATCCAATCGAAGGAGCCATCGTCACAGCCGGTGCCTACAGCGGAACCACAAACGCTCAGGGAGAATATTCCTTTGAAGTGTATCAAGGCAACTACGATGTAAGCTGCACGATGTTGGGCTATCATTCCGTCACTCAAGACGATGTGAATATCGTTGGTGGAGAAACCATAACCCTGGACTTTGTGCTCACCGAAATCACTCTGCCTCCGCTTATGGTTCAAGCTGAAGAAGCCAACCCCAACTTGGTGAACATTAGCTGGCTGGATCCGGAAAGTGGAGAGAATATCATTGAAGACTTCGAAGGTGACGAATTCCCGCCTGAGGGTTGGGAACAAATTATCAATAATCCCAACGTAAGCGGAAGTGGTGTGATGGCCTCTTGGTGCAGAGTGGGAACAATTGCGCTCGATCCTCCCGTGATTCCTCACAGCGGAGATTACCAAGCCGCCATGTGGTGGGATTATGACCACCAGGATGAATGGCTCATCACCCCGCAATTCCTCTGCCCGCCTGCATCAGATCTTGTTTTCTGGAGCTACGTCTATCTGGGAAGCACGCATGGTGACCAATATAACATTAATGTTTCCCAAGACGATGGCAACACCTGGACACCCATCTGGGAGGCCAGCGCCCTCACCGGTGGCTGGAACTATTATGAATATCCCATCGAAGTGAATTTGGACGACTATGCCGGCCAGGAAATCAAACTTGCCTGGCAGGCCATTGATGGAGATGGACAGGGACTTTGGTACATCTGGTTCGTGGACGATGTCAGTGTTGGCAACAGCACCGAAAAGATCAATTTCGCCGCAAACACTCTCACCCGCGTCAGCAAATCAAATGGCAACAGAACAAATGTTGAAGTTGTCACTCCCAGTTTGCCCATCAGCCGCGATACGGTCTTCGGTTCCCAAACCAACAAGGTTCGCTACACTCTGCCTCAAACCCGCAACAACCGTGCACGTCTTGGCTACAGAGTCTGGCGTTTGCCTGTGGGAGAGGAAAACAATGAATCTGCCTGGGTCTTGCTGACTTCAGAAAATACCGCTGATGAACAGTGGCAGGATACCGGCTGGGGCAGTGTTCTCGAAGGTGAATACAGATGGGCTGTGAAAGCCGTCTATAGCGGAAACCTGCTTTCCAATCCGGCGTTTTCGAACATCCTGGAAAAGGAACAACACGGTGTTACTCCTGTCGTGTTGAGCAGCTTCACTGCCATCGTAACCACTGAAAATGAAGTCAAAGTGACTTGGGTCACCCAATCCGAACAAAACCAGCTGGGCTATCGCATCTATCGCAGCGAAAACTCCATCCAGGATGATGCCCTGCTCATCACGCCGGTGTTGATCCCAGCCACAAACACAAGTGTGGAACACAGCTATCACCACGTTGACCCTGAAGTGGAAAACGCTCACAGCTATTACTACTGGCTGGAAAGCGTCGATCCCTCCATGAGTCAATTCTTTGGACCCGTGAGTGTTACGGTGTCCTTCGACGTGCCGCCCGTCTTGCCAGAAATCAGCAGTCTCAAAAACGCCTATCCCAACCCCTTCAAGCAGGGCACGGGAACAAATATCGGGATTGACATCAAGGCAGGCGAAACCGGCACCCTCAGCATCTACAACATCCAGGGCCAGGTGGTGAAAACCGTCAGCCTTGCCGAAGGAAGCCATAAACTTGTTTGGAACGGTCGCGACAATAAAGGAAAAGTCTGCGGAAGTGGAATCTACTTCTACAAACTGAGTACTCCCAGTCTGAACCAAACCAAAAAGATGATCCTGATGAAGTAATTCATCGGAGTCATAAATCTCTAATCAAGCCCCGGTATTTTTCCGGGGCTTTTTAATTCTGGTGTCCATCCTCTTAGAACGAGTCTGTTGTAAATCGCCTCAAAAAGCCCTAACATTATATCAATCTTATGTTTAGCTTATGAAACATAAGGAATACCAAGGGCGGCAAGCAGGAAGGCGACAATTTGAGCTGATTCGCTCTCTCTTTCTTCCTTCTTTTTTCCAGCGCCACGCGCCCACCAATCACCTTCCTTGGTCCCCCGATTCTGGATCGGGGGGAACACGAAGATGACACAAACAGGAGTATTTTTGGAACCAAGAGCGAAGCGGACTGCGGCTTCTACCCAGACAATTTTGGCACAAAAAAAAGCGCCCCAAAAAAGGGGCGCCGCAGTTATCATGCGTTTTTTGTATCTATATTTAGATGAAGAGGTTCACGTTTGATTGTTCGGCTTCGGAGAGGTAGGTGGCGACTCCGCCGATGTTTACGCCGTCCATCAGCTCTTCAGGCTGCACACCCATCACGTCCATGGACATCTGGCAGGCAATCATTTCCACGCCCGCTTTCTGAGCCTGGAGAATCATCATTTCCAGGGAGTCCACATTCTTGTCTTGCATGCGTTTGCGCATCAGTTTGGGACCAATGCCGGCAAAGTTTATCTTGGAAAGGCCCAAGGCTTTGCTGTTGCCAGCCATCATCATGCCAAACATCTTGCCCATGAAGTCTTTTTTGACCTTGGGTTTGCGCTGTTTTTTGATGACGTTCAAGCCCCAGAAGGTGAAGAACATGGTCACTTTTTTACCGGTGCTGGCGGCGCCATTCGCAATCACGAAGGAAGCCAAAGCGCGGTCCAGCGCGTCGCTGAAGACGATGATGGTTTTGTTGCGACCATCGCTGGAGGCTCCAATTTCAGGCGCGCCACCCTTGGTGATGGTGGCAACATATTTTTTGCCAATTTCCTCCATGCCGAGCAGGGTGTTTCCGGTCATTTGGCACCAAGCGGGGACGTCTTTCACAAAGCCGGGATCCGAGGCGGAAATGCGCAGGGTGTCGCCTTCCAAAAGCTTGTCCATCTCAACTTTAAGCCTCATGATGGGGCCGGGACATTGCAAGCCGCTGGCATCCACTTCCACCACACGCGCTCCGGGAGCAGCCTGGGCTTCTTTTTGATACATTTGGTCGTCCTTTTCGATATAAAGTTTGGCGAAGATATCTTCGTTGTTTTGTTTTTGCGTCACCTGATTGTAGGTTATGAAACCGCCGGAGAGGTTGGTCACGTCCTCAAATCCATTTTGAACCAGGATGCGCGAGGCGAAATAGCTGCGATGGCCAGAGCCGCAGAAAACCAGGATTTTTTTGTTTTTGGGAATCTCGTCCAGGCGTCCGCGCAAATCATCCAAAGGAATGTTCAGCGCGCCTTTCAGGGTGCCCAGTTCAAATTCCAAATCGGTGCGGACGTCGATGAGCACGGTGTTTTCGCGGTCAAGCTTTTCAATGTCGTCCCAGTGGATGACCTTGGAAAGTCCTGCCAAAATATTTTCCGCCACCATGCCGGAGAGGTTGACAGGGTCCTTGGCGCTGGAAAATGGCGGCGCGTAGGCGTGTTCCAGCTCCACCAAATCATATATGGTTTCCTTGTGTTTGATGCTGTGAGCCAACATTTCGATGCGTTTGTCCACGCCGTCGAAGCCCACAACCTGAGCGCCGAAGAGCCTTCCGTCTTCAGGAGAAAAGATGATTTTGACCGTGAGCGGCAGCGCGTCTGGATAGTAGCCCGCGTGGGAGGAGGAATGCACTACAGATGTGAGATAGGGGATGCCTTCCTGTTCCAAAACCCGTCCTGAAATACCTGCGGCGGCGACGGTTATGTCAAATATCTTCGCAATGGCGGTGTTGATGGAACCGCAATATTTGCGCTTGTTTCCCCTCACAATGTTGTCTGCCGCGATTCTGCCCTGCTTGTTTGCCGGGCCGGCGAGATAGGTTGTGAAAGTCTTGCCAGTGATGGGGTTGGCCATGGCGATGGCGTCGCCCACAGCGTAGATATCGGGGTCGGATGTTTGCAAATAGTCATTCACCAAAATGCCTTTGTTTGGCCCCAGATCCAGCCCGGCTTTTCCTGCCAAACTGCTGTCGGGACGCACTCCGATGGAAAGCACCACCATGTCCGCGGGGATGATTTTTCCGCTGGCGAGATTCACTTTCAGAATGCCAGAGTCGCGTTCAAAGGATTTAACCGCTTCGCCCAAATAGAGACCCACGTTTTTGGATTTCAGGTGTTGGTGAACCTGGGCGGCAAGATCGAAATCCATGAAGCTCATCACCTGTGGAATCATTTCCACAATGGAGACCATGATGCCCAGATGATGCAGATTTTCCGCCATTTCCACGCCGATGAAGCCGGCACCGACCACCACCGCGTGACGAACTCTGTGTGTATCCAGATATTCCTTGATGCGATCGGTGTCGGGAACGTTGCGCAGGGTGAAAATGGCCTCGTCCTCGATGCCGGGCAGGGGCGGTTTAACCGGTTCCGCGCCTGGGGAAAGCACCAGTTTGTCATAGCTTTCCGTGTATTCTTTTCCGGTTTTGGTGTCCCTGGCGGTCACGGTTTTGGCTTTGCGGTCGATGGCAATGATTTCCGTGTTGTTGCGCACATCCACATTGAGCCTGGCTTTGAAGCTTTCCGGGGTTTGCACGAACAGGCGTTCGCGTTCATCAATCACCCCACCGATGTAATAGGGCAGGCCGCAGTTCGCGTAGGAAATATAGTTTCCGCGTTCAAACATAATAATTTGCGCGTGTTCGTCCATGCGGCGCAAACGGGCCGCGGTGGAAGCGCCTCCGGCAACTCCACCAACAATTAGATACTTCGACATGATAACTCCTTAAAAAAATTGGTTTTAAAGCGTCGACCAAATTTCCGGGCGAGGGATTTTTTAGCCGACACATAAACTTAATATAAGCAATAACAATTTTGCCGCAAGTTAAAATATATTAATTGGTGGAAGCGTTCCTATTTGATGGTTATTTGTTATGGAGGCAAAGAACTATTTTGCCGCTCAAGATTCATTATTTTCCTTAAATGATCAAATACGCACGATTTATATTGACAGGAAACCCCGGTTGAATTAGATTGTATACCAAATCACGCTAAAAAAGGAGTCGTCATGAAGAAAGATCGTTTCTTACGCATCCACAGTTGCCAAGAAGCTCTTTACGCAAGGTTTTTGCCAACCTTGTGGCAAGACGATGAGGAGGTGTTGCTGCAGCTTTCCGTTTTTAGCGCAACATTGAAGCCTCTGTGACAGGGAAAAGTCTCCGGCGCCCCTGCCGAGCTTTCCCGGTGAAGGTTTTTTCCCGAAATCCGAAATAAAACGGGTTTTGCTTTTATCCCTTCATCTTTAAAAAAACACAGAGGAGAAAAAAATGCAAGCACTTGGCAGACAGATACTGGTTGAATTTTACGACTGCGACATAGATATTTTGAAGGACGAACAGGCTGTTCGCAAGGCGATGATTGAGGCCTGTGAAATTGGCAAAGCGACCGTGGTGACGGACACCTTCCATTCTTTCAGCCCCGCTGGGGTGAGCGGAGTGGTTGTGATTGCCGAATCCCACGTTGCCATCCACACTTGGCCCGAATATGGCTACGCCGCTGTGGATATTTTCACCTGTGGCGACACCATCGAGCCCTGGGACCTGTTCAATCACTTGAAGGGTGCTTTTAAAAGCAAGCACAGCAGCAATATGGAGCTCCGGCGCGGGCTCTTTGACACTGGCGGAGAACGCCTGAAACACAAACCGGATTGAAATATGTCATATTGGCACACAGATTATCACACGTCCCATCTGGGCTTGGCTTTCGAGGTGAGCGAAGTTTTATATACCGAGCAGAGCCCTTATCAAAAAATCGAGGTGGTTCAAACCCCCGGCTTTGGCAAGGTTTTGCTCTTGGACGGCGTGCTCATGCTCACCGAGCGGGATGAATTCACCTACCACGAAATGCTGACCCAGCCTTCGCTTTTCACGCATCCAAACCCGGAAAAAGTGTTGATTGTGGGCGGTGGAGATTGCGGAACGCTCACCCGCGTTTTGCAGCATCCGGGCGTGAAGCGCGCCGTGATGGTGGAACTGGATGAGCGCGTCACCAGGGTTTCAAACAAGTATTTTCCCCAGTTGGGCAAAGCGGCTTCCGACCCCCGTGCTGAACTGATTTTTACCGACGGCATCATATATATGGCTGAGACCCAGGAAAAATTCGACCTCATTCTCATCGACAGCACCGACCCGATTGGCCCTGCCGTGGCGCTTTTCCAGGCACCTTTTTTCAAGGATTGCCACCGGGTTTTGAATGATGATGGCATCCTCTGCCTGCAAAGCGAAAGTCCCTGGGTGCCGGAACTGGAGAAGATAATCAGCGATGTGAACCGCGATTTGCACTCGCTTTTCCCCATCGTGCGCATCTATGGTGCTGCGGTGCAAACCTATCAGGCTGGGTTCTGGCTTTTCCAGATAGGTTCCAAAAAATACGATCCGCTGGATCCGAAAGTGGCTGAGCGCATTGATAAAGTTGCTCCCAACACCAAATATTACAACCGCGATCTGCATTTCGGCGCGTTCATGCTGCCCACCTTTGTGAACGACCTGCTGAATTGACAAACCGCTATGTTTTTCAAAGCCGCCGGTAAATAAAAATACGGCGGCTTATTTTTTAAATTGATTCAAAAAGGAAGAAAACATGACATTTGACTACACGCAAACCCTCGAAAAGCTCAAATCCCGCCGCCAGGAAGCGGAGGAACTCCTTAAAAAGGTGGAGGTGCTGGAAATCCCTGCCGATTTAAGCTTCACGGAGTTTTTCAGACAAACTCGCCAAGGCATCCTTCAAAATGCTGAGTTTGGCAGACTTCTGCGGGAAGATCCCGAATGTAAAAACGTCTCAATGGAGAGGCTAAACGCGCTCATGGATGAATATTACGCGCCCCTGAAACCGGAAACCGGATACCAAAACTGTGTGGGAAATCCAGAGTACGCGGTCAAACAGTTCGGAGACGGCATGGGACAATTACTCGCTTCCATTTACATGAGTCAGCGTTCGGCGCGTCAATATTATATTGATGAATCGTATCTCTTTCTGGAAGCACAGCTTAGACATTTTTTGGAGCTCTATGACCTGGCTCTGGCTGGCAACACAGACCTGAAAACCTGGAAGATGCGTTACCGTGTTAACAGCTTGGAAAATTGGGAGCTGGGATCCATTTGGGGACGTCTTAAAGGCCTCAGTCCCCAGTATTTATATTTTAAGGATGTGGTTCAAAATGCTGACTTGGCAGACCTTCGCTATCTGCACCGCTATGGCATCCACGTGAATGAACACAGCCTCGCGATGGCGGAATTTATGGCATCGTATCCCGTTCAGGAACTGGACGAACTGGCAAAATTCATCGTGAAAAGCTGGGTGGATGGTTTCGTGCGTGGTCAAAAGGATTACCGCATCAAAAAGTATGCCAACCTCATGTTCCCCATAGGGATGGAGCGTTTGGCGCGGCTCATGATTTTGGAATTGGATAAGATTGGCATCACCGCTCTGGTGGGACGCCCTCTGAGCAAAAGCGTGAACGAACAATTTGGCTATGACCACCGTTTTGAAAGCGCTTTGATTCTGGATCGTGAGTTTGTGGACATGACTTTGGAAATCAACAAAAAAGTGATGGCTGGCCTTGGAAATCTCATTTCCGCTCAGGCTGGACCGGTTTACGTTGAACTGTTTGGTGAAACACCTTTCACGCCGGAAGCCAAAGCTGAAGCCCTCACGCTGAGCCCCCAGCAGCAGATGCTTTGGCGTGAGATGAGCGCCACCAACGCCAATCTCTATTACAAATATTATCGTCGCGATCAGACCAGTTTCTGTATCATCGCCTTCCCTTCACCGGAAATTGGACCGAAATTCCCGGAAATCTTTGCCGACACCCTCAAGATAAACCTTTTGGACAGTGACCGTTACGCGCAAATACAGCAAAAGATTATTGACGTTTTGGACACCGCGGAATACGTCCACGTGAAGGGAAAACCCGGCAACGACACCGATATCCGCGTGAAAATGCACACCATCACCGACCCTGCCAATGAAACCATCTTTGAAAACTGTGTGGCGGATGTCAATATCCCTGTGGGAGAAGTGTTTACCTCACCCGTTTTGGAAGGAACCACCGGCACTCTCCACGTTGAGGATATCTACCTTGGCAGCCTGCGCTATCTCAATCTGCGCGTGCACTTTGAGGACGGCTGGATCAAGGATTATTCCTGCACAAACTTCCCCGATCCCGCCGAAGGCAAAAAGTATATCCACGAAAACCTGCTTTTGCCCCACGATACTTTGCCCATCGGGGAATTTGCCATCGGAACCAACACTTTGGCCTATCAGGTTGCCCGCAAACACGATATTCAGGCGCTTTTGCCCATCCTCATCATCGAGAAAATGGGACCGCATTTTGCCATCGGTGACACCTGTTACAGCCACGAAGAGGACGCTCCGCATCCCAACTTCATGAATGGCAAGGAGATGATTGCGGTGGACAACGAAAAATCCGCCACCCGCAAGGAAGACCCCATCGGCGCCTACACCCAGGCACACACGGATATCACCCTGCCCTACGATATGCTGGCTTCCATCACGGCTGTAACTGCCGACGGACAGGAACATTACATCATCCGTGACGGACGCTTTGCCGTGCCTGGAACCGAGGAACTCAACATCCCGCTGGATGAAATTTGAGTACGATGTAGAAAAAATAATCTAAATCACTGTGTCGCCGCATGATTGGCGGCAATACAGATCCTAAATGCCCCTCAAAGACTTTCCAAACGCTGTTTTGGATGTTTGTGAGGGGTTTTTTGTTTGAGCTTGAGCCAGGGTCAAGGGCGGATATTGGAATATTGCATCTGCTGAAAATGCTCAGGGCTTCATTGACGAATATGGAGGCAATTCATCTAAGTAAACCTCTGTTTCAGAGGTAACTAACAACAAGGTATAGACTTGCCAGCCTAATTCATCAGCTTCAATGTTTGATTTCTATCTTAATCCCCAGCCAGTAATCGCAAAACCTCCTCTTCCGTCATGCCGGGTACCAATCCATAATCATCAGGATTAAACTCTTGTTTTCCCATATCCTTGTATGCCATCACCTTATAGAACATGCGCGGTTGGTATGCCGCCACCATGAAATGAGTGTAGCTAAGGCTGGTGCTGGAGCCGAGGAAAGTATAATTATCATAGGGGTCCGCCGCAAGAAACACAATGTATGCGTCTGGGCTAAATGGTGTATCATAGATGGTTTGCGTTACTTCGTCCCAATGGATAAGAGCATGGTTGCCCTCTATTGTTAAATAAACGTTGGCTGGGGGCTTGGGTGGCACATACTCGCCCCTGCCGCTGAATTTTACTTTCACAACAGAAAGGTTCTCGGCATTGCTTTCTATTACCAGGCTGTCTGAATATGCTCCCCGTGCGCTTGGATGGAACCAGACATCAATGGTAGCCGACTCTCCAGGCGGTATTGGACAAGGCAGATCAAGGCAGGAGAAACTAAACACATCCGATCCATTTTCCCACCAGAGGTTGTTCACAAAAAGAGTATCTGTTCCAGTACTTTGAAGAGTAAGCGTTATACTTTCAGAAATGTCTCCCAGATACACGATGTCGAAGTTATAGGATTGCGGATAATCAAAAGTCATCATGGGATGGGCTATCACTTCAATACTCTGGGATGATGTATCGTAATGTATCCCATCACTTACGGTCAACTCCACCTGATACAGCCCTTTTTCTTCAAACAGATGCACAGGGTGCTGCTGTGTGGATGTGCCACCATCCCCAAAATCCCAATTCCATTGGATAATATCTTCGGTTGAGAGATCGGTGAATTCCACCGTCAAGGGCACATCCCCACACATTGGCTCTGCGGAAAAGTCGGCATGTAGCTTGTATCCTCGACCTGAAAATGGAATTTCTACCAGAGGCAGGTTTTCGGAATTATTGACCACACAAAGAGTATCGCGGAACACACCCTCGCCCAGAGGTGCGAAAGTGACAGAGATAGTTGTATTATCTCCTGGTGCGATTGGTTCGGCCAACTGCTCGAAAACATAATGGAAATAATGGTCTCGATGCTGTGATTTCCAATAGACATTATCCACAAATAATGTATCAGTTCCGGAGCTGTTCAGCAAAATTTCAAATGCATTCGATTCCTCAGTCAAATAGGTCTTTGTGAATTGATGCCCAACTAACTGATCTGAAGCCAGCATTGGATGAGCAATCACCTCTATAGTCTGAGATACTGAATCGTAATGGATTCCGTCACTCACAGTCAATTCCACCTGATACAGCCCTTTTTCTTCAAACAAATGCACTGGATGCTGCTCTGTGGATGTGCTGCCATCCTCAAAATCCCAAGTCCACTGGATGATATCTTCGGTTGAAAGATCGGTGAATTCCACCTTCAAAGGAACATCCCCACACATTGGCTCTGCAGCAAAAGCCGCGTGCAGCTTGTATCCCCGACCAGAAAATGGGATTTTTAATAATGGGATATTTTCCGAAGTATTCACAATACAAAGCGTATCCGCAAATACACCTTCTGTTAGCGGATTGAACCATACCATTAGGCTTGCCTCTCCTCCTGGAACGATTGCTTCGCCCAATTCCTCGTACTCAAAAGTGAAGCAAGTGTCCCTATTGCGTGAACGCCAGTGCGCGCCGGTGACCCAAAGTGAGTCTGTACCTGTATTTTGCAGAATAATTTCAAACGGTGCTGACTGTTCCCCAATAAAAGTCTTGGTAAATATATGGCCTGCTTCTTGCGCGCAGGTCAAAAGAGGGTGCGCAATAACTGTTACCTGGTGGGTGACGTCAGTGTTGAAATAATCATCCCACACCGTCAATTTTACATTGTAAACACCTTTTTGGGTGAATGTATGTGTGGGATTCATTTCTTCCGATGTGTTCCCATCCCCAAAATCCCACAGGCTTTGATTTATACCAGCCACCGATTGGTTTTGGAAATTCACCTCCAGAGGAACATCTCCGGAAGTTGGGTCAGCACTAAATTCGGCATAGAGAGTGTAGCCTCTGCCACTTAGAGGCATGATAAACAAAGGAAGGTTGGGCGCGTTGGTCTCAATGAATAAGTTTCTGCTATACTGCTGCTGCGCTGTGGGCAGGAAATGCACATATATGGTTTCAGTGGACATGGGTGACAGTACCAGGTTAATCTCGTCTCGGCTAGCCTTGCTGTCATCTGATTTTTGTCCAAACTGGCTTGAACGCCTGATGCTTCTTTCCGATGTTGTAACTGAGAAAGTCCCCGCACTTAGTAAAATGCTTAGCTCAAGGTCTTGGGTTCCCAGATTGCTCACTGTAAAAGTTTTGGTTACATTATGATCAATCCAGACATTCCCAAACGAAATCTGGCTGGTGCTTATCTCAGCGTGGGATGCAGCATAAGTGGAAAAGAGCCAAACAGGGCAGTCATCTGCTTCGCCAATATGGTTATAGGGCAGAATCTGCCAGAAATAGGTGGTGTTTTCCGTCCAAAGCAGTTCAGGAGTGTAGGTAAGTGATGCACCCAAATCCAAATCATACAATATATTGCTGGGCGGGTTGTCTGTTCCCAAGCGGAGCTTGAAGCCTAAGGGTGCGTCGGAACCGTTGGATTGGTAATTTGTCTGCCAAGAAAGACGAGAATCCAGGGGAACCTCGTAAGTCACGTTAGCAGGTTCAGGATTGATGACAGGGTTTGGGCTCTGATTTATCAGGAATTGTAAAAAAGGATATCCGTCATTCACCGCGGCTGCAAAATCTCCAGCCCACACATTCTGAAAATCCCATTCCTCGTATGTGTTTTCTGCGTGGGGAAATGTCATCTCGTCCGTGGTTCTGCCTTCACCTCCTGCGCTAGTGTCTCGTCAAGCATCGATTGTCGGATAGAGTCGTTTCAGCTTGATTCTTGAATTCTGAGTTGTAAACTGCCAGTTGATGCGGCACTTTTTATTGTTTCTTGCGAACGTCCAAGCCAT
>Ga0172382_10004636_pt1 | contig 20974 bp, 20 predicted proteins | sample Leawel138RmetaG_FD_122245 | JGI IMG/M metagenome (GOLD analysis project Ga0172382, IMG submission 122245) | Leachate microbial communities from a municipal landfill in Southern Ontario, Canada - Leachate well 138R metaG | ecosystem: Engineered > Solid waste > Landfill > Unclassified | place... | reverse complement strand
TATCACGTCGAACACAAGCACTGCCTCGTCCCGGACTACGTCTGAACGACGCCGAACAACGCAAGAGCCTGGTTGAGAAATGGTTGAACTCGAAATCGACGGCAAGAAGGTGGAGGTGCCCGCCGGCAGCATGGTGATGCATGCCGCCGAGGAACTGGGGCTCTATATCCCGCACTTCTGCTATCACAAGAAGCTGTCGATCGCGGCCAACTGCCGGATGTGCCTGGTCGAGGTCGAGAAGGCGCCCAAGCCGCTGCCGGCCTGCGCCACCCCGGTCACCGCCGGCATGAAGGTCCATACCCGCTCGCCGCTGGCGATCGAGGCCCAGAAGGGGGTGATGGAGTTCCTGCTCATCAACCACCCGCTCGATTGCCCGATCTGCGACCAGGGCGGCGAATGCCAGCTCCAGGATCTCGCGGTCGGCTACGGCGGCTCGGGATCGAGCTACCGCGAGGCCAAGCGCGTCGTCAGCCAGAAGTCGATGGGCCCGCTGATCTCCGCCGAGGGTATGACCCGCTGCATCCATTGCACCCGCTGCGTGCGCTTCGGCCAGGAAATCGGCGGCATCATGGAACTCGGCATGGTCAACCGGGGCGAGAACGCCGAGATCCTGAGCTTCCTCGGCCGCTCGGTCGACTCCGAACTGTCCGGCAACATGATCGACCTCTGCCCGGTCGGTGCGCTCACCAGCAAGCCGTTTCGCTTCGCGGCGCGGGGCTGGGAGCTCACCCGGCGCCGTTCGGTCGCCGCCCACGACGCCCTGGGCTCGAACATCATCGTCCAGGTCAAGCTCGACCGGGTCCTGCGGGTGCTGCCACTCGAGAACGAGGAGGTCAACGAATGCTGGATCTCCGATCGTGACCGCTTCTCCTACGAGGGCCTGAACACCCCCGATCGCCTGCTCGCGCCGAAGATCAAGCAGGACGGGCAGTGGCAGGAGGTCGACTGGGAGACCGCGCTCGCCTATGCCGGCCATGCGCTGGGCGGTGTCGCGTCGCGCCATGGCGCCCGGCGCATCGGCGCGCTCGCCTCGCCCAATGCCACCGTCGAGGAGCTCTACCTGCTCCAGAAGCTGATGCGTCGGCTCGGCTCGAACAACATCGATTTCCGCCTGCGCCAGGCCGACCCGGGCTTCGACGGAGCGATCGGCGCCGCGCCCTGGCTCGGCATGCCGGTGGCCGAGGTCGACAATCTCTCCTCCCTGCTCATGGTCGGCATGGTCCTGCGCAAGGAGCAGCCGCTGCTGTCGGCGCGGGTTCGCCAGATCGCCAAGAATGGCGCCGCGATCTCCAGCCTGCACGGCTTCTCCCAGGACCTCCTCATGCCGACCCGGGCGCAACTGCTCAGCGCCCCCGATGAATGGGTCGACCGCCTGCGCGACATCCTCGCGGCGGTGCGCAAGTCCGGTGGCCCGGATGCCGGCGCCGCCGGCGCCAGCGACGAGGTCGGCCAGATCGCCGCATCGCTGGCCGCCGAGGGCAAGGCCGCGATCTGGCTCGGCATGGGCGCGCTCGCGCATCCGCGGGCGGGCGACCTGCTGCGGATCGCCGGCGAGATCGCGCAGGCCTGCGGCGGCGTGCTGGGCGTGCTCGGCGACGGCGCCAACGCGGTCGGCGGCTATCTCGCCGGCGCCACGCCGGCGGCCACCGGCGCGCTGGCGGCCACCCCCCTGGATGGCGCCGGGCTCGGCGCCGCGGCAATGCTTGCCGAGCCGCTGGCCGGTTACCTGCTGCTCGATGTCGAGCCTTCGCTCGATACCGCCGCCGGGACCGGCGCGCTGCGCGCCCTGGCCGGCGCCGACACGGTGGTCGCCCTGAGCACCTACGAATCCCCCGAACTGCTCGAGGTCGCCGACTGCCTGCTGCCGGTGGGCCCCTTCACCGAGTCGGCGGGCTGTTTCGTCAACCTCGAGGGGCGCGCGCAGTCCTTCAACGGGGTGGTCCGCACCGCCGGCCAGGCGCGGCCCGCCTGGAAGGTGCTGCGGGTGCTGGGCAACCGGCTCGAGCTCGAGGGCTTCGACCAGGTATCGGCCGAGGAAGTCCGCAAGGAAGCCCTGGCCGGCGACATCGCCAGTCGCCTCGACAACGCCGCCCGCGGCGAAGTCGGCGCCGGCGCGGCCGCGTCGGCCGAGCTGCTGCGCCTGGCCGAGGTCCCGATCTACTGGACCGACGCCCTGGTGCGCCGCGCCGAAAGCCTGCAGCGCACCGCCGATGCGGCGCCGCCGGTGGCGAGCCTGCATCCCGCCACGGCCGAGCGACTCGGGGTGGCCGACGGCGATTCCGTCATCGTGACGATGGGCGCCGAACGTGTCGAACTGCCGGCGCGCATCGACGCCGGCCTGGCCGAGCGCGTGGTGCGCGTTCCGGCCGCCCATCCCCTGACGGCCGCCCTCGGGGCGCTGGTCGGACCCGCCACCGTCACCCGGGCCGCCAGCGCCAGCTAAACGGACGATCTCAATGGACTGGATCACCTCGATCAACGATACCGGCGCCGGGCTGCTCGGCGGGGCCTGGCCGGTCGTCTGGAACCTCGTCAAGATCCTGTGCGTGATGCTGCCCCTGCTCGGGTTCGTGGCCTACCTGACGCTCTGGGAGCGCAAGCTGATCGGCTACATGCACCTGCGCCTGGGACCCAATCGGGTCGGCCCGGGCGGCCTGCTGCAGCCGATCGCCGACGCCTTCAAGATGATGTTCAAGGAGGTCATCGTCCCGAGCGCGGCCAGCCGCGGGCTGTATCTCCTCGGGCCGATCATGACGATCATGCCGGCGATGGCCGCCTGGGTCGTGATTCCCTTCGGCCCCGATGCGGCGCTCGCCAACGTCAACGCCGGCCTGCTGCTGCTGCTGGCGATCACCTCGATCGAGGTCTACGGCGTGATCATCGCCGGCTGGGCCTCCAACTCGAAGTACGCCTTCCTCGGCGCGATGCGGGCGGCCGCCCAGATGGTCTCCTACGAGCTCGCCATCGGCTTCTGCCTCGTCGTGGTCCTGATGGTCTCGGGCAGCCTCAACCTGACCGAGATCGTCCTCGGGCAGACCACCGGCTGGTTCGCCGACCGCGGCATCAACTTCCTGTCCTGGAACTGGTTGCCGCTGCTGCCGATCTTCGTGGTCTACGTCGTCTCGTCGGTGGCCGAGACCGCGCGCCATCCCTTCGACGTCGTCGAAGGCGAATCCGAGATCGTCGCCGGCCACATGGTCGAGTACTCGGGCATGGGCTTCGCGATCTTCTTCCTCGCCGAATACGCGAACATGATCCTGCTCTCGGCGCTTGCCACGGTCATGTTCCTGGGCGGCTGGCAGGCGCCGTTCGCCTTCCTCGAATTCTCCTTCCTGCCGTCCTGGCTCGTGGGCTGGTGCTGGCTGTTCATCAAGACCTGGTTCGTGGTCTCGCTGTTCGTCTGGTTCCGTGCCACGTTCCCGCGCTATCGATACGACCAGATCATGCGGCTCGGCTGGAAGATCTTCATTCCAGTGACGCTGGTCTGGCTGGTCGTGGTCGCGATCTGGATGCAGACGCCACTGAACATCTGGCAGTAACGGGGTCGACAAGTTCATGCAAGCGGTCAAGGATTTTCTCTCCAGCTTCATGTTGCTGGAGATGCTCAAGGGCATGAAGCTCACCGGGCGGTACCTGTTCGCGCGCAAGGTCACGCTGCAGTTCCCGGAAGAGAAGACGCCCATGTCGCCGCGCTTTCGCGGCCTGCATGCGCTGCGCCGCTATCCGAACGGCGAGGAGCGCTGCATCGCCTGCAAGCTGTGCGAGGCGGTGTGCCCGGCGCTGGCGATCACCATCGAGTCCGCCGAACGCGAGGACGGCACCCGGCGTACCACCCGCTACGACATCGACCTCACGAAGTGCATCTTCTGCGGCTTCTGCGAGGAATCCTGTCCGGTCGACTCGATCGTCGAGACGCACATCCACGAGTACCACGGAGAAAAACGCGGTGACCTCTACTTCACCAAGGAGATGCTGCTTGCCGTCGGCGACCGTTACGAGCAGGAAATCGCGGCCAGCCGGGAGGCGGACGCCAGGTACCGCTGACCTGCGCGGAGCATAAGAACCCATGAGCGCATTGACCGCCCTTTTCTACGTGTTCGCCGCGATGGCCGTCTTCGGGGCCCTGCGCGTCATCACCTCGAGAAACCCCATCCATTCGGCCCTGTACCTGGTGCTGACCTTCGTCAGCGTGGCCGCGATCTGGATGCTCCTCAAGGCCGAGTTCCTCGCCATCGTCCTCGTCCTCGTCTACGTCGGGGCGGTCATGGTGCTGTTCCTGTTCGTCGTGATGATGCTCGACATCAACATGGACTCCGGCGGCAGGGGCTTCTGGCGCAGCTCGGTGGCGATCTTCGTCGGCATCGCGGTGGCGCTGCAGCTCGCCGCGGTGCTGTTCCTGCATTTCAAGGGCGTGTGGATCACCGATGCGCCGCCGCTGCCGGCCGACTACAAGAACACCGAAGCGCTCGGCTCGGTGCTCTACACCGAGTACGTCTATCCCTTCGAGCTTGCCGCCGTGGTGCTGCTGGTGGCGATCGTCGCGGCGATCGCCCTGACCCTGCGCCAGCGCAAGGACGTGCGCTACAACGATCCCTCGAAGGCGGTGCGCACCCGCGCCGCCGATCGCCTGCGTGTCGTCGAGGTGGCGCCGGTGGTCCGGGCCGAGGCGGCGCCGGATGCGCCGGCAGCCGACGCGGCCGATGGAGGCCCCGCCAAATGACGCTCAGCCTCGCCCATTTCCTCGCGCTCGGCGCAATCCTGTTCACGCTGTCGGTGGTCGGGATCTTCCTGAACCGGCGCAACGTCATCGTCATGTTGATGTCCATCGAACTGATGCTGCTCGCGGTGAACATGAACTTCATCGCGTTCTCGCATTTCCTCGGCGACATGGCCGGGCAGGTGTTCGTGTTCTTCATCATGACGGTGGCCGCCGCCGAATCCGCCATCGGCCTGGCCATCCTGGTCGTGTTGTTCCGCAAGTTCGATACGGTCGATGCCCAAGAGCTCGACAGCCTGAAAGGATAAGAGGGGAATGAAGACCGCCTATCTGCTGGCCGCGTTCGCCCCGCTCGTCGGTGCCATCGTCGCCGGCCTGTTCGGTCGCCAGGTCGGCCGCACGGGCGCCCACCGGGTGACGATCGCCGGGGTCGCGATCTCCTTCATCGCCTCGGTCTGGACGCTGTTCGACGTGCTCCAGGGCAATACCTTCAATGGCGCCCTCTACACCTGGGCGGCGCTGGAGAACCTGTCGATCGAGGTCGGCTTCCTGGTCGACCCCCTGACCGCGACCATGATGTGCGTGGTCACCTCGGTATCCCTGATGGTGCACATCTACACCATCGGCTACATGGCGGACGATCCCGGCTACCAGCGCTTCTTCTCGTACATCTCGCTGTTCACCTTCTCGATGATGATGCTGGTGATGGCGAACAACTTCATGCAGCTGTTCTTCGGCTGGGAAGCGGTGGGCCTGGTCTCCTACCTGCTGATCGGCTTCTGGTACACGCGCCCGACCGCCATCCACGCCAACCTCAAGGCCTTCCTCGTCAACCGGGTGGGCGATTTCGGCTTCATCCTGGGTATCGGCCTGGCGGTGGCGTACTTCGGCAGCCTCGACTACATCGAGGTGTTCGCCCAGGCGCCCGAGCAGGCCGGCACGCAGCTGAGCCTGTGGGGCGACGCCCAGTGGTCGCTCATGACCGTCATGTGCCTGTGCCTGTTCGTGGGCGCGATGGGCAAGTCGGCCCAGTTCCCGCTGCATGTCTGGCTGCCCGATTCCATGGAAGGCCCGACGCCGATCTCGGCCCTGATCCACGCCGCCACCATGGTGACGGCCGGCATCTTCCTGCTGGCCCGGATGTCGCCCCTGTTCGAGCTGTCGGATACCGCGCTGTCCTTCGTGATGGTGATCGGCGCGATCACGGCGCTGTTCATGGGCTTCCTGGGCATCGTCCAGAACGACGTCAAGCGGGTGGTCGCGTATTCGACGCTCTCGCAGCTGGGCTACATGACCGTCGCGCTGGCGGCCTCGGCCTACAGCGTCGCGATCTTCCATCTCATGACGCACGCCTTCTTCAAGGCGCTGCTGTTCCTGGGCGCCGGCTCGGTGATCATCGGCATGCACCACGACCAGGACATGCGCAACATGGGCGGCCTGCGCCGGTTCATGCCGATCACCTGGATCACCTTCCTGATCGGTTCGCTGGCGCTCATCGGCACGCCGTTCTTCTCGGGCTTCTACTCGAAGGACATGATCATCGAGGCGGTCCGCTATTCGACCATCCCCGGCTCGGGCTTCGGCTACTTCGCGGTGCTCGCCGGCGTCTTCGTGACCGCGCTCTACACCTTCCGCATGTATTTCATGGTGTTCCATGGCGAACCGCGCTGGGGCAGGGCGCAGCACGGCCATGACGACGCCCACGATGGGGAGCACCATGGCCTGGGCCCGGACGACAAGCCGCAGGAATCCCCGCGCGTGGTCACCGTGCCGCTGGTGCTGCTGGCGATCGCATCGGTCGTGAGCGGCGCGATCGCGATCGGCCCGATGCTGTTCGGCGACTTCTTCGGCGATTCCATTTACGTCGACGACAGGCATGTCGCCATGGCGACGCTCGCCGAGCACTGGCACGGCTGGTTCGCGCTCGGCATGCACGCGCTGCAGACCTGGCCGTTCTGGCTGGCGCTCGCCGGCGTGGTCACCGCCTGGTTCCTCTACCTGGTCAAGCCGGGTGTGCCGGCCGCGATCGCCAGCGCCTTCGGCCCGGTCTATCGCCTGCTCGACAACAAGTACTACCTGGACCGGTTCAACGAGATCGTTTTCGCGGGCGGCGCACGCCTGATCGGCCGGGGCCTGTGGCGCGGCGGCGACCAGACCTTCATCGATGGCCTGATCGTCAACGGCAGCGCCCGCCTGACCGGCTGGTTCTCGGGCGTGCTGCGGCTCACCCAGACCGGCCATCTCAACACCTACGCGATCACCATGATCATCGGCGTGGCATTGCTGATGCTGTTCGTGATCCTGCCCCTGCTGCGGGGCTAAAGAACAGGCGACGATCCGACGATGACAGTGTTTCCCTATCTCAGTGCGGCGATCTGGATTCCGATCCTGTGCGGCGTCCTGGTGCTCGCGATCGGCGCCGATCGCAACGCCGGCCTGGTGCGAGGCATTTCGCTGATCGGCTCGGTGGCGGGCTTCCTCGTGACCCTGCCGCTGGTGTTCGGCTTCGACCGCTCGAGCAGCGCCCTGCAGTTCGTCGAGAAGCATGTCTGGATCGAGCGGCTCGCGATCAACTACCACCTCGGCATCGACGGACTGTCGGTCTGGTTCGTGGTGCTCACCGCGTTCATCACCGTCATCGTCGTGGTCGCGGCCTGGGAAGTGATCCAGGACCGGGTCGCGCAGTACATGGCCGCCTTCCTGATCCTCTCCGGGCTCATGGTCGGTGTCTTCGCGGCGGTCGATGGCCTGCTGTTCTACATCTTCTTCGAAGCCACCCTGATCCCGATGTACATCATCATCGGCGCCTGGGGTGGGCCCAACCGGGTCTACGCCGCCTTCAAGTTCTTCCTGTACACGCTGCTGGGCTCGCTGCTCACCCTGGTGGCGCTCATCTACCTCTACACGCAGTCGGGTTCGTTCTCGATCCCCGACTGGCACCAGCTGCCGCTGTCGATGCGCGAGCAGACCCTGATCTTCATCGCCTTCTTCCTGGCCTTCGCGGTCAAGGTGCCGATGTGGCCGGTGCACACCTGGCTGCCCGACGCCCACGTCGAGGCGCCCACCGGCGGTTCGGTGGTGCTGGCGGCGATCATGCTCAAGCTGGGCGCCTACGGCTTCATCCGCTTCTCGCTGCCGATCGCGCCGGATGCCAGCAACGAGTACGCCTACCTGATCATCGCGATCTCGCTGGTGGCGATCGTCTACATCGGCCTGGTCGCCCTGGTCCAGACCGACATGAAGAAGCTGGTCGCGTACTCCTCGATCGCCCACATGGGCTTCGTCACCCTCGGCTTCTTCATGTTCAGCACGCTGGGCATGCAGGGCGCGATCGTGCAGATGATCTCCCACGGCTTCGTCTCGGGCGCGATGTTCCTGTGCATCGGCGTGCTCTACGATCGCCTGCATTCGCGCAACATCGCCGACTACGGCGGGGTGGTGAACACCATGCCGAAGTTCGCCGCCCTGTGGATGCTGTTCTCGATGGCCAACGCCGGCCTGCCGGCCACATCGGGCTTCGTCGGCGAGTTCATGGTCATCCTCGCCGCCGTCGACTTCAACTTCTGGGTGGGCCTGGCCGCCGCCTCCACCCTGATCTGGGCGGCCGCCTACTCGTTATGGATGTACAAGCGGGTCGTGTTCGGCGCTGTCGCCAACGAAAAGGTCGCGGCGCTGACCGACATCGGTCGCCGTGAGTTCTGGATGCTGATGTCGCTGGCGTTCTTCGTCATCGCGATGGGCGTCTATCCGAAGCCCGTCACCGACGTGACCAACGCCTCGGTCGATGCGCTGCTCAAGCACGTGGCCGTCTCGAAGATCAAATGAACCTCATGGACAACACCAATCTGCTCGCAGCCCTGCCGGAGATCGTGCTCCTGGTGGGGGCCTGCCTGGTGATCATGGCCGACGTCCTGCAGTCCGAGACGCGGCGGATCTCGATCGACCGGCTGGCGCTCGGGGTGCTGGTCTTTCCCTTCATCGCGACCCTCTGGCAGTTCGACTGGCCCACCCAGTACGCCTTCTCGGGCATGTATGTGCTGGACGACTTCAGCAACCTGCTCAAGCTGTGCAGCTATGCGGCGGTGGCGGCCACCATCGTCTATGCGCGCAACTATGATCTCGACCGCGGCCTGCGCCGGGGCGAGTTCTACGGGCTCGCGCTCTTCGCGCTGCTCGGGCAGATGGTGATGATCTCGGCCACCAGCCTGCTCACCATCTACATGGGCCTGGAGATGATGTCGCTGTCGTTCTACGCGATGTGCGGCCTGCGCCAGGACGGCACCCGCTCCGTCGAGGCGGCGATGAAGTACTTCGTCCTCGGTGCGCTGGCCTCCGGCTTCCTGCTCTACGGCATGTCGATGCTCTACGGCGGCGCCGGCGACCTTTCCCTGGCCGGCATTGCCCGCGCCTTCGACGATGTCCAGACCAACAGCGGCGTGCTGATGTTCGGCACCGTGTTCATCGTCGCCGGGCTCGCGTTCAAGCTCGGCGCGGTGCCGTTCCACATGTGGCTGCCCGACGTCTATCATGGCGCGCCCACCTCGGTGACGCTGTTCATCGCCGGCGCCTCCAAGCTCGCCTCCTTCGCGATCGCCTTCCGCCTGCTCGTGGAAGGCCTGATGGGCGTGGCGATCGACTGGCAGCAGATGCTCATCGTGCTGGCCGTGCTGTCGCTGGCCATCGGCAACGTGGTAGCGCTCGCGCAGACCAACTTCAAGCGGATGCTGGCCTACTCGACCATCTCGCATGTCGGCTTCATCCTGATGGGCCTGCTCTCGGGCGTGGTTCCCGGCCGCGACGACGTCGCCGCCGCGGCCTACAGCTCGGCGCTCTTCTATGTGCTGATCTACGTGCTCACCACGGTGGGTACCTTCGGCCTGATCCAGATCCTCGCGCGCAAGGGCTTCGAGTGCGAGGAGATCACCGACCTGCGCGGGCTGAACCGGCGCAGCCCGCTGCTTGCCGGCGTGCTGCTCATCCTCATGTTCTCGCTGGCGGGCATCCCGCCCACCGCCGGCTTCGTCGCCAAGCTGACCGTGCTCGAGGCGGTGATCGACGCCGGCCACGTCTGGCTCGCGGTCTTCGCCGTCATCCTGTCGCTGGTCGGCGCGTTCTACTACATCCGCGTGGTGAAGATGGCCTACTTCGACGAACCGGTCGGCGACGAGCCGCTCACGGTCGCCGCCGACGCCCGCGTGCTCTTCGGCCTCAACGGCGCGGCGGTGCTGCTGCTGGGCATCCTGCCGGGCGGACTGATCGCTGTCTGCCTCGAGGTGATACGCCAGGCGATGGCGGGCTGAGGACCGGTGAGCGGACCCCCTCCCATTTCATCGGGCTCCGAGGGCAGGGGGGCCGGTCGCCGCGACCTGAGCGAACCCACGCTTGCCGAGGAGATCGTCTACGAGGGCAAGTTCCTGCGGGTGCGGCGCGACGTCGCTCGCACCCCCGACGGCGGCGAATCGGTTCGCGAGTACATCCTGCATCCGGGCGCAGCGGCCATGGTGCCCTTCGACGCCGACGGACGCATCCTGGTGGAATGGCAGTACCGCTACCCGAGGCGTGAGCACTTCATCGAGATTCCCGCCGGCAAGCTCGATCCGGGTGAATCCTTCATGGATGCCGCGCGGCGCGAACTGGTCGAGGAGACCGGCTACGCCGCCACCGAGTGGGCGCCGCTCACCACCATCCATCCCGCCATCGGTTTCGCCGACGAACAGATCGAGATCTTCCTTTGCCGTGGCCTCGAACGCCGGGTGCAGCAGCTCGACTACGGCGAGTTCGTCGATGTCGAGTTCGTCAGCCTCGGTTGGCTGGTCGACGAACTGCGCGCCGGCCGGCTCACCGACGTCAAGACCCAGATCGCGGTCCACTGGGTCGAGCGCATCGTCAGCGGAGCCTGGCCCTGGCCGCGGTTCGAGCGTTTTGCGGCGGGATAGAATCTCCGGACCGAAACATCGGGCCCGGCGCGCCGTGACGGGCAGGGCAGGGCTGGGGGCGACAGGATGCAGGAAGCGTGGCCGAGTGGTTGAAGGCACCGGTCTTGAAAATCGGCAACGGGGCAACTCGTTCGTGGGTTCGAATCCCACCGCTTCCGCCAATAAAAACAACCACTTAGCGTGGTTTCTCTCGGGACGCTCGTCCAGGTGATATCGCATCTAAACATGGGTAAAGAACTATCCAATAGAGCCGATAACGAGTAACAAACAGCTCAGGAAGACATGTCCAGTATTGATGCCAGGGTGCTGAACGGGTAGAATATGACCCATTTATTCAGTAAATGGGTAAAGAAATGGCCAAGGCGACACCATATCCTCTCGACGTACAGGTTGCGCTGCAGCGCCTCGGGGAGAATGTTCGCGTAGCGCGCGTTCGGCGCCGGATGAGCCAGGAAGTGCTCGCCCAGGCATGCGGCATCTCACGCAAGACGCTCTACTCCCTCGAGTCGGGCGCCCCGGGTGCGACCACTGCCACGGTGTTCACCGTGCTCTGGAAGCTCGGGCTGCTTGGCACCACGCAGGCCCTTGCGGACCCGGATACCGATGAGCACGGGAAAATTCTGGAAGCTGCCCAACGACCTACCCGGGTGCGCCATTCCGTTGCCCTCGACCATGACTTCTGACCCATGGCGACCAGGGAGCGTTCCTGCTACGTCTATATCCAGCTGCCAGGCAGCCTCGAGACCGTGCCTTGCGCTTCGCTCAAGGTTCGCGCGCTCGGTGCGGATCGTTTCGAAGGCACCTTCACGTATGGCAGGCGATATCTCGAACGGCCCAACGTCGTGGCCCTGGACCCGTTCCACCTGCCCTTGTCCACGCGGGCGCAACGGTTCACGAAACTCAAAGGCATCCCCGGCGCGGTTCGCGACGCAAGTCCGGACGCCTGGGGGCGACGCGTTATCCAGGCCAGGTTGCAGCGACCGGAAGCGGACATCTCCGAAATGGAATACCTGCTCCATGGCCCGGACGATGGTGCGGGCAACCTGAGCTTCGGCCATGCGGTGACGCCGCCGGCACCACGGCGCCCGTTCAATCGCACGCACCAGTTGCCGGCGCTCATCGAAGCTGTCGGGCGACTCGAGCGAGATGGACGCCTTCCCCAAGAGGTGCTCGAGAGCCTCGAACCCGGGACGAGCATGGGCGGCGCCAGGCCGAAGGTGTCCGTCGAGGACAGCGACCGAATATGGCTGGCCAAGCTCCCGGAGAAGTCCGAGCGGCACAACTTGCAGCGTATCGAATACGCCACCCTGGAGCTTGCGCGCGCTGCGGGGCTTCGCGTGTGTACCACACGCCTCGAGCGTGTCGGCTCGTTCGACGTTCTGATGCTCGAGCGCTTCGACCGTGAATGGCAGCCCGATGCAGGAGCCTATCTACGCCATGGCTTCGTCTCTGGCTTGACCGTGCTCGATGCCGATGACGGCTACCAGGGGCGCGAGCGCTGGTCGTATCCCTTGCTGGCGGACGAACTGCGACGATGGTCGGACAAGAACGCCGAAGATCGTCGTGAGTTGTTTCTCCGCATGGTGTTCAACGCCATGGTCACGAACAACGACGACCATCCGCGCAACCACGCGCTCCTGCACACACAGGGCGGCTGGCGTCTGTCGCCGGCATATGACATCGTGCCGACGCCGCTGGTCTCGCTCGAGCGACGCGACCTCGCCCTGGAGGTGGGTCGATTCGGCCGGGCTGCGAGTCGTTACAACCTCGTCTCCCAGAGCGAGGTATTCGGGCTGACACGAGATGCGGCACGTGCCCTCATCGAGGAGATGACGCAGGTTGTTCGCGGCTGGCGCGAGTTCTTCATGGCGCGTGGGGTGGAGCCGCGCAGCATCGAGATGCTCGAGCCCGCCATGCTCTCCATCCCCTTCTTTCGGGATACGCCACTCGACGCCGTCTGAGGCGTGCCTTCGCGAGTCCAGGACCGGACCGCGCACTCGAGCCTGTGTACCGCCTCGGGCGCGCCCGCAGGCGAGGGTCTCGGTGGCAGCAGTGGTTCAGCGCAGGTACACCGCCTCGAAGCGCGCCAGCGGGGCCATGCGTGCGCGATTGAGCGTCAGGCGATCGCCCTTGCGCGAATAATTGTCCGCGCGGCGCAAGACCTCATGGAAGGCGCGCTCCACGTCCATCCCCGCAGGGCAGGCCATCATGGTGGCGGCGAGATCGCCGAAGCGGATTCGGGAAGTCGCCTCGTCCAGGGTATAGGGTCCACCGAAGCGGTTGCAGCCGCCGAAGCCGTTCACTTTGCCGCTCTCGGCGTCGAGGATCATGTACGGCTCGCGATCGAGTTTCGGCACCGGCTGGCCGTTCAGTTCCACCAGCTTCCAGTATGTCCCGGTCGGGCTGTCACCGAGCTTGTCCAGCACGTAGTTCTCCGCAAGGGCGCCGGTGATGCGCGAACCGTCGAGGGCGAGGTGCCAGATCCGGTTCTCGCCCACGAAATACCGCGTGGGCGGGTCGCCCGCGAGGATTACCGTGTTGCCGGCCGCGTTCCAGTCGAAGCTGCCCCGGGTGGTGAAGACTTCCTCTCCCTTGCCCAGGTAGCGGCGCTGCGTGCTGAAGGTCTCGTCGTCGGCCAGGACGACGACGGTCTCGATCCCCTCGCAGTCGGCGCAAGGCAGGATGCCCCGATAGGCGCCGGCCCAGTCGAGGGAGACACGCGCGTTGTGCGCCGGGTCCGGGTTGGCGGGAGTCGATGTCGTGCAGCCGCCTGCGGCCAGGGCCGCGACCAGGGCCAGGGCCCAGACCAGGATCGGGATCGATTTGGTGTTCATGGTTTCGCTGCCATCGTACTGCATGTCGGTGCCGGAACCGGACGAGTGGCCGGGACCGCCCCCGGCGGGAACCGACTTCGATCCGCGCCCGATCATATGCTATCAACAGGCGATGCAGGCGCTTCGAGCCACTCTGGAATCGCGACAGATCCCCATCTATTTCTGCGCCGTGGCGGCAGCGGTCCTCGTCGCCTTGCTGGTTCCGGGCACCGCGGCGCTCGAGGGCTTCATCAATCCGGCGCTGGCGCTGATGCTCTACGCGACCTTCCTGCAGGTTCCGGTGGCCGGGCTGGGGAGGGCCTTCGGTCAGGCGCGCTTCCTGGCGGCGCTGCTGTCGTCGAATTTCATCGTGATCCCGTTGCTGGTCGCGCTGATCCTGCGCTTTCTGCCGGCCGATCCGATGCTCCGGCTCGGCGTGCTGCTGGTGCTGCTCACGCCCTGCATCGACTATGTGGTGGCCTTCGCCCACCTCGGTCGTGCGGATTCGCGGCTGCTGCTGGCGGCGACGCCGATCCTGCTGCTGGTGCAGATGCTCCTGCTGCCCGTCTACCTGGTGATCTTCCTCGGGGAGGATGCGGCGGAGCTGGTGGCGATTGGCCCCTTCCTCCATGCCTTCGTGTGGCTGATCCTCGTCCCGCTGGCGCTTGCGGCGCTGACGCAGCGATGGCTCGCGCGCAGCCCTGCGGGGCAGGGCGCCGGCGCCGTCTTCGACCTGCTGCCGGTCCCGGCCACCGCCCTCGTGCTGTTCATCGTCGTTGCGGCGGTGCTGCCGCGACTCGGGCCGGCGATGGATGCTGCCCTGCGGGTCGTGCCGGCCTACATCGCGTTCGCCATCCTGGCTCCCGTCGCCGGGTGGTGGACGGGGCGCGCGATGCGGCTCGATCCGCCGGCGCGGCGGGCGATCGCCTTCAGCAGCGCGACCCGCAATTCGCTCGTGATCCTGCCGCTGGCGCTTGCGGTGCCGGGTGCGATTCCCCTGCTGCCGGCGATCATCGTGACCCAGACGCTGGTCGAGCTGCTGGCCGAGATCGCCTATGTCCGCATCATCGGCGCGCTGCCCTTGCAAGCGCGCGGGATTTCGCCATAAGCGCCGCGCATAAGCAAAGACACAATCCGTCGTTGCCGCGGCGCCGGGCCGGTCCCAGACTGCCGTCCTCATGAAGCTCAGTTTCAACGCCGTGGCCAAGAGGTTCGGTGGCCTGCGGGTCATCGATGATTTCACGCACGAGTTCGCCGAAGGCGAGCTCGTCGCGCTGGTCGGGCCGTCCGGTTGCGGGAAGTCCACCCTGCTGCATCTCGCCGCGGGCCTGGAAGCCCCGACGGGCGGCGCCGTGCTCGCCGACGACAGGCCGGTCGCCGGCCCGCATCCCGAGCGCACCCTGATGTTCCAGGAGAACGCGCTCTTTCCCTGGCTGACGCTCGCGCAGAACGTGGCGCTCGCGCTCGAGTTCCAGAAGCTGGACAAGCGGACCGCCCGTACCCGCGCGCTGCGCTGGCTGTCGAAGGTCTCGCTCGACGGCTTCGCCGACTACTACCCGCACCAGGTCTCGGGCGGCATGCGCCAGCGCGCGGCGCTCGCGCGCGCCTTCATCGCCGAACCCCGGGCGCTGCTGCTCGACGAACCCTTCGGTGCGCTCGACGCGCTCACCCGCATGACGCTGCAGGATGCCCTGCGCGAGCTGATCCGCGAGCAGGCGCCCACCGTGCTGCTGGTCACGCACGATGTGGACGAGGCGATCTTCCTCGCCGACCACATCCTGGTGTTCAGCCCCCGCCCGGCCACCGTGCTGAAGGCGTTTCGTCTCGGGCAACGGGAACGGACCCACGACCTGTCCGCATTCGCCGACGTGCGAAGCGAGATCCTGCGGCTGCTCGGCATCGAGGCGCAGCGGGTCGAACCATCAATCACCCCCCTCGGAGCAACAGCATGAAGGCAGCACGACTGCTCATCGCCGCGCTGGCGGCACTGGCCATCGCGGCGCCCGCCGCGGCGCAGGACAAGTTCAAGGTCGGATACCTGCGCGTGATGGACGACGCCCAGGCGATCCTTGCGCACAAGGCCGATCTCTACGCGAAGCGCGGGGTCGATGTGGAGCTGGTGGAATTTCAGTCCGGGACCGACCTGATCAAGGCGATCGTCGGCGGCCAGCTCCAATCGGGGGTGCTCGGCTTCACCAATGCGATCGCCTGGGCGTCCCGCGGCGCGGACCTCAAGGTGGTGGGCGGCGCCCAGCACGGCTATCACGCGATGATCGTGCGCGAGGATGCCGGTATCGACACCATCGCCGACCTCGAGGGTCGGACCATCGCCTCGCAGAGGGAAGGCAGCACCGCCGATACCGTGCTCAAGGGCGTGGTGTTCAAGCAGGCGGGCCTGGCGTCGTCGGACGTCAACGTCATGGGCGTGAGCCCGCAGGTGGCGGTGCAGTCGCTGGTCGCGAAGCGCGTGGACGGCGCCTTCCTGTTCGAGCCGCAGGCGAGCATCGCCAAGGCGATCGCACCGGTCAAGGAGATCTACGAGATCGGCGAGGTATGGCCGTTCCCCTGCATGGTGGTGATCACCTCGGGCGATGTCCTGGCCAGTCGCAAGGAGGATCTCTGGAAGACGCTCGATGCGCAGAAGGATGCGATCGACATGCTGCAGCAGCGCCCCGAGGAAGCGGCGAAGTACATCGCCGACGAGTTCATCGCCGAGCCCACGCTGCGCACCCTGGACGGCACCGAGCTGCCGCGCGAGGCGATCATCACCGATGCGATCCGCACCCAGGTGTTCAATGCCGCGCTCACCGACGCCGAGCGCTCGCGGATGCAGGAGATCGCCGGGATCATGCAGGAGAGCGGGGCGCTCAAGACGCGCGACGGCAGCCCCTTCGATGTCGAGGCCATCCTCGACCTGAGCTGGCAGCAGGAGCGCCGGCTGTGAGCCAGGGCGCATCTGTGAGCCAGGGCGCATCCGCAAGGCACACGGCACACCGGGCCGGGGCCCGTCGATAGATGAGCGATCGTTCGAACCTGGCGGCCGGACAGCTTCGCCTCGGGGGCCCGCGCCGCAAGACGGCGATGGTCCTCGCGGTGCTGTTCATCCTGCTGCTGTGGCAGTTTGCCGCCTGGTCGCTGCCGGACTTCCTCATGCCCGATGTGCATGTGGTCTTCATGCGCCTGTGGGAGGAGATCGGATCGGCCGATTTCCGGGCGGCGCTCGGCGGCAGCCTGGCGCGCCTGGGCACCGGCTACGGCGCGGCGCTCGTTTGCGGCGTCGTCTTCGGCCTGCTCGGCGCGGTGATGTACTTCTTTCGCGAGGTGATGAAGTTCGCGATCGTGATCCTGCAGTCGATTCCCTCGATCGCCTGGGTGCCGATCTTCCTGATCCTGATGGGCTTCGGCAACATGCCCATCGTGGTCGTGGTGGCGATCGCGGCCTTCTTCCCGGCGGCGCTCTCGGTGATGAACGCCACCGAAAGCGTGGAGAAGGTCCATGTCAGCGCGGCCCGGGTGATGGGCGCCTCGCGCCTCGACCTGCTGCGGCGGGTGTACCTGCCGGCGGTGATGCCCGAGCTGATCACCGGCGCCCAGCTCGCCTTCGGCAATGCCTGGCGCGCGCTGATTTCAGCGGAGATGCTGATCGGCTTCGGCCAGGGGCTCGGGCGGTCGCTGTCCTATGCCGGGGAAACCGCCGACATGGTCGGCGTGATGACCAGCATCCTCGCGATCGCGATCCTGGCGCCGCTCATCGACCAGCTACTGCTCGAGCGCCTGCGGCACCGGGTCCTGCGCTACCAGTACGTGTAGTCCGATGAACAGGGAAGGCCCGTTCGCGTCGCCGCCCGTTGGGGGCGGTCCCCGGTCCGCCCGGGCACGGGGGTGGCAATGGCTTCGCGCCGCCGCAGCGCTGGGCCTTGGCGCCTTCCTTGGCGCGGCGCCGATGCGGGCGATGGCCGAGCCGCTTGCCGTCGCGCTCGACTTCGTGGTGCCGGCGCACCAGGCTGGCGCGAAGTACCGAACGCCCGCCACGATCGACACCGCGCTTGCGCAAGACCTCGCCCGGCGCCTGGACCGGCCACTGGCCCCGGTGGACGCCGGGGCGGCGAAGCTGGCGATCACGACGCTGGCCGACGGCGGCGGGAGACCGGCGTCGACGACGATCATTCCCCTGGACTACCGGTCCGCGCCCATGGCGATCATGCGAACCGACAGCAGCATCCGCCGCTGGGCGCATCTGCGCGGACGGACGGTCTGCCTCGCGGCGGGTGGCGGCCATCGCGGCGAACTGGGCGATCGCCACGGCGCGATCGAGATCGTCCATGCATCCCTGACCGAGGCCCTGGTCGCCTTGCGCATCGGGGAGTGCGATGCGATGGTCCACGACAGTCCGATCCTCGAGGAACTGCTCCGCTTCCCGGAGTGGAAGAAGTTCTCCCGCCGGCTGTCCGCCCGGCCGGACAGCACGCTGGCGCTCATGGTCCCGGACGGCGATCCGGAGATGGTCGAGCGCGCCACGGACATCGCCGATGCCTGGCGCAGCGACGCCTTCACCGACGCGCTCGTCGAGCTGACGGCGCGCGATGTCGCCTTCGAGGTGTATGTCGAGCAGGAAGTGCCCGACTGCCACTGATGGGGCCGGATTCGGGCAGGCTTCTGGCAGTTGCCGGGCAGGCGCTTGCGCCTGTCATCCCCCGCCCGGATCATCACGTTGATCGCGCGGGGCAGGGCGTTACGGCCAATGTACGCGCTCCGGACATGTCGAGAAAGCGAAGGGGGCACCAGGACACATGACGATCGGAATCAATCGCGTGATCGCCGGCCTGCTGATAGCGGTCGGTGCGGCCACCGCCGGCTGGGCGGTGGGCAACGGCCTCGAACGCTTCCGGATGGCGGATCGGTGGATCACCGTCAAGGGGCTTGCCGAGATGAACGTGGCGAGCGACTTTGTCGTCTGGCCGCTGTCGTTCCGGCGCGCAGGCAACGAGTTCGGCGAGGTCCAGCAGGCGCTGGCGGCCGACCGCGACAAGGTGGTCGCCTTCCTGGCGCAGGCCGGGATCGAGGAATCCGAAATCGAGATCCGGCCGTTGCAGGTCACCGATGTCTACTCGCGCGAATACAGCCAGCCCAACCAGCCGTTTCGCTATACCGGCAGCGGCGAGGTCAGGGTGAAGTCGCCGCGGGTCGCCGAGATCGCGAAGGCGGCCCTGGGCGTCGATCCCCTGATCCAGGCCGGCCTCGCGATCCAGAGCGACATCGGGCCCAGCTACCAGTTGCGCGGCTTCAACGAGGTCAAGCCGACCCTGCTGTCCGAAGCGACCCGCAATGCGCGCGAGCAGGCGACCCAGTTCGCCGAGGAGGCCGGTGCCCGGCTCGGTGCGCTGAAATCGGCCAACCAGGGCGTCATCCAGATCAGCGGCGACGGCAGCAGCTACGGCGACCACAGCGCTTCGCAGACCAAGCGGCTGCGGGTGGTGAGCACCTTCGTCTACGAGTTGCGCTAGCGAGCCGGCTGCGCCGGGCCGGGCCGCTGGGGCCGTGGCGGCGCCGTTCTCGTCGTCCGGTACGCCGCGTTCATCGGGGCCCGCGGGCATGGGTCGCCGCCCGCGGGCACAATGGCAGCCATGAGCAAACTGATTCCGATCTCCCGTCGCAGCCTGCTTGCCGGCGCCTGCGCCAGCGCTTCGGTCGGCCTCCTCGGTGGCATGAGATGGCCGTGGTCCTCGGACAGGGGCGGTGACGACTACCCCAGGGGGGCGAAGGAGCCGTTTCGCTTCCTGTCGCCGGACTCCGTCTGGAACCTGCCGGTGGGGGCGGGCGCGCGCTTTTCATCGGACGTCGATGGCGCGACCCGCCAGATCCGCAGGCTCGATGGTGGGCTCGACCTTGCCGAGAATGCCTGGACCGTGGCCCTGTGGCATGCGCGCGAATCCGACCCGATGCAGACGGTCGTGGTCAACGCCGGTCCCACGGGCAAGAACGACCGGGTCCGGATCCGCATACCGGCCGACGCGACCGCTTCGCCGCCCTTCGAGGGCGACGCCGATTCCCACATGTCGGTGGTCTCGCCCGACGGCAGGCTGATCCATGAATTCATCGGCGCATACAAGGTCGGCGAGCGGACCTGGGGCGCGGGCTGCTATGTGCCGATGCCGATCGACGGCCCCGGCATCGAGCACATGACCGGCTTCGAGATCGAGGACTTCCGCATCGACGGAATGCTCGGCTTCGGCTCGACACGCGCCTACGGCGGATCCTCCACCGCCGGGCTGATCGTCTCGGGCGAGCTGGAGCAGGGCATCGAGCACATGCTGGCCTTCGCCGCGCATATCGACGTGCTCACTTCACCCTGGGTCTGGCCGGCCACCCGCGACGACTGGCATTCCAACTACCCCAACAACGGCGGCAGCGCGCAGGTCAGCCTGGGCATGATGTTCGCCATCCCGCCCGAGGTCGACCTGCGGGAGTTCGAGCTTGGCCGACGCGAGTACCATGTGCTGCGTGCGATGCAGACCCATGGCCTGATGGTGGTCGACCGCGGCGGCCGGAACTGGTCGGTCTACATGGACTACACCGCGCGCGACGAGGCCCGCGGCTTCGATGTCGATGCGATCTCCGAAGTCATGTCCAGGCATCTGGTCCGGATCACCAACATCACGCCGGCAACGCCCAAGGGCGGCGACTGAGCGACGGGTCAACCGGCAGGCGCGCGCAGGCGTTTGGACGGCTCCCCGATTTCCACGAGGCCCATGCCCATGCTTCGATCCGTATCCTCCCTTGCCGCCGTCGCCGTGCTCACCGCCGCAAGCCTCGCCCTGGGCTCGCCGGCGCGCGCCAACGAGGAGCCCGGCAAGCCGCCGCTGCTCGGAATCTCGGCCGATGCATCGCGCGAAGTCGCCAACGACGAGATGAACGTCGTGATGCGCGTCGAGCGCCAGAGCGAGGACCTCGCCACCGCCAATCGCGATGCGCTCGGCCGCATCAACGCGCTGCTCGAGAAGGCGCGCGATGTCGAAGGCATCGAGTCGAGCCTGGCGGGGGTCGGATCGAATCCCATCCATGCCGAGTCGCGCCAGGAGGACGGCAAGACCGAGCGTCGGATCACCGGCTGGCATGTCCACGCCGACGCCTCGCTGAATTCGCGCGATGTGCAGGCGCTCTCGAAGCTGATCGGCGAACTCGGCGAGGATGCGCGCATCCTCTCGGTCGGCTTCTCGGTGTCGAAGGAAACCCGGGCCAGGGTCGAGGAGGAACTGCTGGTCGAGGCCTCCCGGGCCTTCAGCGAGCGGGCGGCGACGATCGCCAAGGCGCTCGGCTACGCCGGCTACGAGATCGAGCGCATCAACGTCGGCACCGCGGGCATGCCGAGGCCTTATCGGCCGGTCGCCCAGGAAGCGATGATGAGCATGAGGGCGGCCGCCGCGCCGGACTTCGCCGATTCGGTCGGTGAATCGACGCTGAGCGCCAATGCCAACGGCCAGGTCTGGCTGCGCCGCTGAGGCGGTCCC
>Ga0172382_10004634_pt1 | contig 20980 bp, 20 predicted proteins | sample Leawel138RmetaG_FD_122245 | JGI IMG/M metagenome (GOLD analysis project Ga0172382, IMG submission 122245) | Leachate microbial communities from a municipal landfill in Southern Ontario, Canada - Leachate well 138R metaG | ecosystem: Engineered > Solid waste > Landfill > Unclassified | place... | reverse complement strand
TCTTTTTCAAAGACAATGGTTTTTACATCTGAACGTGGCAATGACAAAAAAAGAGGCGTGGCAGCGATTAGGATTGGGTGTTTTTGAGCTAAAGCGCTTTGCCAAGTATCAATTATTTTTTTAGCGGTCATTTTGCCATGTAAGATAAATGTATACTCGACAATACCTTTTTCTAACCCAGTCATTAAACGCTCAATTTCTGAAATTGTCGGCAAACAGAAAAAAATGGAATTTTTTTTAGCAAATGATTCCCTAATTAGGCTTTTATAGAATGATAGTCGTCCGTCCTCATTCTCTTGAAGAATTAATTTTTCAGCTTTTAAGCCGTTGGTTGGTGATTCTCCTAGTTTTATTGAGAAGCTAGATTTTCCAATTAAAATTGCCTTAGGTATATAATTAGTCATGATTTGGCCTGGCGTGGTGGCATAAAAATCAGCTGTTTTAAAACAGGCTTCAATAAATTCAGGCAGAAAGAATGATTTAGCTTTTAAGGTTGTTATTTTTTTTAAAGTGTAATCAGTTTTTTTAATGACAGTTTTTAAGTTAACGGCATCAGTAACATCAATAACAAGTCCACTGGCCTGACCTTTTTTTAAAGGAACAGTGACTAAAGATCCCGGTTTTACCGGTAGGGAAGTGAAATATGATAGGCTTTCTTTAAAAACACCTTTACTTAAGGGAATGATCGTGGCAATTTTCATAAAATCTTATAATTTTGACTTATCCACCAAATATCGGCTTTATTGTTCTAAAAAGATTGGGAACTTTATACCTATATTGTATAATATAGATAGGTGAGAAAAAGGCAATCGCTAAGATTTTTCTTAATTAATTGTTAAAACAATTTAAGTTTTTTTTAAAATAGCAATTATATAAATTTTTTGTTCATGTTAAGGTTTTTTTCTAGTCAAAAGGACAATAATCAGGCCGAGACCGATTGGGATGATTTGTTGTTAAATCCTTCGTCAGAAGTAGATGGATCGATAAATTTAAAATCAAAATCCAATTGGTCTAAGGTGTTTATACCTTTATTTGGAATTATTCTGTCCTTAGTTTTAATTAATACTGGTGAATATGTTTTTGGTAAATTGTCAGCTGGCTCCGGTCGGGCATGGGTAGAGAAAGTGGGTTCAGTTAACCTTGAATTACCCAATTGGTCAGTAGTTGAAAAAATAAAGCCGTTGGCATCTCGAATTTCTGATCCACTATTTTTAATTAGTAAGTCAGAAGTTAGCTCTAGGTCGTTAAATCAAACTCTTTGGAATTCGGTTAAAAATGGTGAGACAATTGTACGCCATGGTATGATTTCTTCAGTTGCTTTGTTTGATTCATTTTTCTCAGCTGCTACGGTTAATATAAAATCTAGTAGTGGCTCTTTTTGGTATCGTACGAGAGACGGTCTGGCCCTGTCTCTATTGCCGATTAAATCTTGGTTTGACCAAAGTTGGTTAGTTATCGGTGATATGTCATCATGGATACGTTCAAAATTTAGCGATCTGGCTTATAACTTAGGTTATTATTGGAATCGATTGGTTGGTAATTGGCGATCTTTTGTGGGGCGTGAATCTCCAGATGATGAATCAATTGATGTTGAAAACTTACGCCAGAGTTTAAAGATGGAAATATTAGCTGAAATAGAAGAGGAATTAAGTGGCTTATTTTCAAGCGGCCAAGAACCTAAGCCGGTAATGGTTGATAGTGGTGATGGTCAAGGTGTGGTCGTGGTGCCCTTAACCCAAGAGACAGATCAACAAAAAGTAAAAACTGATATTCAAGACATGTTTTCTGACCCAGTCAATATAGATTTTGAAGCTGATGGTCAATCAGGGATAATAACTCCAATTTTTCGAGGCTCAACTGGTAACAATTATATTTTTATTTTAACACCAATAAGAAACAAATGATTGAAAACAGTTGGTTTAAAATATGGCAGCTGGCAGTTTGTTTGTTGATTTTAGCTATGTGGCCGCAACTGATTGGGGCTCAAGAGTCATTTGTTGTCCGACCAACGAAAATAGAGACAACTATTAAATCTGGGGAGTCGCAAATCATAACTATTGAAATTATAAATAATTTGGGACGGACTGCTGAATTTACAGTTAGTGCCGAAGATGCTGGTCCGGGTGACTCGTTGTCACCGCTTAATTTATTAGGGTCATCAACTGGCCCATATTCGCTAAGAAATTATTTAACTTGGCCTCAGAATTCTTTTCGTTTAGACGACGGTGAAAAATATTCACTTTTGCTTCAAATTTCGATACCAGAAGACAAACCACCGGGAAGCCTGCATGGGGCGGTTATAATTTCCTCTGAGCCAGTTGGCGAAGGTTTAGCTTCGGTGGTTTCCAGAATTGGTTCATTATTGTTTGTTAAAATAGATGGTCAAACTAAGGAGTCAGGGCGGGCAAGTGGCTTGGCTTTAACGGATCGCTTATTAGCTTGGTCTCCAGCTCGAGCTAATTTTCAATTTACTTTCATCAATGATGGTAATGTTTATCTTAATCCTTATGGTCTTATAAAAGTCAAGGATATTTGGGGTCGTGTTAAAGAAGAAATAACTTTACCACCAGCCTTTGTCTTACCTGGATCGAGTCGATTTTTCCCAGTTGCTGGACTTGAAAAATACCGCCTAGGTCGTTACAAAGCGACACTTTATTTGAATCGAGGTTATGAGAAATATTCTATGGTTGATAATTTATCGTTAACTTTTTGGTCATTACCGATTTTTGACTTGATGGCTGTAATTCTATTATTGACGGTGGCGATTGGTATGCTTTATTTGGTAAAATCGAGAAAACGATGAAAAAAGTAATTTCAATCTCGTTAACTTTTTTGATGGTGGGCTTGTTCTTAAATCAAGCTGATGGCTTCGTTTCTGAAAGTACTAATTATCGTCTGCAAAAAGATAGTTTAAATGTTGGCGGTATTTTTTCTTCGTCACCTAATTATCGACTTGAAGATACTTTGGGTGAGGCTGGCACTGGCGTTATCGCTAGCACTAATTATATTTTTTCCGGTGGATATCAAGCAATGGATAGTGACAGTTACATCTCCTTGTCCGGTCCGACGACCATAAATCTTTCGCCAGCCTTAGATGCAGAAGCTGGGGGTCAAGCCAATGGTTCGGGTACATGGTCGGTAGTCACCAACAGCAGTGGTGGTTACTCACTATCAATTAAAGCTAATAATTCACCGGCGTTGGTTTCCGGGGGAAATAGTTTTGCTGATTATTCACCAGCTACCGCCGATCCCGATTTTGTTTGGTCAGTAGCCGCCAATGATTCTTCCTTTGGTTTTTCAGTTGCTGGTAGCGATATTGTTAGCCGTTTCGTTGACGATGGATCAGCTTGTAATGCCGGAAGCAACCAAACAACTGATAGGTGTTGGGACGGTTTAGATACAATAGATAAGACAATTGCCACCGCTGGTGTTGCCAACGCTCCGGCAGGAGAGGATACGGTGGTTAACTTAAGGGCTGAAATTGGATCTAGTAAAAGCCAACCAGCCGGTAATTATCAAGCGGTTTTGACTATCACCGCTATTGCTCTTTAGCTTTATGAATTATCGGATTATTAAAAAATTTTTTTTCGGCTCGATCGTTATTTCATTGTTAATTTGTCCGGCGATGATTATTGCTCAAACTAATGTAAACCTAGAAGTCACTGAGTCAGGTTTTGATCCTGGTTCGAGTACCTATGGTTGTACTGACTCAGAAGCACTTAATTATAATAGTTTAGCCGATATCGATGATGGGTCATGTATTTATAGTGAATCAGTACCCAATGTTTTGAATTTTTATGCTGTTTATCAAACAGACCCAGTTGGCATTTATCTTTACTGGCAAAATCCAAGTTGGGATAATTTTGACCAAGTAGAGATATTAAGAAAGGCTGGAACTATTCCGGCTAATCCAACTGATGGTACCTTGGTTTACCAGGGGATCGGGCAGTCTTTTATTGATCTCAATTTTATTCCGGGCAATACTTATTATTACACAGCTTTTGTTCGAAGTTTGTCTGGCAATTACTCTTCTGGTGCAATAACTTTTGCCTTTGTGCCCGCCAATGATCCGATTCCCGATGATCCGATTCCCGATGATCCGATTCCCGATGATCCGATTCCCGATGATCCGATTCCCGATGATCCGATTCCCGATGATCCGATTCCCGATGACCCCACTCCCGATGATCCGATTATCAGTGACCCATTTTTAAATTTCCCTGAGGTTCTCTTATCAGATTTAGAAGTAGATTTTATTTTCTGGCAAGAAGACGAAAAGCGTCAATCCTTTCGTCAGGGAGGAGAGATTAGAGTTAATGGACGCAAAAATTTAACCATTTTGACACCCTATAATCGATTACCAGAAGTTTTAAAAACTATCGGGATGACCATTTATGACCCTGAAAATTCAAGTCGGTCACTATCTTTTCTTTTACGGTTGAACGAAAATGAGACTGAATATACCGCCACCATTGGACCTTTATGGCGTGATGGTATCTTCCCTTTTATTATTTATGTTTTTAATTATGAAGATCAGACGATAAAAAAAATAAATGGCTATTTGACTGTTGCTGGTGTTGGCTACACCGAGCCACCACTGATGGAAAAATTGATCGAGCAGGCTTTGATCCCAGTTTTTTCTGGGGGTGGTTTAGTGGCAGGCTTAACACAAACGGTAATTATGACATCCAGGCTATCTTCTTTAGGTGATCTTTATTTAATTCTGCTTAAGGCTTTGGCAGCTGTTTTGGGTTGGCTGGGAATTAAGAAAAAAAGTAAGCCTTGGGGGACAGTTTATGATGCAGTTACCAAGCAACCGATTGACCCAGCTTATGTCACTGTTAACCAAGGGGAAAAGGAAATAGCCTCAGCAATAACAGACATTGATGGTCGTTATGGTTTTCTTTTGCCTGGTGATACATACACAATTAAAGCTCAAAAAACCCACTATCAATTCCCATCACAGATATTACAGGGTCGATCAGCTGATGAGTTGTATAACAATCTTTACTTCGGCAAACCGCTATCAGTTTCAGCTGAGGAAGTTATCAACCTTAATATCCCGCTTGATCCAACCGGCTTTGATTGGAATGAGTTTGCTAAGACTAAGGATAATTTTTTTAAAATTCACTCAGCTAAAGAAGTTCGACGTAAAAGGATATTGGCGGCAATATTTTGGTTTGGTTTTAGTGCCTCTACCGTTTCCTTTATCTATCAGCCGGCATTTTTTTCGTTACTAATATTGATAATTTATAGTGGTTTATTGTTGTGGCAACGTTATCGACAAGCGAAACATCATCCAACTAATGTTAAAAAATCTACTGGCGAACCTCTGCCTTTTTCTATTGTTAGAGTTTTTTTGTCCGATCTAGACCAAGAGGTTAAACGATTAGTTGCTGATGAATTAGGACGTGTTTATTTACTGGTTAGGCCTGGCCAATATTATCTGACCGTTGAAGAAAAATTAGCCGATGGAAGCTATCGCCAGGTGTTAAAATCTGAACAATTAAACCTAAAGAAGGGCGTCTTGGAGAGTGATATAATTATTGATGCTTGAAAAACCTATCAAGGCCTTTAACCTTTTTAATTTGCCAGATTTAATTTTAGATAATACAATGACGCTTGTAATTTAATTTAATGAATAATCAATCTAGATTTATAATTAATGGCTTGGCCGGCCGGCGTTGTTTAGAAGGTGTTTTAAAGGTAAATGGTGCTAAAAATGCCATTTTAAAGATTCTGGCTTCGTCAATTTTGTTTAAAGACGGTTTTAAAGCTGATAATGTTCCGTCTATTAGTGATGTTTCTGATTTAATTCAAATTTTAAAGTCAATTGGAATAGAGACAACCGAGATTGGAGCAGGTAAGATTAAAATAAATATTGGCCCATCACTTAGTAGTCAGATACCATCGGCCATAGCTCAAAAATTAAGAGCCTCGATTGTTTTAACTGGACCGCTTTTAGCTCGTACTGGACAAGTAAATTTTCATTATCCTGGGGGTTGTGTTATCGGTAAACGACCAATTGATTTTTTTCTTGAAGGCTTTAGCCGGATGGGCGCTTCAGTAAGCCAGCGAGGAGATGATTTATCAATCACTAAAACTGGTAAAAAATTATCAGGTACAAAAATATTTTTTAAAAACCAAACCGTTACCGGAACTGAGACTTTTATGATGGCTGGAGTTTTAGCTGAAGGTCAAACAATTTTGAAAAATGTTTCGCTAGAACCAGAAGTCATTAGTTTAGGCAATTGGCTTAAAAAAACAGGAGCTGATATTAAAGGCTTGGGAACTTCAACAATGGTTATAAATGGTGGCCACCAACTATCTGGGATTAACAAAACTTATCAAACTATTCCTGATCGGATTGAAGCTGGTAGTTTCTTAATCCTGGCAGCTCTGGCTGGTTCTAATTTGACTATAGATAAATTAGAACCCGATGATTTAGAAGCTCTAATCCACAGTTTAGAATTAGCTGGGGTCAAGTTGGAAATTGGTTCTAATTATATTAAAGTTGCTGGTCACCAACCTAAATTTAAATCATTGGATATAAAAACTCATGAGTATCCTGGTTTTCCAACTGACCTACAAGCACCAATGGCCGTCTTTTTAACCCAATCTGATGGTCAGAGTTTTGTTTTTGAGACTATTTTTGAGGGTCGACTTAATTATCTAGAGACTTTAGGTCGAATGGGAGCTGAAGTTAAAATTTTAGATGCTCATCGAGCTTTTATTGTTGGCCCCAGGACACTCCATGGTCGAGAGATGGAAAGCCCCGATTTAAGAGCGGGGCTGGCTTACATTTTGGCGGCCATTATCGCTTCTGGCCAATCAATAATTCATAACATCCATTTTATTGATCGAGGTTATGAAAATATTGAAAATCGGCTAGCTTCGATTGGAGTTAAGATAACAAGGGAAAATACCAAAGAATGTTTTTAGACAAGATTTAGCTATTTGCCAGATTGGGTTTTAAGTAATACAATGACCGATGTCACTAGACATTGAATTTTATCGATCTAGCTTATAAATAAAGGTTATTTTTATATGTTCCCGATTGTTAAAAAATTAGGTATTGATTTGGGCACTGCTAATACTTTGGTTTATGTTCCTGGCAAGGGAATAGTTTTAAACGAGCCATCAGTAGTAGCGGTTTCAGAAACTGATAATCGGGTTATTGCTGTTGGTCTTGAAGCTAAAGAAATGGTTGGTAAAACACCCGATAATATTGTCGCTTATCGGCCTATGAAAGATGGTGTTATTGCCGATTATCGGATTACTGAAGCCATGCTTAAATACTATATTGCTAAGGCAATGGGGCGATTTAGTTTTTTTAAACCTGATGTTATGGTTTCGGTGCCGGCTGGAGTGACTTCAACCGAGCGGCGAGCAGTAATTGAGGCAGCCATGAAAGCTGGAGCTAAAAATGCTTATGTCGTAAAGGAGCCGATTCTCTCAGCTATCGGCGCTGGTATTCCAATTTATGAGGCCTTAGGTCATATGATTGTCGATATTGGTGGTGGCACTACTGATGTTGCGGTTATTTCTTTAGGAGGTATAGTTTCGTCGACCTCGGTTAAACATGCTGGCAATAAAATTGACCAAGCGATTGCTGATTACATCAAAAAAACTTTCAACTTAGCAATTGGCGATAAGACAGCCGAAGAAGTAAAAATCGCTATTGGTTCAGCCGTCTCGGTCGAGACTGAAGAGGTTTATAAAGTTAAAGGCCGTGATTTTATGACAGGTCTGCCGAGGTCAGCTGAAATAAAAACCAATGAAATTGTTAAGGCCATAGATAGTGAATTGCGGGAAATTGTTAAAGCCATAAAAACTGTTTTTCAGGACACACCGCCGGAGCTGGCTTCTGATATTATTGATCGAGGGATAATTATGACAGGAGGGTCATCGCAGTTAGCTAATCTGCCGGAATTAGTTTATCGGCGGACTGGGGTTAAGGTTAATTTAGCTGATGAAGCTCTATTTTGTGTGGCTAAAGGCACAGGGATTGCCTTGGAACACCTAGATGCTTACAAGAAAAGTATTTCAACTAAAAAATAGCATGATTAAGGAGATTTTAAAACAAGCCTGGGATAACGAAACCTTGGCTCATGCGCACATTTTGATTGGCTCGATTGAAACTAGTAAAAAAGAATTAAATAGTTTTTGGGAGTCGGTGGTTGATGCTTCTTTATCATCGCCTGAGAAAGTTGAATTTCATTTTGACTCTTTGGGGGTAGCTGAGAGTCGATTACTCAAAACTAGCCAGGCTGGTCGCTCGCTAGTTGGTGGCCACCGTTTTTTTATCATCAGTTTTGATGAAATAACTATAGCTGCTCAGAATGCTTTACTTAAGGTTTTAGAGGAGCCAGCTAGCCAGGCAATATTTTTTATTTTAACCAATACCCTTGAAAAGTTATTACCAACGGTTATATCTCGATGCCAAGTGATAAAACAATTACCATCTGAAACTGATGTTTCGCTAACTAAATTAGTCGATGAATTTATCAGATCAAGTTCTGGACAAAGATTAGACTTGATTGAAAAGTATTTTAACAACAAAGGGGATGACAGTCGAATTAATTGGCGCAATTTTTTAGATATTTTGGAGATTAGGGTTAATCCACTGACGGCCGAAAAGGTTTGGCAAAATCGTCGTTGGCTTGACCTATCTGGATTTCCTTTAAGTTTTATTACTACCCACCTAGCCATTTCTTTGCCGATTATGTTAAAATAATTTTATGTCATACGATTTTGGCAATTTTAAAAAGAAGATAGAGGAAATAGAGGATTGGTTAACCAGTGAATTTTCTAGTATCAGAACTGGCCGGGCAACACCACTTATTCTAGACCGGATAACGGTGGACTCCTATGGCACCAGAACGCCGATAAAGCATTTGGCCACAATTAGCATTGATGACCCTCGAACTTTAAGAGTTTCCCCCTGGGATCAAGGTCAGTTGAAAGCGATTGAAAGTGCTATTTCGGCATCTAATTTGGGGGTTTCAACTTCTCCCGACAGCACCAGTATTAGGGTTATTTTCCCTGAGCTATCAACCGAAAGACGGACTGCTCTTATAAAGTTGGCCAACGACAAACTAGAGGAGGCAAAAATATCAGTTCGTCGTGAGCGAGAAAAAGTTTGGGATGATATTCAGGCTCAGGAAAAATTAGGTCAAATTAGTGAAGACGAAAAATTCAGACTTAAAAATGATCTGCAAAAAATCGTTGATGTAGCTAATCTTTCATTGGATACAACAACCTCACGTAAGGAAGACGAAATTAAAAGCTGATAAATTAAATGACGATCTTAATTTTTATAATCGTTTTAGCAGTTCTTATCTTAGCCCATGAATTGGGTCATTTTTTAACGGCCAAGGCTTTTGGTATAAAAGTTGATGAATTTGGCTTGGGTTTTCCACCGCGATTGGTGGCGTTTAAAAAAGGCGAGACTGAATATAGTTTAAACCTAATTCCGTTTGGTGGTTTTGTTAAAATTGAGGGTGAGACAGTGGATGATTCAATCAAGCCAGATGACCGAAGTTTGGTTGCTAAGCCTAAATATGTTCAAGCAATTGTTTTGGCGGCTGGTGTTTTGTTTAATTTTATTTTAGCTTGGTTGCTTTTAGCCATGACGTTTAGTTTGGGGACTATGGTACCGGTTGAGCAATATGGTAATAGTAAATATTTTGAACCAAAAGGTAGCTTTGTTATCGATGTTGAACCAGGTTGGCCAGCTGGGGAAGCTGGCATTCAAGCCAATGATCGATTATTGGCAATTAGTCGGGATGAAGAAAAGTTGATTGAGCCCAGTCACAGCCAATTAAAAGAATTTATAAATCAAAAACCAACCGATGATGTATCTTTATCAATTGAAAGACAGGGTAAAGAATTGAGCTTTATCTTAACTCCTAAACCTAACGATCAAGGTTTTGCAATCGGTGTGATAGTAGGTGAGTTGGGGTTTCTAAAAACTCCCATTATCACATCTCTCATCCTTGGCTTTAGATTAACCTATGATTTTACAATCTACATTTTATCCAGTTTGGTAATGTTATTAGAAACAGCAATTAAAGGTGCCTCAGTTTTTGGTTTAGTGGCTGGACCGATTGGTATTGTCGGTTTAGTTGGTGAAGCATCAGCTTTGGGTTTTACCTACCTTTTGTCTTTTATGGCTTTGATTTCGATTAATTTAGCAATTATAAATTTGATTCCTTTTCCGGCCCTTGATGGTGGCCGAATATTGTTTTTAATAATAGAAAAAATAAAAGGTTCACCAATACCATCGGCCTGGGCTAATGGCTTAAATACTCTAGGTTTTGTGCTCTTGCTTTTATTGATGGCGGTTATAACCTATGGCGATATCTCTAGGCTTTTAGGCTTTTGACCGCAGTTCTTTTTTCGGTTATGATAGGGCCATGCAGCAGTCATTTTTGTTTTCCAAAACGAGACGAGAAGACCCCAAGGATGAAACCGCCCTCAACGCTAAATTGCTTATTCGGGCTGGTTTTGTAAGTAAAGAAATGGCTGGAGTTTACTCTTTCTTACCTTTGGGCCTAAAAACTTTAAATAAATTAAATAACTTAATTAGACAGGAGCTTGAAAATTTGCCAGCTCAGGAGATTGAGATGACGGGTTTGCAGAATCCCGATATTTGGAAAAAAACTGATCGTTGGGATAATTTATCAGTTTGGTTTAAAACTGAATTATCTGACAATGGTGTGGTTGGTTTTGGTTGGACTCATGAAGAGGCGATAACTATGATGATGAAAAATCACATCCACTCCTATCGTGACTTGCCAAGAGCAGTTTATCAAATCCAAACTAAATATCGTAATGAAGAGAGAGCCAAAAATGGTCTATTGCGAGGGCGTGAATTCTTGATGAAGGATCTCTATTCATTTCATGCTACCGAAGATGACCTTAATAAATTTTATGAATCAGTCGCTTCTGCTTATGAAGCTATTTTTTCTAAGCTTAATCTTGATACTTTGGTCTATCGAACGAGAGCCAGTGGGGGTGCTTTTAGTCAGTTTAGTGATGAATTCCAACTTTTAAGTGAAGCCGGTGAGGATATCATCCACATCCATCAAGCTGGTCAATATGTTTTTAATAATGAAATTTTTAAACCAGAGGTGCTATCTTCGTTTAACTTGGATAAACAAGATTTTCGTTCGTCTAAAGCCATTGAGATTGGTAATATCTTTAAGTTAGGAACTAGATTTTCGTCTCCACTGGAATTATTGTACCTTGACGAAAAAGGTCAAAAGCAGGAAGTTGTTATGGGCTCTTATGGCCTTGGTCCAAGTCGATTATTGGGTGCAATAGCTGAAGTGTTATCTGATAATCGGGGTTTAGTTTGGCCCGAATCAATATCACCGTTTCAGCTTCATCTGTTGGCTTTTGATGATAAAGGTAAAAAAAGTGAAGTTTTAACTAAAGCTAAGAAATTTTATCATCAACTTACAGATCAAGGGATTGAAGTTTTGTTTGATGATCGGTCACTTGGGGCTGGAGAGAAAATGCAAGATGCTGATTTAATTGGTTTGCCTTGGCGATTGGTTATAAGTGAAAAAACTTTATCTCTAGGTGGCGGTGAATTAAAAAATCGTCAAACTAAAGAGGCTGAAATTTTACCCTTTAATGAAATTACTAACCGATTTAAAGCTTGAACATGATAACCATCAAAAAAGTACAAGAAATGTTTTCTAATGATATTGGCGTCGACTTAGGCACGGTTAGTACCTTAATTTATGTTAAAGGGCGAGGTATCGTGGTGGCTGAACCATCAGTTGTTGCCTTAAATCAAAAAACCGGACGAGTGGTAGCGGTTGGTAGTGATGCCAGCCAGATGGTTGGCCGAACCCCGGCCCATATCATTGCTGTTAAACCCTTGGTCAATGGGGTGATTTCTAATTTTGAAGTGGCCGAAGAGATGTTGTCTTATTTCATCAAAAAGGCGATTGGCAACACTAGTAAAAAAATAATTGGACCGCGAATGGTTATTGGGGTACCCTCAGGAATAACTAATGTTGAACGACGAGCTGTTCGCGACGCAGCTAGAAATGCCGGGGCTCGAAAAGTTCATATTATAGAAGAACCGATGGCTTCGGCTTTGGGTGTTAAAATGCCAGTTCAAGATCCGGTTGGTAACATGCTGATTGACGTAGGTGGTGGAACCTCTGACATTGCGGTTATTTCTCTAGGTGGAGTAGTCAAATCAATAAACTTAACCACTGCTGGCGAGAAATTGAATCAAGATATCATCTCCTATATTCGCGATGAATTTAAAATTTTATTGGGAGAAAGAACAGCGGAAGAAGTTAAAGTTGCTATTAGTTCAGTGGTTAAACAAGCTGAACCATTAGAAGCAACGATTAGGGGACGGGATTTAATTGCTGGTTTACCTCGAGAGGTAGTTATTACTGATTCTGACATCAGGGAGGCGATTATGCCATCGATTAATCAATTCGTTGATTCAGTTAAGGAAGTACTAGAAACAACTCCGCCAGAGGTAGTGGCGGACATCATGCATCGAGGTATAGTTTTGGTCGGTGGCGGGGCAATCATACATGGCCTGACTGAACTTTTAGAAAAAGAGCTAGGAATTCCAGTTATTTTAGTTGATGAACCTCATACTGCAGTTGTTAGAGGAACTGGTGTTGTTTTAGAAAACTTAGATCGTTATCAAGATATTTTGATTGACAATGAAGACGAATTACCTCCCCGATAAAAATAGTTTCTTTGGTTCTAATTACCAAACACCCAAAAGAAACAAATTCAAGGTTTTTGTTTTTGTTTTATTATTGTTATTTTTGTTGATAATCGGCTATCGGTCAATTTCCGGGATTTTAATAACATTTTTATCACCAGCTTTAAGTTTTGATCAAAGCAACATTCTTTCACCAATCTCAATCCTTAAAGGTACAACTGCGTTGGAAGATGAAAACCGCCAACTAAAAGATGAATTACAAACTGCCAGATTAAAAATTTTATCTTTGGAAGATGACAGAAGGAGACTCTATTTATTAGGGGCGGAGCTTGGTCGCCAGCCAGAGACTTGGTCACCGATGATCCCGGCTTTTGTAATCAAAAGTGCCCACTATTTACCTTATGATTTGATGTTGGTCGATGCTGGCCGTAGCCGGACGCCCGCGGTGTCTCTCGGCCAATTAGCAGCTTTAAGTGACGATCAAGTTGTCTTAGGTGAAGTCGTGCAAATTCTTAAACAGGCAGCTAAGATTAAATTATATTCTTCTCCTCAAACGGAAATTCCTGTTATTGTCGGCCCAGATCGAATTATTGGCCAGGCAATTGGCCGAGGAGGCGGTAATTTTTCGATTATCTTACCTAAGGGGGTGGCCGTAAAAATTGGTGATCAGGTTAGGACTATAATTAATAAAAAAGAATATTTATTAGCAGTTGTGGGCCGGATAGTTGATAGCCAAGATGACCCTTTTCAAATAATTTATGCAGTTTTACCAGTTAACATTTATCAATTAGACTTAATTGGACTTTATGATCGGTAGAATACTCTGGACTCTGGGAGCTGTTTTGTTATTTCTTTTTTCTTTTTGGTGGTTGGCTCTTAGTTTGGCAATAATTGGTATCTTTATTTTTGATCGTTATTATGAATCAGTCATTATTGCCTTGATTATTGATCTGGTTTGGGGCTTGCCTATTATTTGGCCATTTATCTTTTCTGGCTTGGTACTTATTATCTTTGTTTTGTTTCAATCTATTAAAAACAATTTGCTCATAACCCGATGATTTAAATATGGCTAAATTTTCTCTCTGGCATTCAAGAAATAAAAAATCAATAATTGACCCAGATGAGGTTTTTATTGATTCTAAAAACTTGCCATCGTTTGATAATCAGCAATTTGAAGGTCGGTTAGAAAGACCAATTGCTAAACGGGCGGTTAATATAACCAGTGTAATTTTTATCCTTGTTTCAATAATATTTCTCTGGCGAATTGGTGAATTACAAATAAGGAAAGGAGAGGCTCTAGCTTTGAGAAGTAATGCTAATAAGTTGAGGCAAATTACTATTTTCCCTGAGCGGGGGATAATTTATGATCGCCAGGGAGAAAAATTGGCCTGGAATGATAATGGGCGAACTTATATTGAGCCAGGTTTTGGCCATCTTTTGGGTTTTGTCGGTTTACCTTCAGCTAAGGATTTAGAAACTAACAAATATCACCCCCAAGAATTTGTTGGTCGAACTGGCGTCGAAAAAATTTTTAATGATATTCTATGTGGTCAGAAGGGGGTTAGGATAGAGGAAATTGATGTTGATGGTAAAATTTTATCTGATCATTTATTAAAACAACCAGAAAGTGGTCAATCAATACATTTATCAATTGATAGTCGATTACAAAAGATTTTGTATGAAAGTGTAAGGGATTTGGCTGAAAGCCGTGATTTTGTGGGGGCGGCAGCTGTAATTATGGATGTTAAAACCGGCGAAGTTATTGCTTTAACTAATTATCCCGAATATGATCCCAATATTTTGTCTCATGGCGAGGAGGTTGAAAAAATATCTGAATTTATAAATAATCCTGCTAACCCATTTTTAAATCGAGCAGTAGCCGGTTTATATACCCCTGGTTCAATTGTTAAACCATTTATCGCTGTTGGAGCTTTAACCGAAGGCGTGATCAATCCCCAAAAAGAAATAATCAGTACCGGTACTTTAACCTTACCTAATCCATATTTTCCTGATAAACCAAGTATATTTTTGGATTGGCGAGCCCATGGCCCAGTTGATATGAGACAAGCGATTGCTGTTTCATCAAATATTTACTTTTACCAAATCGGTGGTGGCTATGGAAGCCAAAAAGGTATCGGTATTTCTAACATTGAAAAATATACCAAACTCTTTGGCCTTAGTTTACCAACAGGTATTGAGTTGGGAGGCGAAACAAAAGGTGTTATCCCTAATCCTGACTGGAAAGCTGAAAACTTTAACGGAGACCCATGGCGAATAGGTGACACTTACAATACTTCTATTGGTCAATATGGATTCATGGTAACTCCACTTCAAATGGTAAGAGCGACAGCCATTTTAGCCAATGGTGGCCAGCTGGTAACGCCGACTATAATTAAGAAAAACGATATCGCTGATCAAGAACATCAAACCTTATCTTTACCGATTGAAAATTTGGCTGTTGCCAGAGAGGGGATGCGACAAGCCGTAACTCAAGGATCATCACAGATGTTAAATAGCTCTAACTATAAAGTGGCAGCAAAAACTGGGACAGCTCAAGTTGGGCTGTCTAAGGAATTTCTAAACTCTTGGATAATTGGGTTTTTCCCTTATGACAATCCTCGTTATGCTTATGCGATTGTTATGGAACGAGGCCCAGCTGATGCCCTCATTGGTGGTGTGACTACAGCTGCGTTTAGCTTTTTTGAGCGGTTATTTAAAGATGTTCCAGAATATTTAAAAAATGAGTAATAGGCTTTGACGTTAACCTTAAAATAACTTATACTTCTAAACCATGAAAGGCACGCCAGAATATCTCACTAAAGATAAATTAGACGAGCTAAAAGCTGAGTTAAATGATTTGAAGACGTTTAGGCGACGAGAGATTGCTGAGAAGTTGGAGTTTGCCAAGTCTCTGGGTGATTTGTCAGAAAATGCTGAATATCATCAAGCTCGCGATCAACAAGCTGATATCGAAGATCGGATAGAGCAGTTAGAAGATATTATAAAACGAGCAAAAATTATTACTGGTCACCACAAAGGCGTGATTGAGATCGGTTCCAAAGTAAAGGTTAAGAAGAATGGTGGATCGGAAACTTTATTTTTCATTGTTGGCCCAGAAGAAGCTGATGCTTTGACTGGTAAAATTTCTTTTCAATCGCCAATAGGAGAAGCTTTATTAAGTCACAAAGTCGGTGATAAGGTAGTGGTGGTAACTCCCCGTGGTGAGTGTCAATATAAAATCTTGGCGATTGATTAATTTGTATGGCCTCTTTAGAAGAAATTAAACAAGAACGAATTAAAAAAGCTGAAACTTTACGTCGCCAAGGGCAGGTAATTTATCCGGTCAAAGTTGGGGCAGTTTCAAGTATTGATTCGGTCTTGAAAAAGTTTTCTACTTCCGTTAAAAATCAGAAGAAACTAAAACTGGCTGGAAGATTGATGGCCAAACGTCAGCAAGGGAAAATAATTTTTGGTGATTTATTTGATGGCACTAATAAAATTCAGATTTTGGCCAAACAGGGGGAAATGAAGAACTTTGACTTGTTTGATGAGACTGTCGACATCGGCGATTTTATTTTTTTAATTGGTCAAGCTTTTATAACTAAACGACGCGAAAAAACAATTTTACTTAGTGATTGGAAAATGTTAGCCAAAAGCTTAAGGCCATTACCAGAGAAATGGCATGGTCTTAAGGATATTGAGGAAAAATATCGGCGTCGTTATCTAGATTCATTGATGACCGAAGAGGTTCGCCAACGCTTTATTATAAGAGGTCGGATGGTAAACACTATAAGGGAGATTTTAAACCGCCACGATTATTTAGAATTTGAAACACCTATTCTTCAACCTCAAGCTGGTGGTGCTACAGCTAAGCCTTTTGTGACTCACCATGAAGCCTTGGATGTTGATTTATTTCTACGGATTGCTCCGGAATTGTACCTAAAGCGGCTCTTGATTGGCGGTTTTCCTAAGGTTTTTGAACTGTCCCGAAACTTTAGAAATGAAGGTATTGACGTTACTCATAATCCGGAATTTACCATGTTAGAATTTTATGAAAGTTTCTCTGATGCCGATAAACAAATGGCTTTCACTGAAAAGTTGATAAAAGAGACGGTAAAGAAAATTGATAAAACTGGTAAATTATCTTATCTCGATCATAAAATAGATTTTACTAAACCGTTTAAACGTATTAGCTATTATGATTTGCTTAAACGTCATGCCCTGTTGTCAAAACCAGAAAGTTTAGATATCAAAGATTTGAGGATAAAAGCTAATCAATTAGGGGTATTAGTTGATCCATCTGATTCGGCTGAAAAAGTGATGGATGGTATTTACAAAAAAGCTTGTTTGCCCAAATTAATTCAGCCAGTCTTTGTAGTTGACTATCCCAAAAATTATTTACCTCTAGCTAAAGAAAAATCTGACTATCCAGAATTGGCTGATGCTTTTCAGTTGATAGTTGCCGGGCTAGAAATTGCTAAAGGTTTTTCTGAATTGAATGACCCAGAAGAACAGGGTCGTCGGTTTTCTAATCAAGATAAATTGTCCCAGGCAGGTGATGATGAAGCGCAAACAACTGATAACGACTTTATTTCAGCTCTGGAATATGGTATGCCACCAGCTGGAGGGGTGGGTATTGGTATAGATCGTCTGGCCATGATTTTAACGAATCAGACCAATATTAGGGAAGTTATATTTTTCCCCACTTTAAGGCCTAAACAATAATTTAAGCCCTTTAATATATGTAGTTAACCGGGTTTGGCCGGTTTTTTTTACTGTGGATAAAGGTAGTTGCCAGGTGGTATGTTGTGGAATAGAATATATGCATAGTGGTAATAAGTGGATAATTATCTTTAACTTTGGAAACTTATGTTAATTGGCGAATATCGACATACTGTTGACGCTAAAAAAAGAGTTGCTCTGCCTGCTAAGTTTCGCAAAGAAATTGGGCGAAAGGTCATCATTACTCACGGTTTTGATAGTTGTCTGTTTGTTTACCCACTAAAGTCTTGGTCAGAAATAGCTAAAAAGTTTGCTGCTTTACCAATGGGGCAGGCTGACACTAGAGGATTAAATCGTTTTATGTTAGCCGGTGCGGTTGAGGTTGATGTTGATTCATTGGGTCGGATTTTGATTCCTGATTTCTTAAAATCTTTTGCTGACTTAAAGAGTAAGGTGGTGATTGCCGGAGTTTATAATCGATTAGAAATTTGGGATGATCGACGCTGGCGAGAATATTCCGACCGAATTGGGAAACAAGCTGAAACCTTAGCTGAGCGATTAGGTGAGGAAGGGATTCTTTAAATGACTGTTCACACTCCAGTTCTTTTACAACAGACAATAGACGGGTTAGATCTTAAGCTGGGCGATACAGTTATTGATGCCACCTTAGGCGGTGGTGGGCATACGGCTTTGATTGGCAAGTTAGTTGGTAAAACTGGATCAATTCTGGCTGTCGATCGCGATAGCCAAACACTTAAGGAAGCATCTTTAAGACTAAAAGCTCTACCTTGCCAAAAAATCTTTAAAGTGGCCAATTTCTCTGAGCTTGAGACCGTTTGGCGGACTTCAGGCTTAAATCAGCCTCAGGCTATAATTTTTGATTTAGGCTTAAGCTCTGACCAACTTGAACAATCAGGTCGCGGTTTTTCATTTTCGCGATCGGAACCCCTGATGATGACTTTTAATACTAAACCCCACGAGGAAGATTTAACTGCTTGGAAAATTGTTAATTATTGGTCGGAAAAAGAAATCAAAAAAATATTAATTGATTTTGGAGAAGAACGATTTGCTGACCGAATTGCTTTTAATATTATTAGGGCTAGGAAAAAAAGTTCGATTAATACAACTGATGAATTGGTGGAAATAATCAAGCAAGTTATTCCAGTTTGGTATCAAAAACGGCGCTTGCATTTTGCCACTAAAACATTTCAAGCCTTAAGAATAGCTGTTAATGATGAACTCAAGTCGCTGGAACAGGGTTTAGTCGGAGCGTGGACAATACTAAAGCCGACTGGACGATTGGCGGTCATATCATTCCATGGTTTAGAGGCCAAAATGATAAAGAATTTCTTTCGTCAGTTAAAACAAGCCGGCCAAGGCGAATTAATCACCAAAAAGGTCATTAAACCGGATCGGCAAGAAATTTTATCTAACCCAAGGTCGCGCAGTGCTCAATTACGTATTATCAAAAAATTATAAGTTAATTTTATATATTATGGTCATTAAAGATTTGGTTTTAGAAAATAAAGAACAGAAGTTTTTCTGGTTTTTGCTGTTGGTTAATATCTCCTTGATGGCCACTTTTATTTTTCTTGTTTATTGTTCGCTTTTGAACATGCAGATCAGGAAAAATTTAGAAGAGAGAATTTCGTCGGTTGAGACAGAAACATATGTTCAAGCTGGCGAATATTTATCAGCTTCAACTCAAATTGATGTTGATTTGGCTCAAACTTTGGGCTTTAAGGAAGCCGGCCAAGAAGCCATTTTTGCAGTTCGTGGACGACCAGTAGCGACTCGACCAGCTGGAATTGAATAGTCTAGAAGACTATGAAAAACAAAGTTGCTGGTCGAATAAGGTTTTTGTCAGTTGCCATTTTTTTAGTGGCGGCTTTTTTCTCAACCAAACTTTTTTTTCTACAAATTGTTAAAGGTGATGAGTATGCCGAGCTGGCAGATCGGCAATACTTAAAATCAGCTAAGACGTTTCTTAATCGAGGGTCAATATACTTTTCTCGCCGTGATGGGGTTTTAGTGCCAGCGGCCACCCTGAAACAACAATTCATTTTAAGTTTAAATCCGAAACTAATCCAAAATCCCGAAAATGTTTATGAGCTTTTATCATCTCAAATTGATATTAATAAAGAATTTTTTCAACATCATGTCGAGCGGGATAGTGCTTATGAAAAAATTGCCGACAATTTAGATCAGCAAACGGCCGATCAAATTCGGAGTTTGAATTTAAGGGGTGTGGATATTGCTAAAGAAAAGAAACGAATTTATCCAGCTGGCAGTTTAGCTTCCCATGTCGTCGGTTTGATGTCTTATTATAATAATGACTTTGTTGGCACCTATGGGCTGGAGAAACATTATAATGATGTCCTAACACATAAACAAACTGGCTCTTTTGCCAGTTTTTTTGCTGAAATATTTTTGAATTTAGCTGATGAAGTTAAATCAAGCGAATCAAAATCACCAAAAGAGGGTGATTTAATCTTGACCATTGAGCCAATTGTTCAAGGTGTTTTGGAAAAAGAATTAGAATCGTTAGTCAATAAATACCAAGCTGAAGGAGCTGGTGCCATTTTGATGGACCCCAATACTGGAGATATCTTGGCAATGGCCGCTTGGCCCGATTTTATTCCTGGCGAAAAAATAACTGATATTGAAGTTTTAACTAATCCTTTAGTAGAGAGAGTGTTTGAAATTGGGTCAGTCATAAAACCATTAACCTTGGCCGCTGGTTTGGATATGAAAGTGATAACCCCGGAAACTACCTATAATGATCTGGGGCAAGTAACAATTGATAATTATCAAATATCAAATTTTGATAAAAAGGGTCGGGGGGTGGTTGATATGCAAAGGGTCTTAAATGATTCGTTAAATACTGGAGCTATTTTTGTGATGCGCCAAATGGGGCGTGACAGTTTTCGTAAGTATATGTTAAGTTTTGGCTTAGGTCAGAAAACCGGCATTGATCTACCCGGCGAAGTAGGGGGGTTGGTATCAAATCTAGATAGTCAGCGAGAAGTAGAATATGCGACAGCCTCCTTTGGTCAGGGTTTGGCAATAACTCCGATTGGGGCGATTAGAGCTTTTGCTATTTTGGCTAACGGTGGCAAACTAGTAACACCTCGAGTAGTTAAGTCGATTCGTTATAAAGACGGCAGTGAAAAAGTTTTTGAGCCCGAGATTAAGGAAGTAGTCATTAGCCGTCGAGCAACTGATGATATAACCACCATGATGATTAAAGCTGTCGATGAGGCTCTATTGGGTGGTATTTTAAAACTCAATGATTATAGTGTGGCTGGCAAAACAGGCACAGCTCAAATTGCCAAAACTGACGGCCGGGGTTATCGTGATGATGCTTTCTTACACGCTTTCTTTGGTTTTTACCCAGCCTATGAGCCCAAAATTATCGGCTATTTCTATCTGATCAACCCTCAAGGAGTTGACTATGCTTCGGAGACAATACCCCCATCATTTATGAATGTTGCTAAGTTTCTGTTGAATTATTACCAAATACCACCAGATCGATAACTTTTGATT
>Ga0172382_10004633_pt1 | contig 20980 bp, 23 predicted proteins | sample Leawel138RmetaG_FD_122245 | JGI IMG/M metagenome (GOLD analysis project Ga0172382, IMG submission 122245) | Leachate microbial communities from a municipal landfill in Southern Ontario, Canada - Leachate well 138R metaG | ecosystem: Engineered > Solid waste > Landfill > Unclassified | place... | reverse complement strand
GTTCCTGCACCATGCGCACCGCGCGTTCGCGAACTTCAGGGGAATATTTGGGTGTTTTAGCTTTGTTCATCATGACTCCATTCTCTTGGAAAAAGGAGCCTCCTCAAAATCCGGGGCGGTTCAGGTGATTCCTTTCGACCACCAGGAGTTTCAGCGACTGGTCCAGATCCATGGCGAAAAAGCGCGTCGTCAGATGGACCTGGTGGAGATGGCGAAAGAAGTCCTGGGCGACCTCCTGTCCTGAAAGGCATCGGGCTCTGAGGCCGGTTATCCCTCTGTGCGCTGATCTATACCCTGTCGATGTTCTTGATGACAGGGTGTGGCCATGGATGAACTGGACGAAATCGCACAACTGGAGGCGTCAGGCCAAAAGCTGATGGCAGAACCTGCCCCCCCGCCGCGAAAGCGGGAGACGGCAGATGCAAAGCGGGCGTCCACCGCAGGGCGCAAGCCCCCTGCAGGGCGCAGCCCCAGGGTGGTAGAGCGGCAGCCGATGACGGAGGACGATCCCGCCCATGTCGAAAGCCTGCTCGCGGAGATCCGTGATCGCCTGGACCTCCTGTTGCAGGCGAATGCCTCGCAGCCCCCCATTACCTCGGGGCCGGACCTTCCGGCGACTGTCGCCGATGAGTCCGATGAACTGAGAAAAGCATTCCCGCATGAGGATGATGCAGAAAAAAACCCTCCGGCGAAGCCTGTCGGGAACCAGCATGAGGGGACAGAAAAAGAACCGCCACCATCGCCTGCTGTGAACATCATGATTTCCGAAAAGGATATGGCGCAGTTGCTGGCCGTCGTCGAAGACCGGGTGACCCGTCATGCGCTGACCCATCATTCCTCTGTCGTCGTCCTGCTGGGCTGGGCGATGGCCCTTCTGGCGGCTGGTCTGGGCATGGGATACGGCGCCATCGTCGCGTCTGGCCGATACCCATTCTGGGGTCCAACGGCCCATGCCAGTGTTCTTTCCCGGATTGCCGCCGCAGTTCTCGGTGCCCCAGTTGGGGTGGTCCTGTTACCCATCGCGGGGGCAATCCTCTGGGAAGCGAGCAAGGAAGCCAGCGATGAGAAATACCAGGCGATATGGAGACTGGCGGCTATCGGGGTATTTCTCGCGGGTATCGCGCTTCCCTTGTCTTCGCTGTTCTGATGAAACCCAAAATACCACCTGGGCAAACCCGCAAGGGGCGCTTTCTCTCATCCACCGAAACGCTGGACGATCAGCTTTCTCCCGACCGATCCTCGCAGGGGCGCAATCGCCCGGTCGCATCCCGTGTTCACAATAAGGTGCATCGGGCACGGGGAAAACAGGGGTCAGGGGCTGTACGCTCTCTGATCAAGCGCCTGCTTCCTCATGCTGGGAGTAATTTCTACAAGGCCCCATCGTCCCGAGGGCCGGCGTTGCAGCATGCCGGGCGTCGCTGCACGGTAAAGGTGTCCTATGTGCGGAACAAGGGGCCGGATCAGTGGCAAGCCCACGGCAAGTACCTGAGCCGCGAGGGCGCGCAGCAGGACGGAGAGAAAGGCCAGGGCTTTGACCGGGATTCCGATAGCGTCAACCTGTCGTTGCGTTTGTCTTCCTGGCAGGAAGAAAACGATCCACACCTGTTTAAGGTCATTCTGGCACCCGAAGACCCGCTGCGGCCAGAGGCTTTGCGGGATCTGACGCGCCGGTTCAATACGCGCATCCAGCGGCAGATCGGGCGAGACTATGAGTGGGCGGCCATCGACCACCACAACACCAGCCACCCTCATGTTCATCTGCTGATTCGTGGCAAGGGCAAGCTCGAACTGGAGCCGGATCTGATTCGCCGGGGCATGCGTGCCGCCGCCCAGGAGATTCTCACGGAAAGCCTGGGATATCGCAGCGAACGGGAAATTCAGGCGGCGCGGGAGCGGGAACTGGATCAGCGACGTTTCACCGCCCTGGATCGGCAAATTCTCGACAAGGCGACACCCGCGCCGCAAGACGACCGCCTGCAAGGCTATTCGCTGGTGGATGAGTCGCCTGTCAACTTATTGGATGACAAAGAACGCGAAAACCGCCGACTCCGGCTCGCCCGACTGGAAAAGCTCGTGGAAATTGGTGTGGCCGACAAGATCGGGCCGAATCTCTGGCGGCTGGAGCCTGGTTGGGACAAGGCTCTCAAGGAACTGCAGATATTGCAGACCCGGACGAAGATGCTGGCCGAATCCCGGGCGCTGATGACGGAGCCGCGCTGTCCGCCACAGGTCACGAAGATCCGGCCAGGCGACCGTCTGGTGGGACGTGTGCTGGGTACGGGGCTGGATGAGCAATATGACCGCAGCTTCGTGCTCATCGAGGGCGTCGATAACCGGGCGCACATCGTCTACCAGACGGGATCGATAGAGAAAGCCCGTGGACGGCAGGATCTGGGGCTTCGGCATCTGGTCGCCCTCACCGGCCTCGACCGCGGCGTTGCCGTCAAGGACTACGGCATCGAGATCCCGGACCAGGGCTGGAAACGGACGGAGATTCCCGAAGCGGCACTGGATGATCAACTGGCGCATGAACGACGGAATCCGCCCAAGGAAATGCTGGACCCTACTACCGGCTTCGCGGCGGAATGGCATCGCCGGCTGCTGGATCGGCGCAAGCAAAAAGAGAAAGAGCGGGCACGACAGAAAAAACAGGCACGGGAACAGGCAAAGCCGCAGCGGGGATCGGAGATCGAGTAACGATTTGGGAGTGGGAATGGACAAGATTGGGGGCTTCGCGTTCAGTGCGTTGGTATACTCTTGCTACTGGATCAGCCTTGGCGTGGAAAGGCGTCCAGGCAGCGCCGAGGATCGTGTTTTGCGATACCAGTCCGAAGTATATGGCTCCGTGATCGACACCCTGGGTGAACCGCCTGCGGGCTGGCGGGCTTCGGGATGGTTGTACGGTAACTGAGCGGCGTACTCCTCACAACCGAATCCAGCGGCTTGACAGGTGTATAATTTGGGATACACTCCTGCACATGATCAGCATCAAGACGACGGCGACTTTTGATCGCTGGCTCCATGGCCTGCGGGATCGCAGGGCGAGGGCGCGCGTTCAGGTGCGAATCGATCGCATGGAGTTGGCCCATTTTGGCGACTGTGAACCCGTCGGAGAGGGCGTATCCGAGATGCGCATTCATTACGGTCCCGGCTATCGGGTGTACTTCAAGCGGTTTGGCCTGGAACTCGTCGTGCTTCTGGCCGGAGGCGACAAATCCACGCAATCGGCCGACATTGCCCTGGCATTGAAGTTGGCACGACAACTGGAGGGGTGAATCATGGAAAAATTGGAATTGTACACATGGGACAGTGCCGAGCACCTGAAAACCGAAGAGGACATCGCGGCTTATCTCGACGCCTGTTTTGAAGAGGCGGGGGATGACGCGGCCTTCATCGCCAAGGCGCTGGGTACCATTGCCCGCGCGCGCGGCATGACCCGGCTGGCCCATGACGCCGGCATGGGCCGGGAAAGCCTCTACAAAGCCCTTTCTGGAGAAGGCAACCCCAGTTTTGCCACCATTCTCAAGGTAGCCAAAGCCTTGGGTGTGCGCATTCGCGCCGAAGCTCTGCACGTCTGACCGGATCATCGCCGGGGTCATTCCGGCATCCTGTCGGCGGCTTGGCGCATCCAATCCTCTGCCACAGGTGGTTTTTGCTGTCATAGTGTCACCACCACGTTGTTGGCGTTGATCTCGCTGGGCCTTTCGAACCGCCCAGACTACGCCGCATTTGAAGCTGTAAAATCGTTTTTGTTTGCCTACGGATTTCTGGTGTTCTCTTCCCTGCATGCCGCGCAAACTGCGCCTCGCTTTTTGGAGACGGTAATTTTGGCGTTATCACTCTATTTCGTGCCAGTCGTATTTCACGGGGTACTTGCCGCCTTTGGCGGATGGAGTCAGAAACGAGCCGATCTCATGGCCTACCCAGTGTCTGTTTTTTTGCGGGATATCCGAATCCTCGAAAAGCAAAGAAAACTGCTTTCCTTTGACTGACTGACTGACGGGCTTTCGTTCGCGTCAGATCCCTGCGCAGATCCCTTTGCGCATAGCCCAATATCTGTCCCAACGAATCGGCTGCTCCCTGGGGCAGCTATCGACTCCGCGCCCGATCTATACCCCAATGGAATAATAGCGATAGGGATAGATTCATGGCACTGCCCATCACGGCAAAAATCAAACTCACGGGCACCTACGCCGACAAGGTGCGGGTCGAAGCAGCATCCCGGCGCATGTCTTTGGCGGCCCTGACCGCCGAGTATGCCATGCGCGGGCTCGACGCGGAGGCGGAAGATGGCAGCGAACTGGCCGGTTTTGAGCGCCGGATTGCAGCAACCATATTGGCGTCCAGAAGTGACCTCGAAGCCGTACAGGCCGAGCTCGACACGGTGGCCGCGATGCTCGACACCTTCGTCAAACTCATGCTGGTTCACCTGCCAGAACCGGGCACGGAGAAGGAAGCCACCCAGGCTTCCGCACTGGCCCGGTATGAACGATTCATCCAGCAGGTCGGCATGGCCTTCGAAGGCGACCGACCGCAAGCCCTCAAAAAAATCGGAGAGCTGATTCAGAAACGGATCGAAACAGCGGAAGAAAATCAGTGAACATCACCGCGCACGATCAGCAGGAACAGCAGGCCCATGCCCGCCGGATCGAGCAGATGCGGCGTATTCTGGGGCCGGAGATCGCCGCCCTCTTCGATGACACTGGTGTCGTCGAGATCATGGCCAACCCCGACGGACGGGTCTTCGTCGAGCGTCTGGGGTCGGGAATATCCCCCCTGGGCGAGATCGATGCGAGCCGTGTCCAGTCCCTGTTAGGCCTCATGGCCGACTACCTGCATACTACGGTGAGCCGTGACCGGCCCATCGTCGAGGGGGCCATGCCCATCGAGTTCCTGCGCAGCCGCTTTGCCGGTGCGATTCCGCCTATGGTGGAGGGTGCTTCTTTCAGTGTCCGTCTGCCAGCCCGTTCGGTGTACACCCTCGATCAGTACGTTGAGGCGGGCATCATCACGGCGGCGCAGCTGGACATCCTTTCCGATGCCGTGCTCTCCCGCAAGAATATCCTGGTGAGCGGTGGCACGGGATCTGGCAAAACCACCCTGTCCAACGCCATCATCGACCGGATCTCCAAACTATCCGATATCGGCACCCGCATCGTGATTATCGAAGATACCCGGGAACTCCAATGCACCGCTCCCAACGTGGTCCAGTTCCTGACCGATGATGATGCAGGCATCGACATGACGCGCCTCTTAAAGCTCACGCTGCGCTATCGGCCCGACCGCATACTGGTGGGCGAGGTCCGCGACAAGGCGGCCTTGGCGCTTCTCAAAGCCTGGAACACGGGACACCCGGGCGGCATCGCCACCCTGCACGCCAACAACCCCGAAGCGGCCTTATTGCGTCTCGACCAGCTCTGCCAGGAAGCGGGTGTTCCCGCACAGCAGACGCTGATCCATGAGGCGGTGGATATCGTTTTGCAAATTGCCCGTGACCCGAATCATCCCGCTGGCCGCAGGATGGCGGCCATCCTCGATGTGAAAAGTGGGGAGGTGCGGCAATGAAATATCATCCTTTTGATTCTGGGTATACCAAAACCCGCCGATCTATACCCGCGCAAGGACAAATGAGTGTCCGTCCACGAAAGGGTGTTCTCATGAAAAAGCGGTTGAAGGCAATGTTCTCTGGAGTTCGCAAGGTCGGCGCAGCGGGCCTCATGGTCCTGGCCCCCGGCATGGCGTTCGCGTCCACGTCCGGCGGTGTGTTTTCTCCCATTGCGGGGCCGCTGAATACGGTCCTGACAGGTATGCAGGATATGGGCGGGCTGGTCGCCGCTGGCGGCGTGGTGTCTACGGGCCTTGCCTGGTGGCATGGCGGCGAGCACAAGAAGGCCATGATGATTGGCCTGGGTGCGACGGTCGGCGGCATTGCCATGGCCAATGCGAAATCGCTCGCCACCAGCATCACCGGCGGCGCCACGATGGGTCATGTGGGCATCATGGGCCTCGCCGCATCACACGCCCTGCACGTTGTGGGGCTCTAGGCCATGGCGGCGGAGCTTACCCGCCGTCTCCCGCTCCACCCCTCCCTGACCAAGCCCATGCTCGTCGCGGGGGGTGAGCGGGAGGCCACATTTGCCCTTTGGTTCGTCTGTCTCTCTATACCGATTCTGGTCTCTCTCTGGTTCATCCCGGTGGGTCTCATCGCCGGCGGAGTGGGGCAGTCGTTTCTGCGAACACTCGCAAAACACGACCCGCAATCCTTTGGCGTGGTGCGTCGCCACTGGAGCCAGCAAGCCGTCTACCTGAGCGGGGCCAGCGCCTATGCTCCGGTCAAATACAAGGCCCCCAAAGAGCAAACGCAAAGTGCCGCGTCTGGCGGCCTACTCAAAGCCCTGTCGAAACTCATGAGGAAGAAGAAATAATGCGCTCCCTGAAACAGTACCGCGATAACGCCCTGGGCCTTCCCGATCTTTTGAACATCGCTTTTCTGGTGGATGGCTGGCAGACGGATGCCGGGGAAATGGCCATCGCGCTGCAAAAAGACGGGAGCTTTCTGGCGGGGTTCCGCTATGACGGACCTGATCTCGAAAGCCAGTCCACGCAGGATCTGGAGGCGCTTTCGGCCACCTGGAACAACGCCATCGCCCGGCTTGGCACCGACTGGGGTGTGCATGTCACGGCGATTCGCGAGCCGGCCGACGGCTATATCGACGAATCGGAGTGCGCCTTTCGCGACCCGGTGTCGCGCCTCATCGAGGCCGAGAGACGGGCGCAGTTTGGATCGGAAACCAATCACTATGTGAGCCGCTATGCCATCACCATCACCTGGCGAACGCCCATCGATGCGGAAGTACAGTTGGCACAGTCCATGATCCAGAAAAAAGCCGGCAAACAACCCGAACATCTGGGCGATGCGGCATTGCGGGACACGCTGGCTCGCTACCGGCAGGTGATCGAAGTTATCTTGGGCATTTTCAGGCACGGATACCGGGTGAAGGCCATGGATGCCGATGCCCTGCTTACCCATGTTCATGAGTGCCTGACCGGGGCCACGCATCGCGTCAATGCGCCCCGCATCCCAGCGTATCTGGACGCCCTCATCGGGCACCATGATTTTGTGGGCGGGCTGGAGCCGTCCATCGACGGGGAAGAGATCCGCGTCGTAACGGTTCTGGGCTATCCGGGCATGACTTTCCCCGAGATGCTGGAGCATCTGCACAGTCTGCCCGTTTCCCTACGTTACACGCTCCGATTCCTGCCCCTCGATCAGTCGGATGCGGTGGCGGATATGGCGAAGATCCGGGATCGCTGGTTTGGCTCCCGGGCCAACATGAAATCCCTGCTTACGGAGAAGATGACGGGCGAAGCTCAGGGTCAGCTCTCTGCTGACGACACGGTGGTGAACCTTGCCTATGATGCCAAGCAAGCCATCAATGAGGCGCATGAAGGTGCCGTGAAATTCGGCAACTTCACGCTATCCGTTGTGCTGCGTTCTTCCAATGAAACAGTGCTCGCTGATCGGATAAAGGCAATCAAGACCTTCTTTGACAATGCGGGCTATGTTGCCCACCTGGAAACGACCAACACGGTAGAAGCGTTCTTGGGCAGTATCCCGGGTCATCTCTATGAGAATATCCGCCGGCCACTGATGCACTCGCTGAATTTTGCGGATTTTGCGCCCAAGACGGCAATCTGGGCCGGTGAAGCACGGTGCCCGAGTCCACTGATGAAGTTATCGGATGGCGGCAAGGCCCTCGCAGGCCGCAAGGCCCCGCCATTGCTGTACGCGGCGACCACGGGAAATACGCCGTACCGATTGAACCTCCATGTCGGCGATCTGGGGCACAGCCTGATTGCCGGCATGACGGGGGGCGGCAAGAGTACGCTCCTGGCCCTGCTGGCGGCGCAATGGCAACGCTATCCAGACAGCCGGGCGATCGGCTTCGACAAGGGTATGAGTCTCTATGCGCTCACCGAAGCGATGCGGGGGCAGCACTATGACCTGAACAGTCCGACCTCCAATCTGTTCTTCGCGCCCCTGCAACACGTCGATGATCCGGCCGAGGCGGCTTTTGCTGCCGATTGGGTGGAGGCGTTGGCCACCCTGCAGGGCGTAACGATCACCGCTACGGAGCGTTCGGCCATTCGTGACGCTGTGCATGGCCTGGCCCGGGAATCCGGACGATCGCTCACGGCGCTGGTCCAGATGATCCAGAACCAGAAAATCAAGGATGCGCTTCAGTATTACACCCTGACCGGGCAAACGGGGAAACTGCTCGATGCCGAGAGCGACGGACTATCGATGGCCAATGCCGGCATGATCACTTTCGAGATGAGCCACCTGATGAATGGCAGCCCGGCAGAGCACCGGGTAACGGTTCCGGTACTGCTGTATCTGTTTCACCGGATCGAGCAGATGCTGGATGGGCGGCCAACACTCATTTTGCTCGACGAGGCCTGGACCTTCCTGGACAACGAGCTGTTTCTGGCGAAGTTGCGCCAATGGCTGAAGGAACTGCGGAAGAAAAACGCCGCCGTCGTTTTTGCCACGCAGTCGCTGAATGACCTCAAAAACAGCCCCCTGCTCCCGGTCCTGAAGGAATCCTGCCCGACGAAAATCTTCCTGCCCAACCGGGCCGCGGCCAGCCAGGACCTCAGACCCCTGTATATCGACATGGGGCTGAATGATCGGCAAATCGAGCTGTTGGCGTTGTCCACGCCGAAGCAGGACTACTACCTGTCCACACCCGAGGGTCAGCGCCGGATTCAGTTTGGCATGGGTCCGGTCACCCTGGCTTTTTGCGGTGTCTCCGATCCGCGTGAGGTCAAGCGAGTAGCGGAGCTGAAGACACAACACGACGATCGCTGGCCGATCGCGTGGCTGAAAGAGCGGCTGTCACCCAGCATCCGGGATGGTTGGGTGAGCTATGCGGAGTCGCTTTACCAAGGAGAGCGGGCATGAAAAAGCAGATCGAAATGGCGGTTCTTGGGTCCCTGTTCGCGGTCTTGCCAGTCTTTGCGCTGGGCGGCGACGCCGCCACGTTGGCCCAGTTGCAGGCGGAAAATGCCGCAGTGGCTGCTGGCAGCACGACGCAGAATCCCCAGACCGCCTTGCAGGGCCTTTCCCCGGTGGGGCAAGGGAGTGGGACGGTCTCGGCGGACTTGCAGGCCGTCCAGGCGGACAATGCACAGATCCAGCGGCTTGCGAGTGATTGGGGAAACGTGCAGCAACAGGCCGCCAATTACGCGCAGGTTGCGTCTTACGCCAGTCTCTCCGGCATCGGCCCGCGTGTTCAGACCCCATTCGGCATTGAGCAATGCCATAACGTGCGATGGGACGACCAGATCCGGCAACTGATCACGGGCGGATTGAATCTCGCGGGAGATGCGGAGGCGGAAGCCTATGCCATGCAGGCAATCGACACGCAGATTGTGCAGGATGTCGCCGACCTGATGAACGCCCAGGCGGGCCAGGTGTTGCGGACCGCATCCGCGCCGAACCTGGCCACCGTGCAGGCGAAATCGAAACAGGTGGAATCGGCGGCCAGCGCCCTGGACAGTCTGCTGAACGGAGTGGGGCAGCAGATTGCGGCGGCTTTTGGGCCAAACAGTACGTTCCAACCGCTTCCTCTGGCGGGCAACTCGCACCCGGGCATTGGAAGTTATCCGAATCTCTCGGCGGTGCAGTGGATTCCGGGACCCGATGATGGGGCGCCGATTGGCTGGTACATCGAGTATTCGGGTGCCGTCTTTCCGAGGCTGGAAGATCGTTGCCCGACAGGATCTGCCAACATCCCCGAGATTTCGGCGTCCACCATTCTGGCTTCTGCCCAGCAGGCGGTGACGGATGAACCGGCTCTGGCGCCTTTGCTTTCCAGCCTGGAAGGCGGGTCCGTGTGGAGCCTTGCAGGCGGCAGCCTCGCAGGCGGCAGCCTTGCTGGCGGCGGCCTCGCGGCGGTTGGGTCTTTGACGGGCGGGCAGTACACAGAGCGGATGCAATTGGTGAAGGCATTGGGGTACGACCTGAATCAGGTCAGCAACTACATGGTGCCCATAAATGGCAACGTGGCGAATTTCGCGGCTAGGGCCAATGCGTTGACGCAATCGCTTTCGCAGTAAGCGACAGGCATCTTCGCCCAGCCCTGATCTATACCCATGGAGTCCAGATCATTGCGCCGGGATCGGCGCAGGGAGGTTTTCTATGAGCATCCAAAGCAAGGCAGTCTTTTTGAGCACGATCCTCGCTCTATTGCCAGCGCCCGCCTTTGCCGTCAGTGAAGTGGCCGGTGCCACTTTCCCCGAACAGATTGTACAGGAAGCGACGTCTGTTCAGCAGTTGGCGAAGCAGGCGCAGGAAGTGACGACACAGATCAGCATGTACGCCAACGATATCGAGCGCTATCAGAACATGGTGACCAACACCCTGAACATGCCGGCGGCCATGTTCTCTAAAATCTGGAATCCGCTGGTGGGATCCATTCAAAAACTCACGTCCATTTACAGCCAGGCGCAGGCCTTGGGCTACGCCGGACAGAACATCGGCGCTGAACTCGCGCAGGAGTATCAGGGGGCTGGCAGTTCCATCAAGAACCTGTCCTCCGTCTATGCCAACTGGAACCAGACGACCAACACCGACATGGAAGACGCGCTGGAGTCCCAGCACTTGGCGGCGCAGAACTTCGCGACACAGGATGCATCCATGCAGACGATCCAGAATGAAGCACAAACCGCTCAGGGCCGGGAGCAGGTGGCCGCTGCCGCCGTGGCTGCGGCCAACGTCACCACCAAGTCGATCCAGCAACTGGAGCAGATCACCATGGCTGGACAGGATGCGGTATTGGCGTATCAGCGGCAGAAGAAGGCGGAAAAGAACGTGACTGCGCAAGAAGCGTCAGACGGGCTCTTTTCCGGTGGCACGAACAACCCGAGTCTTTTACCTTAAAAAGGAGATGGCCGTGAAGAAAACGCTACTGCTTGCAGTGCTGGGCGCCATGTTGGCCGGTTGCGCCCACCAGCCCGTGTACACCGCGCATTATTATCGGACGCACAAGACAGCGTTCAAAAAAGAACTCGCCTTCTGCGCCAAGGCTGAAAAGCTGTCAGGCAGCGAGGAAAAGAACTGCCAGACGGCGCACAGGGTGCAGTCGGATGAAGAGGCGGCGGCTGGACTTTTCTCCGGGGGTACGAACAACCCCGCATTGCTGCCATAAGGACCTTCCATATGCGAGGACTACGCAGGTTTTCGTGGGTCGTGGGCATGTTTCTGGGTGCCGTCCCCGCCATATCATTCGCAGCGGGTTCGGGATCGTTGAGTCAGGTACAAAGCCTTTTGCGAGGCAAAATTCTTCCCTGGCAAAGTGTCATGCAAACGGCGGCCACGGATCTGTTCTATGTCCTGGCGGCGGTCGAGTTCTCCGTCCTCTTTCTGAACCATGTCCTGCAAAAGCGTGGCCACGAAGATCTCTTTGCCGGTATCATCAAGAAGGTGGTGACGCTGGGGTTTTTTCTGACCCTGCTGGACAACTCCGGGACCTGGATTCCCGACATCATCAATGGTCTGGCCGGTGGAGCGCACGCGCTTGGAGTGACGGCGGTGACGCCCGGGCAGATCGCGACGGAGGCGCTTCAGGCATTTCTCGGGATCGTGATGTCTCCAATAGCGGCCGCCACCCACAACCTGGGCAATACCTTCAGCGATATTTTCAGTGGTAACTTCTCTGCGGCTTTCTCTTCTGCGGCCAAAACGGTCGCCAGCAGCAATCCGGCATCGCTCCTGGTAGAGACCCTCCTGGCGGGAGTCATCGGCCTGCTGGCAGGGCTGGGCATCCTGGTCATGGCCCTGGAGTTCCTGATGGTCCAGATCGAGAGCTATCTGGTGATCGCCCTGGGCGTGATCATGCTGGCCGGCGGCGGGCTGCGCTGGACGGCCAAGTATGTTGGCAGTTACTTCGATTACGCCATCAATGTGGGTGTTCGTCTTTTTATCCTGACCGCGTTGGCGTATCTGGTGACCTACAGTATCGTGCCGCTGATCAAGACGATCCTGGAGAACGTCACCAATCCTCTCCAGGCGGGATTTGAGGTGCTCATTCTGGGCGCGGTCATCGCCCTGTTGCCCCGCAAGGCATCGAGTATCGCCAGTAGCCTCCTGTCCGGCAACTCATCCTTCTCCGGCGGAGAACTGGCCAAGGAGGGCGGGATGATCGCCGCTGGCACGGTAGCGGCTGGAGCGGGAGTGGCGGCCCTGGGCGTTGGCGCGGCCGGCGGCCTCGCCGCTGGTGGACTCTCCGCAGCTGCGGGTGCTGGAGGCGGTGCGGCCGGAGGCGCCGGCAGCCTTGCAGGTGGCGGCCTTGCAGGTGGCGGCCTTGCCGGAGCGGCGGGTGCGGGAGAGACCAGCGCGGCGGCTGGTGTGGCGGCCCCGGAAGCTGGAGCGATGTCCGCAGGTGGTGGTGCGAGTTCCGGCGCGGGCGCGGGGAACGCTGTCCCTGCCCCCAGCGCTGGCGGTTCGACGGGTGATGAGGCTCCACAGGCATCCAGGGCTGTGCAGGCTCCAGCGACCAGCACGCAATCCACTGGCCAGCAAAACCCATCCAAGGGTGTCGAGGCACCGATCCAGGAAGCTGGAAAGGAAGCGGGCCAGGATAAGCGGAACGATCAGGAAATGAGCGCAAGCGAACCCTTCGCAGGGGGCGAACCCCATCCCGACGCGTCGCCCGTCCCGGTCAATGCCGTTCCGGCTCCGAGCGCGCCCGCTAGCGGCGGAACATCGGGACGTTCGGCCAGCCCGGCCCCGTCATCCAGCGCGGGTGCGGGAACTGCGGGAACGTCTCCAGGTGCCCCTGCATCTGTAGGCAACACACCAGCTTCGGCTGGTGGCGAAGCTCCGCACTCGGCCAGTAGCCCTCCGGCTCCGGCCCCGGCCGCTCCAGACACGCCAAGCGGCGGCGGTGCCACAATGGACGATGTGGTCGAGCAATTGAAGCAGATGCAGGGGCAAAAGTCACTGACGCGAAAGGCGGGAGATGCGTTCCTCGGGCACGCAAAAGATCAGGTTCTTAAACCGGAAGAATCGAAGGTTGGTGTAAGCAAAATACAGACGGATCATGGGAGAGATTTTGATTGACAACCGGGGCTAACCGTTTTAGGTATACCGTTCGTGTGGTAGCTACCCAGGGGAGCAGATGACATTTCGCTATGATGCTTATGGCAACAGGGATTACTGCCTGGAAGAACAGGACCGGATACTAGAAAAGAATAATGCGCGTAGACGCAGCAAACCTACCAGTCCTGGTCTTATCAGCCCAGAGGTGGACAGGCGACTGTTCATGATCATGGCCGCGTCGGCGGTGATTGCTATATTCCTTCCCTTCCTCCCGGCCTTCTTCTTTTGGCACAGAGTTGGGGGGATGGGGAAAGTGGGGCTGGTCCTGCTAGGGTTCTTCCTGTGGTATCCCTGGATATTCGGCGTCGGGCTGTTGGCGCAATGGGCTGGAGGAGGCGCGTAGGCCGCAGCGTCCCCTAGGGGCGGGAACCTGGGCCATCCCAGTCAGTTGGTCAAGATGACCGGGCGGCGAGTTTGGCGCTTACCAAGCGATTCAGGCTCACGCGCTGCTCGGCGGCCTGGATCGCCAAGTCGCGGTGGACCTCTGGCGGAACACGGACGCGGAACTCACCGCTGTAGTGTTTTTCCGCCAGTGGAATGGGGATGGTTTCGCCGGCAGCCTCCATATCGGCGACCGCCTCAGACACCAAGCGACGCACGCCTTGCAGGGCCGCATCTGGGGACTCATCCAACCAGGACAACGAAGGAAATTCGGCGCACAGTCCGACATACTCGCCATCATCGGCGGACCAGGTAACGCGATAGGTATAGTGGTCAGTCTGCATTGTGCATACCCTCCAGTTTTTCGATGGCCAATAGCACCTGCCGGACTTGATAAGGTTTGGCAAGCCCTTTGGCGTTTTGAATGTTGATCCTGGGATCGCCCGCCCAGGGGGTCTTGAAAATGGCATGGCTGGTGCCATGCTGGCGCGGTTGCCCGAAGTATTCCTCGCACACCTTCATGATGTCCGCAAACCGTACATTGGCCGGTTCGCGTCGTATCTGGTCAAGGATTTTTTTAACGGAAGCCATGCAGGAATGGTATCATTATAGACACCACTTGGCAATCGATGTCTGGGCGTGGTCGCAATCCAACGTCCCCCAATCATACCTTACGAACTCGCCATCCCAGATGACGCTCCCGAGCGTGAGGACCTGCTGGCGGTATCAGAACAGATTCAGACTCGCCGGGCGGCTCCGTAACGACTCTGGTTAAGCCCCTGTAGCCGATGGGTGACTGCTTGTGTGTGCTGGTTGGAAGGAAAGCCGCAGGCCGAGTGCCTGGGTTATTTTCAGTACCGTTACCAGGCTCGGGTTTCCTGTTCCGGAAAGGGCCTTGTCCAATCCTTGGCGGCTCATGCCTATGTCGCGGGCAAGCTGGCTGAGGTTGCGGGCGCGGGCAACGTCTCCCAGCGCTGCAAGAATCAACGCGGGGTCGCCATCATCCATCGCGGCATCGAGATAGTTCGCAATATCGTCCTCAGTCTTGAGGTAATTCACGGTGTCGTAGCGTCTGAATTGCACTTCCATCATCATTACTCCTTCCATTGCGCTGCAATGGCTTTTGCCAAAGCAATGTCTCGTTCCTGGCTCCCCTCTTGTCTCCGCCGCACAGAAGCGCCACCACAACTGGTCCGCGCCTCATGAAATAGGCGCGATAGCCAGGACCGTAGTCAATCCGCATTTCCGAGATGCCTTCACCTACAGGCTTCACGTCTCCAGGATTCCCAAGGCTCAACCGGCGCATCCGCACCTGAATCCTTGCGCGGTCTTGGTGGTCGCGCAGACCTTCGAGCCATTCTCTGAACACGTTGGTTTCTATGAGTTCAAGCATAATATGACAACCATAGTTGCCATGCGCTCGCATGTCAACCGCAGTTGACAGATGTTGATCATGCCCCCGCGACCATCTCACCAGGCCCCGATCTATACCCTCTCAGGAATCATCTGAGGGGCCAGTTGCGTGTCCAGTTTCCCACTCCGCTGTACCATACTGGGGCAATTAGCCCTGGGTGCATGGTTGATTCTCGTCGGTATCGGAAATTGGGCACATGCCCACTCTGCGCAGGTGCTGTCCTGGTATATTGCGTTCTTGCCCCTCCTGGTCTTCCTTGCCATTCTCTTTTTCTCGGACTGGCTTGGGGAGTACGTGATGGGTTCATGGGGCATCTGGGAAGCCCGCAGGGATCTCTCCCGTCTTGCGGATGATCTGGCTGTTCTGGAAGCGTGGCGTCTTGGTGGTGGACTCGGGGTTCGTGTCTTTCTGGTTTTGTTCTGGTTGGGCATATTCGCCCTGGCCGCTTTTGGTATCCTGTTTTTGTTCTCTGGAGTTTTTGCTTTTACCGGAACGCATGCCCCATGGCTGCATTCCACGGTGGAAACCGTACTCAACATTTTCCTGGCATGCCTCATCCTGATCTGGTCAGGATATGCTGCCTTCCTGCTGTTTTACCGACGCAAATATCCGGGTCCACCCATTCCGGCGGATAGCGAGCCCAAGGTTGCATCCTTATCTGCCTGGCGAAAGGAAAGACTGCTGCGCAATAAGGAGGAAGCCATAGCCTTTCTTGCCCTGTTTCATGAGGCCTGTCCTGAGGTTGCCAAGCCAAGGGGATTCCCCTGGAAAATCCTGCTGTTCACCATCCCCGAATTTTGCTGGCATTTCTATCGCTGGACCGGCGGCGAGGTCAGTCTTCCACAGGCAGCATCCGCCAGTATCGGATTGTTTGGTGCAGGAATGGTTTTCTTTAGCCTTTGGCGTATGGTCCCATGGGCTCTTGCCCAGACCAGTGCGCTCCTGCACCCGGAGCGCGTGTCCTGCTGCAAGTATCTGCCGATACTTCGTTTGCGAGAGTTGGCGGAGAAATTGGCTTCCTGAATCACGCCCCGGTTATCCCCCCAACCCTCGATCTATACCCTCTGGAAAATCGCCTTGGACAATCATGACGGGACTGCATATCATTTTGAGCGCCTTGTTTTTCTTTCTGATGCTTGGGGGAATGTTCTGGATGGGGCAATTCATCTGGTTCCCTGGTGGTGAGAGTCTTCTGGGACTGCTTGTCCACGACGCGGAACCCCCAACCAAGGCGAACGAAGTCTGGGCGATGGATTTATACCAAGCAACCTTCTCTCCGGATTGCGGGGCACGCTGGGTTCAGTCTCTTATGGTTGGCGTTTCTTGGACATCGTGGATTTTCCTGCTGGTATTGGCCATGCTCGGTACTTTATCCGTTGCGGGTCTCCTGCCAAAAACGCCCATAACGTTCTGGCTTGTAATAAGTGATTTTTTACTCTGGACGATAACCATGGCACTGCTTCCGATTCTTCTGTTTGTGGAATTGGTGCTTCTGAACCGGAAAGGTGTGCTGCTGAATTTCCGTTCCCGGAAGGCTCGGTGGATAGACGGCCACCCTGCACCGAAAAACAGTTGGCCATCGGGAAAACTGCCTTGGTGGTTCTGGTTGGATAGCGGTGGGTTTGAAACGCTCTTGCGTATGACGGTTTTCCTAGGCGGTTTCCTGGCATCGATTGCAGCAATATTCTATTTTTCGCACGCGAGCGACCCTAAGGTGATCACCATAGAGGGTTTTTGGAGCGTTCTATCGCTCTGGGTGTTGGCCATAATATGGCTTACCATCCCCCTTACCATCTGGCTATCGCATCTTGACTGGACACATCGCAATCGCGAACTCCTGCTCTTGTGGGCGGGGAAGCAACGGTAGAAGCCATGATCCCTCGCTACCTGTAATTCGCCGGTCTCGCCCTCCCCGATTATCCCCCCAGCCCTCGATCTATACCCTCTCAGGAATCATCTGAGAGGGTTTTTTCATGTCGAGCAATCCCGATTATCTGGCCGCCCGCCAGGAATGGCTTGAGCGCTACGGCTCCTACATCGCCCAGGCGCGGAACTGGCGCATCGCTGCCCTGTCGGCCATCGGCATTGCCGCCCTGTTTGGGGCGGGTATGGTGTACGAGGCAGACCGTGTCCATGTGGTGCCCTATGTCGTCGAAGTGGACAAACTGGGCAAGGCTGTGGAACTGGCGCAGGCCGTGCGGGCCGGTTCTTTCGCCCAGCCGGTGGTGCAGCACATCGTTTCCCGCTTCACCTGGCTCGCTTTCACGCGCAGCCCGGACAAGTTTGTGCAGAAGCACTTCATCGATGAATCCTATCATTACATCGCATCGAGCGCGGAATCCTCGCTGGATGCCTTCTATGCGCAGCACAATCCCTACGCGGCCTATTCCAACAAGACGCAGGGCAACACGGTCACGATCCAGAGCGCCGTTCCCGTTGGGCAGGTGACGGGCAAGGGTGGCTCGTACATCGTCGATTTCCTGGTAAAGCACTATGGCCCGCATGGCGGCGTGGATGGCGAGCAAAACTGGCAAGGCACGGTCACTTACGCGACGGTCCCGCCATCGAACAACCCCAATGTCCTGAAAGGCAATCCCTTCGGCATCTACATCACGCACTTTGCGTTCAGTCCGCAGGTGTAAGGAGAAGATGACATGAAAACCAAGACATTGCTTTCTTTGGGGCTCGCCGTCCTTCCTGGCTTGGCGCTGGCAGGCGTGGATACCAGTCTGCCGCCGGTGAAGCCGGTTTCGCAGGTCGCACGGCCCGTTACCACGCCGGCGGGCCAGAAGGTCCCGGCCATCTCCCCGGAGGCCGCAGCGCAGATAGCGTCGGCGCAGGTGTGGCAACAGTCCATCGCCACCCCGCCAGAGGGGCCAGAAAGTGCTGCAACCAGAGTGCTGGCACGTCAGTCGCTGGCGGCGTCAAGGGCAATGGACGACACCCTTCCCGTGATCGGCGGCGCGAACGGAACCGTCACCAGCCTTGCAGGCGGTAGCCTTGCCGGTCGGCCCGTGCTGGTCTGTTCGCCGCTGCACACCTGCATCATCGAGCTGCCGGAAGGCGTCAAGCCCGTGACGACCGTCGGCATCAGCAAGTCGGAATGGCGTGTGCAGCAGGCCATTGTCGGCACCCAGCCTGAGATTTTTCTGAGCCCGAAATTCAAAGGTCTCCACCAAAACATCGTGGTGGCCGCGACCGACCAGGGCAGGCCCATCAACTATGAAATCCGTCTGGTCAGTGACGCGGTGCGCTACATTCCCGCCCTGAAGATCGAGGATAGCGGGGGCGAGGTCCGTTCCTGGAAAACTGGCTTGCAGTCAGCAGCCTGGCAGACGGCAGCCTTGCAGACGGCAGACAACGCACCAATGGATCAGTCGGCTGCCGACCATAAAGGCAATGTACTGCCTCTGCCCAATATCCGTCTCAACCACGTCAATCTTCGCTGGTCCATTCATTGCGGTGGCGGCGGATGGTTCCGTTCCAGTGACTGCAAACCGATCCGTCCATTGCGCGTGTATGACGATGGGACCCATACCTTCATCGACATGCCCCAGGGGCTGGCGGGCCACGGAGGCTTTCCCATCCTGCAAGCCCGCAATGCCAGCGGACACCTGATCGGAGTCGATACCCAGATCCGGGGCAACACCTATGTCGTCGATTCAGTTCCTGCCGAGATCCTGTTACGGCTGGGTTCTGAGGTGGTCACCATCCAGCAGGAGGGGAAGTAACATGTGCTACGGGGCAAAAACGATGAAAAAACGGTCGGTGTTGATTATGGCCACCATTGCCATGGCAGCAAGCGTGCCCGCTTCCATGGCGTCCACGGTGAAGGCGCCGGGAGTTGCTGGGCGGTCCTCACCGATTGCCGGGACTGTGAACACCGCCCAGATTTTTCGGCACAGTCTGAACATCCATTATGGCGAGCCCATCCGGGCGGTGGAGCAACAATCGGTGCGGGCCTTTGCCCTGGGCACGCTCTCGCAGCTCCCCGTATTCACGCGCCCGGGCGGAGAGGTCATCGTGCCACTGGGTCAGGTCTTGCCGGTGCTTCAGACCGCCCCTGGCAACTTCTCCGTGGTCATTCTGGGGAAGGGCGTCAAGCCGGTATCTCTGGTCGGCGCCCCAAACGCCGAGTGGGTCGTGAGGAAGACCGCAGCCGGCAGGCATCCCATTCTGGAAATCATGCCCCGTTTTGCCGGACTCAAAGGCAGTATCCAGATCGTGGCGACCAGCCCACATGGCTATCCGTTGACGTACACCGTGGGTCTGGTCAGCGGTGCCTCACGGTTCACGCCGGTTCTGTCCTTCTATCGCGTCCCTCACGTTATCCCCCAACCCCGGGAAGTGCTACCACCCGACCATGACAGGCAGGCCACGGCCCCCATCGCCCATGCTTCGCATCCCAATACTCCCCACGTGAACGCCACGCATGCCGATCTCGACTGGAAAATGCAGTGTTTCACGGGCGACTGCAAGGCTATCCAGCCGATCAGCGTGGTCAGCAACCAGAAGGATAAGGTGACCTACATTCACCTGCCCACAGGGAAAACCCCGATGGTTCTGGTGCGCAACAAGTCCGGCAAATCCTTGCTGGTGGGCTACCGCATGGAAGGACACACGCTTGCCGTGGGTGCCGTCCCCTATCGCATCGATCTGCTCACGGGCCACTGGAATCACCTGGCCGAAATGCGCCTCACGAACGAGGCAGGAGAGTAAACATGAAAAGCGGCAAAGACTTTTTCTCCGATTTGTTCCAGAAAAAGAAAGGGCTGCCGCCCGCAGGGCAACAGCCCGCCGTGGATAGCAGCAAAGGCCCTGGCGGGCAGCAAGCCCCACAAGCCGGTCATCCCGGGCTCGCGCCCCGCCAGGGGATAGAGGTCAAGCCGGACAGGGACCAGATGGCGACGCGCATCAAGCGGACGCCACTCTATATCGCGGCGGCGGTGGTCGGACTGGGCGCCTATGGCGGCTATGAGTATCTGCAAAGTCACCCGATGTTCGGGAACACCAAACCACAGGCGCAGGCCAAAACCATCCAACCGGCGAGCGGGACTGGCGCACCTGCCGCCCCGGCACACAGGAAGCAGTACCACAAGCCCACCGCTCCCGGAGATACGTCGGGCACACCAGCGATATCGCCCACGAACAGCGCGGGCGGGTCGTCCCAGTCAACGCCCGCCCCAGCGTCCACAGTGCCCAAAAAGAATCCCTACGCAACGCAGGACGCAGCCTTCGCGTCCGCCCTGGGTACGGGGAACGCGGGAAGCGGGTCCGGTGAGGGCCTTGCCTGGAAAACGCCGGAGCGGGCGCCGTCCGCGCAGGCTCCGACGGCCCTGCCGGGAGCATCCCTGCCGAGCACGGAACAGTTGGCAGGGAAGAAAACAAAGAAAAAAGCCCCGCCGCCCCTGGTGACACGGGAGACAAGCCCTTACGAGATTCTTTCCGGGTCGGTCATTCCCGCCGTTTTGCAGGCGGGCATCAAGAGCTATCTGCCGGGAGAGATCACGGCGGTGGTCAGCCAGAATGTCTATTCGTCCGTGAACGGGGCAACGCTCCTGATCCCTGCCGGCGCCAGGCTGGTAGGCACCTATGACACACAGACCGCCCTGGGCATCAACCGGCTGGCCGTTGCCTGGACACGCATCGAGTTTCCGAACGGCACCACCATGAATCTGCCGGGATACGGGGGAGCGGGCGGTTCCGGATACGCAGGCTTCGCCGGGGAGGTCAATGACCATACCTGGCTGATCTTCAAGAATGCGTTATTGATGTCGATCGTGGATGCAGGGATGGCGATTGCCTCTCCGTCCACTTCCACCAGTGTGACAGGCCAGATGTCCGGGAATGTGGCTCTTCAGGACAGCGAGCAATCCCTGGCGCAGACCTTTGGAGAAGCCGAATCCCAGCTGCTGGAAAAGTACATCGACATAGCGCCCACGATCACCATTCCTCCCGGCTATCTGTTCTCGGTGGTGGTGGCTCACGACATGGTGTTCCCCGGCCCCTACGACCCGGCC
>Ga0172382_10004632_pt1 | contig 20981 bp, 16 predicted proteins | sample Leawel138RmetaG_FD_122245 | JGI IMG/M metagenome (GOLD analysis project Ga0172382, IMG submission 122245) | Leachate microbial communities from a municipal landfill in Southern Ontario, Canada - Leachate well 138R metaG | ecosystem: Engineered > Solid waste > Landfill > Unclassified | place... | reverse complement strand
TTCAAGATTTTCATGGCCAAAGCCTTGTTCATATGTTGACTCCGTTCATTTTGACAGGCGACAACTATACCCGTCTCCAAGTGGGTGATTCTAACTGCCGAGTCGGTTTTATTAACATGTTGCCCACCGGCGCCCCCCGAGCGGTAAGTATCTATCCGTAAATCGCTCGGATCGATTTCAACTTCAATGTCGTTATCGATTACGGGGGTAGCGTAAACCGAAGTAAAGGAGGTATGGCGCCTTTTATTGGAATCAAAGGGGCTAATTCTTACTAGGCGATGGACCCCCGTCTCCCCTTGTAGGTAGCCATAAGCGTAGGGGCCCTTAATTTGCAATGTGGCCGATTTTACCCCCCCCTCGGCCTCCAACAGGTCGACAACATCTGCTTTGAATCCCATCTTCTCACTGTATCGGAGGTACATCCGCATTAACATCTGGGCCCAGTCACAGGCCTCTGTGCCACCGGCACCGGCATGGATAGTGAGAAAACAGTCATCTCTATCGTGTTTACCGGCTAGGAGTATTTTTAGGCGCAAAGCGTCAAAAACTTTTAGCAAAGCATCTATCTGGTGTTCCACCTCCTGGGCTAGCGAGGAATCTCCATCACCATCGTAAAGCTCTAAAAGTTCACTCAACTCATTAATTGATTCTATTAAATCTCTCCATGGATGGAGAACCTCTTTCAAACCTGTCAATTTGGCAAAAAGGTTGTCGGCATGGGTTTTATCGTCCCAAAAACCAATTTTTAAAGTCTCTCCCTCCAGAGACTCGATCTCTTTTTGAAGTTTAGTGGGGTCAAAGACGCCTCCAGACGTCGTAAGAATTCTCTTTCATCTGTTCAAATTCTGGTAGGTTACGTATTTCCATTAACTCTTCTCCTTTTGATGGGGTCGGCGGGCACGTCGCTCGATTCTAAAGGCCAGGGTCCACGACACACTCTCATCAGCTTCGAGGTTAAACTCCCAGACCGGAAGGAGGAGGGTGTGGCTGTAGAGCTCTTCCATCCCCATTACAGTGGGTAGTTTGACCCAAAAATCGTCTTTAAAAAGGTTAAAGCGGTTATCTGAAGCGATTGAGATAATTGTACGGTTCAGATCGTCGCTCGACCTAACATTTTTCAAATTGGGACCAACCATTCGCCCCTCGACCAACCTACGGTTCCTATTCTTCTCTATAGTGTAAAAGGAGAGGGGCCCCTCTTTCAACCCAATCGCTAGGTTGAGTTCACTGCCAAACTGTCCCTTCACACTACGCTTCCCTCTATTGTGAAGTTTAAAGGTGACCACAATTGTTTGGCTTCTGAAAATGAAGTGTTTGGTCACTTCAATATCGCCTAAATTAAAAGGCAGGGCACTAAAGAGCCTCTTTGCCAGTAGTTCGTTTTGGTTTTTCTGGTCAACTTCAACTGTATATAACTCCTCAGCAGTATCAAAAACAGCGCGCCCCTGCCCTTTGGCATACTCTTCAAGTTTACTATTGGCCGGCAAGAAGACGTCGCTGAAAGAGCGTTGAAAAGAGCCATCAGAGAGGGCGTGAAAAGAGAGCCGATTCACCTCACCGGCATAACCGCTAAAGGTATTGCCGTAATTCCAGCCCGTCGGGAGGAAATTGATCTCACTTAGAGAAGCCCCAAGCCGGTCAAAGACAATTCCCAAGGTTTTGCCCACCCAGATGAGTTCATCATAGCCATCGAAATCGAGGTCAACTTCCCGCGGATAGGGGATCTCTTCATACTGGTTAAGGAGTTTTTCAGCCTCATTTAGGTGACGGTACACATAAGAGCGGTAGTTCCGCCGGTAGCAACCGGCCGAAGAGTCTAAAACAAAGGCTCCTCCACTGGCCGCTTTAAGTAAGAGGACATCTAAGCGTTTTTTAATATCTTTATTTTTGCGGAATATGCGGTTGAGGTTAACCAGATAGAGCAACCGCCCGTAGAGGTGATTCAACTCCTTATACTTCAAAAGCATTTCGTTGAACGAGTTGATGTCAACAATCGAAGAGTCCCGGCCATACCAAGAGGCAGGCAGGTACCCCCTCTCTTTAATGGTACCTACCGGTATTGAAGAGAGGAGTTCGCTCTCTTTACCGATTTTAGTTTGGCAAATTTCAAAAATCGTCGTAAAGAGCTCTATGGCAGAGGGCAAGTTGGGTTGTAAGGCGCTGGCTTGCAATAGGGAGTCTAGGTCAATCATCAACGTTTGGTAGATATTGGAGGAGTCAAATGAGAGGGCTTCTAGGCGCTCTTCAAACTCTTTGAAATCTACCTCTCCTTGCCTTAACTCATCTACCAAAGTGTTTACCGCATCGTTAGTCACAAAGACCTCAATTGTCCTCCCCAACTCCTGCATGACAAACGGCTCTAAGGCCACATGGAGGTCATGGAGGCGGTCGTAGCCGGAGATAACTAATCGCTCCAGCATCCCCATGTGCATCGCTGAGACAAAAGTCGGTGTCCAGATCTGGTTAAAGAACCAGGCAGAGCGACTCCTTTTCCCGAAACGCTTACGAATTAGGGTTGTGGTAGCCTCCAGTTGCCCTGAACGGTCCTTGCCTTGAACAGTATGTAAAAGGGCCTGCTGGTAGGAGCCGGTTAACAACTCAAGCTGCTCTTTTTTGACCAAATCTCCAATTAACATATTCATCTCTGGATGGTTCAGTTCAAACCACTCATAGGTCGGTCCCGGTAGGTAGAGATGTATCTTGAGTGCTGAGTTTTTGTAGATATAGGTGAGCAGCGGTTTATAGACCTCGGCCAAAGCCCGCTCTAACATTTCCGACGAGCTCCCCGAAGAGAGTTGACTGTACGCTCCTACTATCAAGGACATAAACCTACCTGGCTTCTACGATACATTTAGTGGGACAAGCTTCGGCTGCCTCCCCTATCTGAGTCATCTCCTTATTATAATCTATAGTAGCTAAGAAATTGGTAACTTGACACCCCGATTCGGGGTATTTACGCTCACATATCATACATCCGATACACCCTACACTACAAATTTTGCGCACCACAGCCCCTTTATCGGTGCTGTTACAGGCTATTGCATGGCTGCCTCGGTAGGGGATCATCTTGATAACATGGGTTGGGCACACTAGGGTACACTTTAGGCACCCTATACAGAGCTCTGGATCAACACTCACCACTCCCCTGGCATCTCGACTAATGGCATCGGTGGGACACACTTTAATACAAGAGCCGAGGTGCAGACACCCATATTTACACGACGAGTCACCTTGGTGGAGCAAATAGGCGGCATTACAATCCTCAAGCCCCTCGTAGATAAAATCGCGTTGGGTAATTGCATTGTTCCCACGGCAATGTACATAGGCCACCATCTTTTCGTTGGCCCCGCCAGAGCTCTCATCGAGACCCAGAATTGAGGCCACGAGGGCACTGACCTTGGCTCCCCCCGGTGGGCAGAGTCCATTTTCAGCCGTACCGGCCGAGAGGGCGTTGGCGTAACCGCTACACCCCGGAAATCCACAGGCGCCACAGTTGGCCCCCGGCAATACGGCTAGGATCTCCTCAGCTCGTTCATCTTTTTCAACTGCAAACTTTTTAGCTGCAAACGCCAAGCCCAGTCCTAACAGCAGGCTGAGCATGGCAATAATTAAAAACGCAAATAGTATATTCATTCTAGATTACCCCAAAAGATTCATTAAAAGTGCTTTATCAAAAGCCATGAAGGCGAGTGCCATCAAACCACCCGAAATAAAGGCAATCGGGACCCCTTTGAAGACACGGGGCACCGGGTGCAGATCCATGCGCTCCCTGATGTTACTCATTAAAACCAGTGCCAATGTAAAGCCCAACCCACCGGCAATGCCTGCCGAGAAGCTCTGCATTAAATTGTACCCTTCGTTAATATTGAGAATTGCAATCCCTAAAACGGCACAGTTGGTGGTAATTAAGGGGAGATAGATGCCCAGTGCTTGGTAAAGTGCCGGTGAGTTCTTCTGGATAATCAACTCGACAAATTGGACTAAAGCGGCAATCACCAAAATGAAGGAGAGCGTTTGCAAATAACCCAGATTAAGGGGAATTAAGACGAAGGTGTAGACTAGGTAGGTAATAATGGAGGCCAGCCCCATTACAAAAGTTACCGCCATCCCCATCCCAATGGCCGACTCACTATTTTTGGAGACGCCAATAAAAGGACATAAACCTAAGAACTGGGTCAAAATGAAGTTGTTAATAAAAATGTAGGTTATAAAAATTGCTAGATAGGCCATTACTTCGCCTCCTTTCTCATCTGCAGGTAACCAAAGAAAGCTTTGAGATAACCCATCAAAAGGAGCGCCCCGGCCGCCAGAGTCATCACCCGTGCCGGGTATTTATATAAGAGAGGTATCTCTATCACACCGGAGAACTTCCCAATGGCCATCAGTGTAATGGTGCCGGCACCAAAGACTTCACGTATCAAGGCAATTAAAATGAGGGCTAAGGTAAAACCTAGTCCCATACCAACGCCATCTAAAAATGAATCCAATACAGTGTTCTTATTGGCAAAAGCTTCGGCCCGCCCCAGGATTATACAGTTGACCACAATCAAGGGGAGGAAGATTCCCAAAGCCTTGTAGATTGAGGGGGCAAAGGCGTGCATTACCATTTCAACTATAGTGACAAAAGCCGCAATGATTACGATATAAGCAGGGATGCGGACACTGTTGGGAATCACATTTTTCAAAAGTGCAATGAAGATGTTGGAGAAGACCAAAACAAAGATTACACTCAAGCCCATACCGATACCGTTGATTACTTGAGTAGTGACACCCAGAGTTGGACAGAGACCTAACATAATTATGAAGACAGGGTTTTCTCTAAAGAGTCCCTGCGTTAATATTTCTTTTTTACTTTGAGCCATTATTTGCCTCCCAAAGATTTTACAAAATCAGAGCCGTATGCAATCGTTTTGGCTACACCACTAAAGGTCACCGTAGCACCACTAATCGAGTCGGAAGCCTCTTTGCTGAGTTCCCCTTTGCTCTGGGGAACCTTTAAAGCTGCCCCAGTTTTGATAAATTTCTCCATATAGGTGGCGTTTTCGGCCTTTTTACCAAGTCCCGGAGTCTCGCTATTGGCCAAGAGGCGTGCATCGAGGACTTCACCGTCTTGCAGGTAACTGACCATCATCGTCATCTCACCTCCATAGCCTACTCCCAAGAGTTGCACCACGTAGCCCGCGGATGTTCCGTCACTGCCGACTAACCGGTAGATGTCGATGATCTGCTCATCGACACTTTCAATCTGCTCTCCGACTCGGTAAGGACCTGCTACGGTTTGAAGCGCCTCATTTATTACCTGCTCTTCATAGAGGGCAATACGGGGCGCTGTAATGGCATTTACGACGGCCAAAGTGGCCGCTGCTACCGAGGCAATGAGTGCCAAGGTGATTCCAATGCTTACCATCTTTTTCATCACTTGGCCTCCTTAACTACTTCGCCGAACTTTTTAACCTTGATGTAACGGTCAATGGTCGGTACAAAAATATTCATCAAAATAATGGCTAGGGAGACCGCCTCCGGTAGTGAGCCGAAGTATCTTAACAGGAAGGTAAAGAACCCAATGCCAACACCAAAGATCACCATCCCTTTGGTAGTTAATGGACTGGTGACCATATCGGTAGCCATGAAAAAGGCTCCTAAGATGAGGCCACCGCTGAAAATTTGGAGCACAAAATCGCCTTGGAAAAGACCCAAACCGTTGCGTAGGCCACCAAAGGCCCATGCCAGCAGGGCAAATGTACCAATAAAGGAGACCGGAATGTGCCAAGTAATAATTTTCTTGATTAACAAGTAGAGTGCCCCAATGAGGAGGAGGAACACTGAAACTTCTCCAATTGTCCCCGCCATGTTGCCAAAGAACGCATCGACTGTGTAGGGGGAAGGCCCTATTTTGAATATAGAGGTCAGTTTAGTACTCACCCGCCCGGCAAAATCGGTAAAGGGGTAATTGATGCTCGCTAGGATTGAAGGGCTTTTAAGGCCCGTCACTGCCCCTTCGCCTATCAAGATTTTCATCTCGGTCAAGAATGAAGCCGAGGAGAGGGTATCGATGCCCTTCAGTGTTCTGGGGAGTCTGTAGGTATTCATTAACCCGGTAAAAGAGAAGAAGACAAATGCTCTCCCTCCTAAAGCGGGGTTGACCCAGTTGGAACCCAATCCGCCAAAACTCCACTTAATCACAAAAATGGCGAAAGCTGAGGCAATAATGGGGACCACTATGGCAGTGTCGACACTAAAGTTCATCCCCAGAAGTAGCCCGGTTAAAAAGGCCGAGCCGTCTTTGAGGGTCAACTCCTCTTTTTTTAAGTTCAGTAGATATTCAACTAACATTGATGAAGCGATTGAGACCACTAAAATAAGTAGCGCTCTTAGGCCGAACAGATAAATCCCCCAGAGGGCTGCCGGAGTTAAGGCCAGCGAAACATCCCACATAATTGAGGCAGTACTCGCCTTATCGTGCAGATGTGGTGATGAAGACAGGGTAAATTTAGCTTTCTCCATTTATTTCCTCCCCAACTTTTTGCCAAGCTTCATTGCGTGAACTAATGGTAAATGGGCTGGGCAAACGTAGGCACAACAGCCACACTCTTTACAATCCATCAAACTATTGGTCAGCGCCTCTTCATACTTACCGTGGTCTATTAGGCGGTACAACTTGGTGGGTTGTAGCCCCATGGGACATGAAGTGATGCACCTTCCACAGGCAATACAAGGGGAGACAGTGGCACGCCGACCAGGGGGGGGAGCGAGGGCCAGTATTCCGCTGGTACCTTTGGTAATGGGAGTTTTTTCATCCCAGAAGGCGAAGCCCATCATGGGGCCGCCGGCTATGTACTTCTCTATGGTATCACTTCCAACTAAGGCAACGAGGTCTTCAACTTTGGTTCCGATGGGAACTCGAACATTCTTCTTATTCTTAAACCCCTCTCCACTTAAAGTTACTACCCTCTCTATAAAAGGTTTGTTTAGAGCTACCGCTTCCCAGATAGCAAAGGCAGTGCCCACATTGACCACCACCGCTTCCACATCGAGGGGTAGTTTGCCTGAAGGGACTTCCCGTTTAATGATTGCTTTCAAAAGTTGTTTTTCATCCCCTTGAGGATACTTAACTTTCAAAGGGACCACCTTTATGGGATAGTTTTCCGCTTCAATTACCCTCCTGAGGGTCGCTATTGCGTCTTTTTTATTGTTTTCAACCCCTATGGAGATTGCTTGAGGGTCAACAATTTTTGCCACGTACATGACCCCTTTTAGGAGTTCTGCGCTCTGCTGTACCATTAAACGGTGGTCAGCCGTGAGGTAGGGCTCACACTCTACCCCATTAATTACCAGGTCTTTGATCTTTTTCCCTTTAGGGATAGTCAACTTAACGTGGGTGGGGAAAGCAGCCCCCCCGGCGCCGACGATGCCCATCTCTTTAACAATCGCCAACAACTCTTGTGAGGTGTATTCTCGTTCTGCGGTGGGGAGCCACTCTTTAAAAGCGTCCCCACTTTTAACCGCAATCACGTAGGCTTCACTCACTATGCTATTGGCCAGAGTTACTTTGGTAATCTCACTGATTGTCCCATTAACCGGTGAGTGGATATTGGCGGAGATGAAGCTGGTTGACTCTCCAATCTTCTCTCCGGCGACGACTTCATCCCCTTTAGCCTTTAAAGCTTTAGCGGGAGACCCGGTATGTTGTGAGAGTGGGATAATCAACTCTTCAACAGTTGTGAAAGATTCAATCGGTTGCCGATTGGCTAACTCCTTCTTATCTTGGGGGTGGACTCCACCCTTACGGAAAGTAGCCAAGAATTCCATATGTGGTGCTCCTTTATTATTAAAACACGCCAAACCCTCTCTTTGAAAAAGAGGATTTAGCAAGTTATTAAATTTATCACTTCATATCTTATCTGAAAAACGGTATAACAGTAAATATGAATCGTATATTCCGTTACGCTTTTTGGAAATTAAAAGGGGTAAAGGTCTTTGCCTTAGTGGGAAAGAGCGGAACCGGCAAGAGTTTCCGATCAAAGCTGATTGCAGACAAACATAAAATTGACCTAATAATTGACGACGGCCTCCTCATCAAAGGGGATAGAATACTGGCCGGGCGTTCGGCCAAACGGGAAAACAACTTTCTCACCGCCGTGCGTACCGCCCTTTTTGATGATGATGAACACCAGAGCGAAACAATGCGGGCCTTACAGAAAGAAAAATATCACCGCCTGCTAATTATCGGCACCTCTGATAAAATGGTCCATAAAATAGCGGCGAGGCTAAAACTCCCCCCGCCTGAAAAAATCTTCCATATCGAAGAGATTGCCAGCAAGGAGGAGATAGAAACCGCTATGCGTATCCGTTTCAGTGAAGGCAAACACGTTATACCGGTGCCAACCATTGAAATTACTCGCAGTTACCCCCAAATTGTCTACGACTCTATGCGGGTTTTTTTCAAAAACAGAACGCGCCTGCCATGGAGTAAAAAGAAAGGGTGGGAAAAAACAATTGTTCGCCCCGAATTTAGCAAATACGGCAAGATTACGATGAGCGAAGCGGCTTTAAGTCAAATGGTTATCCACTGTCTTGATGAGTTTGACCAGATGTTAAAGGTGACCAAGGTCAATATGAAAGTGGTGCCTGAAGGGTACAAGTTGAGTGTAAAACTCCGTGTCCCTATGAAACACCAAATCTCTTCGACCCTTACGGAACTGCAGGAATATATTGGGGACTCTTTGGAAAAGTATGGTGGAATCTTTGTAGCGGGAGTCGACTTAGAGATTGAAGAGTGGTCCTAGATCCGTTTACCCCGTTTTTGCCTTCTCGTCTGTGCGGTGCGCAGCCGGCTGTAAGGTTTAAGGGGAGGTTTGGTCCTCAGACAGCTTTGGGGCACTTCAATGCCTGCCTCTTTTAGGACCAACAGTGTCGCTTGCTCCACGTCGTAGTTGGGCGGGGTAATCGGGTTTATTAACCGTTTAATTTGACCGTAGGTGGCTCTGAAGAGTTCAGGGACACTCCCCTCTTCACCCTCTTGAAGGGGTAAAATAATTGGCTTGACTAGATGGGCAATCATCTCCCCTCTTAACGAGTCGAGACGGGTATGGCGGTTTAGCTCAATAATTTTAGCCACTTTTTTATCAAGGTTTTTCAACAACCGCAAGATACTGTCTAGCTCATTGGAGACGCTTACACAAGGGAGCAAATAGACTAAAAGTTTGTAGGCGTTGAGCTGCTCCATGATGGTCGCCGAAGAGCCTGAATTGAAGATTTTAAAGACCTCTTCGGTGATTCTTGAAGAGGGCACTTTGGCCAACTCAAAACGGCTTTTGCGAATAGCGCCTTTTATCCGTCTATCCAAAGTAAAACCGGTCACAACGCTATATTTTACCGCCCTGACCATCCGCACAGGGTCATCAACAAAAGAGGCCGGTAACCCAATTATCGAGCGAATTCGTTTACGCTTAAAATCTTGCATCGCTCCATTAAAATCGATTATCTCAGCCTCTACCGGGTCCCAATAGAGGCTGTTGAGGCTAAAGTCGCGACGCTTGGCATCTTGCTCAACACTGCCGTATATTGAGGACTCATCCCCTGAGCGGAAGGTAGAGACTTCCAGAACTTTATCGCGGTAGATTAGGTGGACCAACCTAAAGCGTTTACCAATAATACGGGCATTCCAAAACAATTTTTGGATTTGCCGGGGGGTAGCCGAAGTGGCGATATCAAAATCTTTGGGGTTGTGTCCTAAAAGCAGGTCCCTGACTGCCCCCCCTACAATATAGGCTTCGGCACCTATACTTTTAAGCTTGCGGATTACCGCCAGGGCGTCTTTATCGATTAATGAGCCATTTAAAGGGTGTTCATTGAGGGTATAAACTTGGGCCACAGGAATACTAGAGCCGTTCTTTCCCTTTTTATAACGTATTAACATTAGCCTCTGCCATCGTAGCTTATTGCAGTTTCCCCCTGATTTGTTTACACTACAATGTGTATACCATCTCTTTCAAAAATGCAACAGGAGCTGTTTCGCATGATTCAACCAAAAGTATTAAAAGGCTTTAGAGACTCACTACCAAGCCAAGAAATAGTTAAAAAGCAGGTCATGGAAAAATTGGCAACGGTTTTCGCCTTACACGGCTTTGTCCCTATCGATACCCCGGCCTTGGAATATACAGAGGTGCTCTTAGGAAAAGGGGGGGGTGAAACTGATAAACAGATCTTCCACTTCCTCGATAATGGAGGACGGGATGTTGCCCTCCGTTTTGACTTGACTGTCCCCTTTGCCCGCTTCATGGCGGCTAACCTCCATAAACTGCCCCTCCCCTTCAAGCGCTACCACATCGATAAAGTTTGGCGTGGAGAAAACCCCCAAAAAGGGCGCTACAGAGAGTTTTATCAGTGCGATTTCGATATCGTGGGGGTGGACAACGCCTCTAGTGATACTGAAATCCTCATCATGATGCACGCTGCTTTTAAGGCTTTGGGGCTCTCCAATTTTACCATTCACCTCGCCCACCGGGGACTTTTCAATGCTTTCTTAAAACATATCGGGTGTGAACGCCACTCAGTCGAAATCCTGCGCCTTGTCGATAAAATTCGTAAAATTGGCCCGCAAGCCGTAAGGCAGCAACTGGAAGAGCTACTCACCAGTACTCAAGATGCCGATGCAATTCTCTCTTATATAAATACTGATGAGAGTGAGGGGCCCCTAGAGACTATTGAACGCTTAGCACAACTCGCAGGGCAGGAGGCTGACAACAGCCTACGCCTTAAGGAGATTGTACTACTGCTTCAAACTCTGGGCATTGGGGATAATTTTAAAATTGACCCCTCGATTACCAGGGGACTAGATTACTACACCGGTGTCGTTTTTGAGACCTTCTTAGACGACCTTCCCTCCATCGGTTCGGTCTGCTCCGGTGGCCGTTACAACAACCTAGCTTCTCTTTACACCAAGGAAAAACTCCCGGGAGTGGGCTCATCCATTGGGCTGGACCGTCTCTTAAGTGCCCTAGATGAACTTGACTCACCTTTGAAAGGCTCTCCCTCCGCCAGTGATATTCTGATCCTTAACTTGGATGCTATCGATTTACCGCTCTATCTAACAACAGCCCAATTTCTTCGTAAACAGGGACTTAGGTGTGATCTCTACTTAGATGAGCGCAAAATTGGTAGCCAGTACAAATACGCCGAAGAGCATGCCATTCCTTATGCCCTCTTCGTACGAGCAGCGGGGTCTTATACCTTACGGGACTTGGCGCAACGCAGTGATGCCGAGTTAACCCTGGAGGCCATTGTAGAGCGCGTGAGAGGCAATAATTAGTGGTGACAATGCAGAACCTCCCGGTTTACCAACACAGGATTAAGATCCTTAAGGCCCTTGAGAATAATCAAGTAATCGTTGTAGAGAGCCCCACAGGGAGTGGAAAAACCACCCAAATGCCCCTAATTCTACATGAGGCAGGGTATGCTAAAAAGGGAGTTATTGGGGTGAGTCAACCTCGCCGCATTGCAACCCTATCGGTGACCTCTTTTATTGAGAAGCAACTCAACTTTACCAATGGTTATGTCGCCTATAAAATGCGCTTCAGCGACACAACTAAGGCCAACACTAGAATTAAAATTATGACCGATGGCATCCTCCTCATGGAGGCCAAAAATGACCCGCTTCTCTCGGCTTATTCGGTAATTTTAATTGATGAAGCCCACGAGCGCAGTTTAAACATCGATTTTGTATTGGGATTGCTGAAAAATGTCCTCGCCCAGAGGAGCGATTTTAAAGTCATTATCTCGTCGGCAACTATCAACACCAAAGTCTTCAGCGATTTCTTTAACAACGCTCCGGTAATCTCAATCCAAGCGCGCCAGCATCCGGTAGATATTATCTACCGGCCACTTAAAAACCGGGAGGATAGAGACGAAATATATAAACGCATACGCGATTTAGTCGGTAGAAGTGTCGCCAAAAGAGAGGGAGACATCTTAATTTTCCTTCCCGGTGAGTTTGATATAAAGATGTGCCTCCAGTACCTCGATAAAGCCAATTATAGTCACAAACTCCTCCTTTTACCCCTTTTTGGACGCCTCAGCAAAGAGGAGCAAGAGATGGTTTTTATCCCCACACCGCCGGGTAAAACAAAGGTGGTCGTTGCTACCAATATCGCCGAAACCAGCGTTACCATTGATGGCATTACCACGGTGATCGACAGTGGTATCGCCAAACTTAACTACTACAATCAAAGAAACTTTACCAGCTCCTTAATTACGCTCCCTATCAGTAAGAGCTCCTGCGAACAGCGCTCGGGAAGAGCCGGTCGCACGGCCCCCGGACTGTGTTACCGGCTCTACAGTGAGGGGGATTACAATAATCGACAGATGTTTACCCTCGAAGAGATTTTACGAACCGACCTCTCGGAAGTGATCATCCGTATGAGTGAACTAGGCATCTATGACTGGGAAAATTTTCCCTTTATAACCGCTCCCCAACGCGAAGCGATTCACAGCGCCCAAGAGACTCTTTACCTCATAGACGCCATCGACCAAGAGCGCCAACTCACCAAAATTGGAGAGTTGATGGTTAAGTTCCCCCTTCTGCCTCGCCATGCACGAGCTATAGTTGAAGCCATGTACCGCTACCCCTCTGTTATGGAGGAGGTTTTGATAGCTATCGCCTTCCTCTCCACTAAAACCCCCTTCATTTTGCCCCCCGGTGAGGAAGAGGCCGCTAAAATAGCCCATCACACCTTCAACAGTGAAAAGGGCGATTTCTTCAGCTATCTCACAATCTATGAAAAATTTTGGACTGCCGGCACTAAGGAAAAGAGGGAAGCCTTTTGCAAAGAGAGTTACCTCGACTACCCCTCAATGGTGGAGATTCACCACATTAGAGAACAACTCAGTGAGATTGTCAGTGACAATGGCTTTCCCCTCTCGAAGGGGGGCAGTAATCAAGATTATCTGTGTTGCTTAGCGGCCGGACTTCTCCAATACGTCTGCGTTAAAAGTAAACGTAATATGTACCGTAGCCTTAGTGTTGACCAAATCTTTATCCACCCCGGCTCAGCTTGGTTTAAAGAGTTGCCCCAGTTTTTATTAGCCGGTGAAATTGTACAAACCAGTCGTCTCTATGCCCGTACGGTCTCTCCCTTGAAGAAAGAGTGGCTCGACTCTATTTCACCCAACCTTAGAAGTCGTCTAATGGGGAGTAGACAATTGCAAGCAAAAGATAAAGTGACCAAAGAGGCTATTGGTAGCACCATCAACCTCTACGGTAAAACTTTTAACTTGATCGCACGGGGAAAGGGGAAACGGAGTGTGGTAGTCATCCCCCTTGAAGACTTGGAGTTTCTCTACCAAAAGAGTAAAAACTCCAAAAGAGAGCTCAGAAACTACCCCTCGACTCTCCTTTGGCAAGACCATTACATCCATTTTGGTGATAAACTGCCCACTTTGGTTACTTTACAAGGCAAACTCAAGAGTGAAAAAGGGGTGCTGGCTGCTCCCCCGGGCGGGACCTTCTCTATAGGCGAAATCAAAGCCCTTTGTGCCAATTTAGACCACATCCTCGCCTTCTGCCGCCTGAAAAGAAAAAAGCACCTCGGGTTTGTCCAGTTGGTATTGCAAAACAACGGCCTATACCGCTTCAGTAGTACCCGCTACTTCTTTGAGGCCTTAGATACTTCCCTCTACGCCTTGACTAATCTAGTTGAAGAGTTAGATCAAAAGAGAGATGCCCAAGAGCTAAAGCAAGCCAAAAAGATCTTAAATGAGCTTAACCGCCTATTCAATGACGGCTCTGATTAATTCAGTCGGCAGGGGGCGCATTAGGTAACTACCCCGCTCTTTAAGGAGGACAAAGCGAATATCGCCTTTTCGCCGCTTTTTATCACTCTGGAGAGCCTTTAGAAAGGCCTCTTTATCGTCAACTTTGTAATCACTGCTAAAGGTGTAACTCACTAGTAGAGCTTGGGCCATTTGGGCAAACTCTCGCTTGGTTAGACCAAGTTCGACCCCCGCCTTAAGGGCTTTAGCCATACCCCAGGCGACCGCTTCTCCGTGTGAATAGCGCTTAAAATTTCCCAGTACCTCTAAGGCGTGGGCAAAAGTGTGGCCAAAATTGAGGGCCTCTCGGATGCCCTTAGTCTCAAAAGGATCCCTCTCAATAAAGCTCTTTTTCACCAAGAGTGAAATATACAGGAGTTCCCTAAATACTTTAGGCTGACGGCTAAGCAGAGCTTCTCTGTTTTGCTCTAAAAAGTGGAGTAACTCTTCATCTTGAGCTATTAGGGCATGTTTGAGAACTTCGGCTAGACCATTCTTGTACTCACGAGGACTCAAAGTCTCTAAAAATTGTGGCCATAAATAGACCTGATTAGCGGGATAAAAAGTCCCCACTAAGTTTTTGCTGCCGGCAAAATCTATCGCCGTTTTGCCCCCCAAAGTGGCATCCACCATCGCCAACAGAGTAGTTGGCACTAAAATTAAGCGGCAGCCTCGCATGTAGAGCGAGGCGGCAAAGGCGGTTATATCCCCAATAACTCCGCCACCACAGGCGATGAGGTAATCGTCTCTGCCAAAATTCAACTCCCGCGCCTGCTCTAGAATCTGGGCAACGCTCTGCCAATTCTTAAACGCCTCGCCGCTAGCGATGACCACTTTAGCCCTTTTTTCTGGTATAAACTTAACTGTATTGGTGTCACACACGAAAAGCTTTTGCCCCTCAAGAGCTTCAAGGCTACCCCAGAAGCTCGCCAGAGAGTCGCCGTAGTAGATTTCGCTGGCTTTATCGCCTAGGGTCACTGTGAAGAATTTTTCCATGGCACCAGTCTACAGCGTTGCAGAGAATCAGACAAGGCGAGTTCTTGTCAAAGAAAGCGTTTTAGAGCATGATTAGGGCATGAAACGTCTCTATTTTGATGCAGCCGCTACCACAGAAATGAGCCTTAAAGCTCTCGATATCTACAAAGAGGTAGCCCAAGAATATATAGGTAACCCTTCCAGTAGGCACCAAGAGGGGCGCAAAGCCGCCAAAAGGCTGGCTACTGAGAGGGCTAAAACGGGAGAGCTTTTAGGTGTTGACAGTCGCCATATCTTTTACACCAGTGGTGCCACTGAAAGTAATGCTATCGTACTTAACTCCCTGTTGTGGAAGAAGAAGCGTGGTAGAGTTATCTTGAGTGCTTTGGAACATAGCTCCATTACCAAATACAAAACTTTTCTACAAGCACAAGGTTTTGAGGTCATTTTTGTCAGAGCACCCGCAGGGTACCTCGATTACGAGCACTTAGAGCAGAGTTTAAACGACGATACCCAGTTAGTCGCTCTTTTATTGGTGAGTAATATTTTTGGTACCGTACAAGACTTAAAGCGCGTTAGTTCCTTGGTTAAAGAGAAGTCTCCACTGGCCCATCTCCACTGTGATGGTGCCCAAGGGCCGGCTAAAATAGAGTTTAATTTGAGAGGTCTAGGCATCGACTCGGCCTCTTTTAGTGCCCACAAATTCCACGGACCCCGTGGAATGGGGCTCCTCTATCTGCCTAGTGGTTCCCTCCAGACCCTCTCTCCGGGCGGTGGACAGGAGGGTGGCATCAGGGGGGGCACCGAGCCCTTGCCGGCCATAGCGGCCCTCAATTGTGCCCTTGAAGAGAGTCTATCTGATCTAGAGGCCAAATTAAGGCGTGGGGTAGCCCTTAGAGCACTTTTTGAACAAGAGGTGGCTAAAATTGAGGGCATTGAGCAGCTTAGTCCCACAGTCGATAGTGCTCGAGCTATCACCCCTTTTATCTTGGCTTTGAGTGTAAAAGATTTCCCCGGCGAGGTCTTTAGCCGTATCCTCTACGATAGAGGATTTTGTCTCTCCAGCGGCTCAGCGTGTGCTAACAATGCGCCCAAAGCCACACAGGAGGTCTTCTTAGAGGCCTCTTTCTCCCCTTCACAAGCCAAGGGATCGCTAAGAATTTCATTTGGCCCGGAGATTGATGAAAACGACCTACGTGCGCTTGCCCACGCTTTGCGTGTTGAGAGAGCCAAACTAAACTCGAGGAGAAGCTACTGATGGACACTACTTTGTACCTGATTAAACTAGGAGAAATTGCTTTGAAAGGGCAAAACAGAGCTTTTTTTGAGAAAAAACTGAAAGAGAATATTAAAGAGAAACTGCGCCCCTATAACAATCGATTGCTACGCCAAAAAGGACGCCTCTTTTTAGAAGTAGAGCAGGCCACCCCCTCCTCTATAGTCCACCACGCCCTCACTACCACCGCCGGTATTGTGGGCTACGCCCGTTCAATTAAGTGTCATAAGGCGCTGGATAGTATAATTGAGGCCGCCATTAGCCTCACCGGAGAACAACATTTCCTAGAGGGGACCGAGACTTTCAAAGTTGAAACCCGTCGAGCAGACAAGAGTTTCCCCCTCGACTCTTACACTATTAGCAGTGCCCTCGGTACAGCCATTTTGAATTCTCACCCTCAGTTGAAAGTTTCTGTAAGGAACCCCCATAAAACCCTCTACGTCGAGATTAGAGACCAGGCCTACCTCTACTACTCACCCCAAGGGGGGTTGAGTGGCCTGCCGGTAGGTACCGCCGGCCGCGGTATGCTTATGTTATCGGGGGGAATTGATTCACCTGTGAGTGGTTACTTAATGGCTAAAAGGGGTCTTAAACTCGAGTCAATCTACTACCACTCCTATCCCTACACTTCCGATGAAGCAAAAGAGAAAGTTATCAAACTGGGCGAGATTCTCAGCCCATACCTCAACTCCCTGGTCCTCCATATTGTCCCCTTCACCCCTATCCAACTCCATATCGCTGCTAACGGCCCCGTTAGAGAGCACACCCTACTGATGCGGGCTTGTATGATGAAGATTGCCAATCTTTTAGCCACTAAACGCGATTGCCAGGCGATTGTTACCGGAGAATCACTTTCCCAAGTTGCCAGTCAAACTGTGGAGAGTTTAGCCTTTACCAATAGTATGAGCAACCTGCCGGTCTTTAGACCCCTTATCGGACTAGATAAAGCCTTTATAATTGAGTTGGCTAAAGAGATTGGGACCTACGAAACATCAATTCTCCCCTTTGATGACTGCTGTACCCTCTTCAGCCCTAAACACCCCGTGGTAAGGCCTGACTTGGCAACGCTGCAAAAGAGTTATGCAAAAATGGAAATTGAAGGGTTATACGCTGAAGCTGTTGAAAAGTGTGAGACCCTCCATCTATGAGGAGGGTTTTGACTCCTCTTGGGGACGACTGTCGTTAACATAGAAGCCGCTGCCTTTAAAGATGATAGAAGAGGCGTTAAATACTCTTCTCAACCGACCGGAACACCGCGGGCACACTGTGAGAGGTTCGTCGCTCATCTTCTGCTCAAATTCCAATTCACACTTACACTCATCACAAGCATACTCATAAATAGGCATCTAACTAACTCCTCACGAAAATGGTAACAGCTTAGCAAAGAGGGCCTGGAAACTTTTTAGCTCTGCCTCTGTCAGGGGTAAAGAATTGATGTAAAAAGCATCCCCTTCCAAAATAAAAAGATCTGTTAAGTCTCCCAGGGGCTCCTTATTTCTACGCTTATCGGAAATATAAGAACTTTTAACTAAAATGGAAAGGCTTCTGGCTAATTTTTCGCTCTTCATGTTAATTATTCCTCCTAAAACATAGCCCTCTTTTGTCCCTTCCTCAACTACAAAAGTCATACTAGCAATATGGGGAATAACTGTTTTAGGAATGTTTAAGCCGATATCAAGCATTACTTTGGGGCTTGCCAGATAAAAACCAAACAATGCAGAGGCCATCCGATCGGCCAATGCCTGCTCAATTTTTACTTCGCGGTTGCCGTATGTTTTGTTATAGGCCTTCATATAGTTCTCACTGGCAAACAGGAGGAGCCCCTGTTTAACGGCATAGACATCGAGGCCCAACTGATTGTTGCGGTAGTAGCGGACCTTCCCCTCAGTAACTTTTGACCAGTCAGGATCCTTCTTAAAAGCTGAATTCGTTAGAAAAGCGGGGATATTCCCCTCAAGGGCGCCGTAATAGGCGTAATTGCTTAGCCCTGAGAACTCTTCCTCTTCATCTAGGTCATACAGGGCAACCGAGAGCCGGTTAACGCGCGAAAGGAGGGCGGAGAAACTCCCCTCCTCGATCTTAAAAGGGAGGCGTTTAAGGTCGCTGGTATCGACGGTTACTACCACTTCACCAGCATCACCCATGGCTTGGAAATAGTGCTCCCCTTTGGGAATTTTATGAACGCACGCCGAGAGCAGGAGTGTTAACAGAAGGATTGTAATGCCCCCTCTTAACCGCATAGCTACTCTCCTTTGGCAATTTTGATCGTAGCTGCACCGTCCCCTACCGGGATACTTACCTCTCCGGGCTCAGATGTAAAGATGAGTTCTTCTGCCAAGGTCTCTTTGGCAATGTAGTCTTTAAATTCTCCGTAGGCCTCTTTTATTAACGCGTCCCCCCCCATACTCAAAGTAATCCGGTCGGCCACATCATAGTCCTTCTCCTTACGAAGGTTCTGCACTCCTCGAACTATATCACGGGCAATCCCCTCCAGTAGGAGGGAACGGGTAATTTTGGTGTCAAAGCCAACTGTGAGTTGTCCCTCATTGATGACGGTAAGGTCCTCTGTTTCACGCCGTTGGACGACAACTTCCCCCTCACCAATCTCTATTGCTCCGCCACTGTACTCGATTGAGCGCTTCTCTCCATTGAGTAGACGACCGATCTTCTCACTCGACAACTGGGCTATCTTCTGGGCTACCTCTTTCATATCCTTGCCGAGTTGTTTCCCTAAGACCTTGAAATTAGCCTTGGCTTCGTAGGTAACCAAGTTGCTCTCATCGCTTTGCAACAAAACGTCCTTAACGTTGAGCTCTTCTTTGATGATAGTAATCATCGACTTCAAGATCTCCCTCTCATGGGTATCGGGAGTTACCAGATAGAGTTTATTTAGAGGCTGGCGTATTTTAATAGCTTGAGAACTTCGTAAACTGCGCCCCATAGTGATGGCTTGGCGGGTAAGCTCCATTTTGTGTTCAAGGGCGAAATCGCGCTGTTGAGCATCGTAGCTGGGGAAAAGACGCAGGTGCACTGACTCTTCCATCCCCTCCTCTTTTAAGTTTTGGTAGATCTCTTCCGTCGTAAAAGGGATAACCGGCGCAGCGACATGGATAACGCTCATGAGTACCCTATAAAGGGTATCGTAGGCCATCTTTTTGTCCTCATCGTTCTCTGAGCGCCAGAAACGACGCCTCGAACGGCGGATATACCAATTATTTAGGGAGTCGATGAAATTGAGAATCGCCAGACAGCCCCGTTGAGTCTCGTAGTTATCCCAGGCTTCGCGCACCTCTTCAACCAGCGCTTCACTGGCGGAGACTATCCAACGGTCCATAGGGTTACTCAACTCCTCGAAGGGGGTCTGAGACGGGGAATATTGGTCGATGTTAGCATATGTGACAAAGAATGAGTAAGCGTTCCAAAGGGGCAGAATGAGGCTCTTGAGGACGTCTTTGACGATTTCTTGAGAGAATTTCATATCCTCGGCGCGAGTTACCGCACTGTTCATCAAAGCAAAGCGCAGTGCATCGGCTCCATACTGATTAACCAAATCCATCGGGTCAGTATAATTCCTGAGAGATTTGCTCATCTTCTTCCCATCTTCGTTTAAGACAATCCCGTTGGTAACGCAATTGAGAAACGCCGGTTTGTCAAAAAGGGCCGCACCGATGACCACTAAGGTGTAGAACCACCCTCTTGTCTGGTCCAGTCCTTCACAAATAAAGTCGGCCGGAAAATGCTCCTCCACAAACTCTTTATTTTCAAAGGGGTAGTGGTTTTGGGCATAGGGCATCGACCCCGATTCAAACCAACAGTCCAAAACATCCCCGATTCTGCGCATAACACCCTTGCCGTCGGCACTGGGCCAAGTAATCTCATCGACGAAGTGTTTATGGAGGTCCTCCACTTTAACACCACTTTTCGCTTCCAGCTCGGCAATTGAACCGATCACTTCGATGTAGTCACTGTTGTCACATTTCCAAATAGGTATAGGGTTACCCCAAAAACGGTTACGACTAATTGCCCAGTCGCGTGCCCCTTCCAACCATTTACCAAAGCGTCCATGTTTCAAGTGGTGGGGCATCCAGTTAATCTGCTCATTGGCATTGAGCATCGATTCCTTAATTTTGGTGATATCGACATACCAACACTCCATGGCACGGTAAATCAAAGGTTGATTGGTGCGATAGCAGAAGGGATAACTGTGGAGGTAGTTTTCTGCCTTGACCAATTTCCCTTCTGCTTTGAGGCGCTCTATAATCCCTTTATCGGCATCCTTAACGAAAAGGCCCTCCCAGTAGGAGACCTCCGCGGTAAACTTACAATCGTCATCGATGGGACAGACCACAGGGATACCACTGCCTTTGAGAACCTCGTAGTCATCTTCACCGAAGCCCGGAGCAGTGTGGACAATCCCACTACCCTCCTCTACCGCGACATAATCGCCAAGGACCGTTTTAAAAGCACCGGTCTCTGCCAAGTTGGCAAAAAAAGGAAAAAGAGGTTCATAGGCAATCCCCTCTAACTCTTGCCCTTTGTAAGTTGCCACAATTTCATACTCTTCAGGATTGCGAAAATAGTCCGTAAGGCGCTCTTTGCCTAGGATATAGTAGAGGTCTTCCCCTTTATCGTGCACTTTGACATAGTCGATTGAAGGCCCTAAGGCCAAGGCTAAGTTACTCGGAAGGGTCCAAGGAGTCGTTGTCCAAGCTAGAAAGTAACTCTTCTCTTGGTCTAAAATACGGAAGCGCACCGTGATAGCTTGATCAACTACATCACGGTAGCCCCCCAGATTTACCTCAAAGTTGCTCAAAGGGGTGGCCAATGCGGGACTATAGGGGAGGATGTTGTAACCCTCGTAAATGAGACCTTTCTCATAGAGAGTTTTAAAAACCCACCAGATAGACTCCATATAATCTCT
>Ga0172382_10004631_pt1 | contig 20982 bp, 21 predicted proteins | sample Leawel138RmetaG_FD_122245 | JGI IMG/M metagenome (GOLD analysis project Ga0172382, IMG submission 122245) | Leachate microbial communities from a municipal landfill in Southern Ontario, Canada - Leachate well 138R metaG | ecosystem: Engineered > Solid waste > Landfill > Unclassified | place... | reverse complement strand
AAGCCTTTGCCGCGCAATCGCTGGCCGTGATCCGCGATCTGGGTCTAGACGAAACCATCGTCAACCCCATGGGCGGCGCCATTGCACTGGGCCATCCCCTGGGGGCCACCGGCGCCATCCGCTCGGCCACCACCATCCACGCTCTGCGCCGCCGAAACCTGCGCTACGGCATGGTCACCATGTGCGAGGGCACCGGCATGGGCGCGGCCGGCATCTACGAGCGCTGCTGATGGCGGTGCCCTTCCCGGCCCCGCAGCGCCCTCTGGCCGATCTTCCCGAATGGCGCGCCTTCGTTCAGGCCGCCCGGCAGGCCGCGCCCCAACCGGCGCGGCTCGACCTGATCGAAGCCCCCGGGCTCACGCTGGACGCCAGTGGCCAACCCTATTCCGATGCGCTCATGGCTGCCGGGCTGGGTCTGCTCGCCGCCCGTGGCTTCGAGCCGGCGCGCGCGCGCCTGCTGGCGGGCGACGTGGTCAACTGCACCGAAGGCCGCGCCGCCTGGCACAGCCTGTTGCGCACGCCCTCGCTGCCGCGCGCCATGGCCGGCCACCCCGCCGCCCAGGCGCCGTTCGAAGAGCGCGAGCGGCTCGACAGTTTCGTGCGCCGCGCCGACACCGAGCGGCGCTGGCGCCATATCGTGCACATCGGCATCGGCGGCTCCGTGTGGGGCGTGCGCCTGGCCGTCTCGGCCTTCGGCTATGCCGGCACCTGGCGCGACGTGCGCTTCGTCTCCAACATCGACGGCCACGCCATCGAGGGCGGCCTGGCCGGGCTGGATCCGCGCCACACGCTGGTCGTGCTGGCCAGCAAATCCTTCGGCACCGCCGAAACCCTGGAAAATGGCGCCCGCGCGCGCGAATGGCTGCAGGCCGCCGGCCTGGACCCCGCCGAGCACCTGGTCGCCGTCACGGCCCGCCTCGACCGCGCCCTGGCCTGGGGCGTGCCCGAGGCCCGCATCTTCCGGCTCTGGGACTGGGTCGGCGGGCGCTTCTCGATCTGGTCTGCCGTCAGTGTCACCACCGCCCTGGCCGTGGGCAGCGAAGTATTGGCCGGTCTGCGCATGGGCGCGGCCGCCATGGACGAGCACTTCGCCCAGGCGCCGCTGGCCAGCAACGCGCCCGTGCGCATGGCCCTGTCCGGCGTCGTCAACCGCAGCGTGCTGGGCCAGGGCTCGCTCAACATCGCCCCGTACGACTCGCGCCTGGCCTACCTGGTGCCCTACGTGCAGCAGCTCGACATGGAATCCCTGGGCAAGTCGGTGGACACCGCCGGCCGCCCCGTGGGCGTGCCCACCGGCCCAGCCGTCTGGGGCATGCCCGGCACCGATGCGCAGCACACCTTCTTTCAGTGGCTGCACCAGGGCAGCGACGGCGCTCCGGTGGATTTCATCTTCTGCCGCAGCGCCGACCACCAGTGGCCGGCGCACCACCGCCAGCTGGTGGCCAACTGCCTGGCGCAGCGCGAAGCCCTGATGCAGGGCAAGACCCTGGCCCAGGCGCTGGCCGAGTGCCGCGCCGAAGGGCTGGACGCCGCCGAGGCCGCCCGCCTGGCGCCGCACCGCGTGCACGCCGGCGGACGCCCCAGCCACCTGATCGTGCTGCCGCGCCTGACACCCTACGCCCTGGGGGCGCTGCTTGCCCTGTACGAGCACCGTGTCTTCACCCAGGGCGTGCTTTGGGGCATCGATCCTTTCGACCAATGGGGCGTCGAATACGGCAAGGGCCTGGCCGATCACATCATCGCCGCGTTGGCCCGGCCGGATGACGAGAGTGCCTACCACGAGAGCACCTCCCACGAGAGCACCTCCCACGAGAGCGCCTCCGACGAGAGCATCCGCAGCGAGAGCACCCGCGGCGAGAGCACCCGCAGCGAGAGCACCCGCAGCGGCACCCGCGGCGGTCCCCACGACCAGTCCACTTGCTACTGGATCCAGCAGTTGCGCCAGCCCCCGCGCTGAGCGCAGGCGCTCCGGTCACCGTGCCGGGGTGCCCCGATGTAGAGAACCCGATGTCGACATTGCCCACCGCCTGGTACGTTGTTCACAGTAAGCCCCGGCAGGAGCGCGTCGCCCTGGAGCAGCTCGAGCGCCAGGCCTTCGAGGTCTACCTGCCGCTGTTCCGGGTTTTCGCCCGACCAACACGCGGACGCGGTGCGCGTGCTGGCGACTCGGGCGCCGGGCTGGGCGCAGGCGGCCCGCGTACCGGTGATTCGCGCGCTGGCGGTTCGCGCGCTGGCAGTCTGCGTACCCGCAGCCAGCCGCTCACCACCTTCGAGCCGATGTTCCCGCGCTATCTGTTCCTGCGCCCCACGCGCGCCACGCAGTCGCTGGCGGTGGTGCGCTCCACCGTGGGGGTCAGCCGCCTGGTTCTGTTCGGGCACCAGCCCGCGCTGCTGGCCGATGCCGCCGTCGAGGCCATCCGCCAGGCCGAGGCCTGGCGCAACATGGCGCCCCTGGATGCCATCAGCCCGTACGCGCCCGGCATGGCCGTGCGCCTGCTGGATCCGGCCTTTGCCGGGCTGGAGGCCCTGGTGCAATCGGTCTCCAGGGATCGTGTGACCTTGCTGCTGGAGATCCTGGGCCGGCCCCAGCACGTCCAGGTGGCGTTTGCACACATCGCGCCGCGCTGAACCCGGCGGGCGGTTGAGCGTTGATTCAGTTGCCTATACTATCGATGCACATCGATGAACCATCGATGAACCAATGAGTTTTCAAGGGGGCAAAATGAGTACAGCGGATGAGTCCAACGCACTGGAAACAGTCGGCCTGGGCATTCCTTTCGAAGGGTGGACGGTTGGGCGCCGGTTTCGCACCATAGGGCGAACCATCACCGAGGCCGACATTACCAATTTCGTCTGTGTTACGGGGATGCTGGAAGTCCTGTTCACCAATCTGGATTATCTCGAACACCATTCGCTCATCAAGGGCCGCCTGGCACCCGGCGGGCTGGTCTACAGTTTTGCCGAAGGCTTGCTGATGCAATCCGTGATGCAGCATACCGGCCTGGCGTTCCTGGGTATGGAACTCGAGGTGAAACGGCCGGTATTCGCGGGCGACACCATTCATGTCGAATGCCTGGTGCAATCGGCGCGCCTGACATCCCGGCAGGATCGCGGCATCGTGTCGGCCCTGAACGACGTCATCAATCAGAAGGGCGAACTGGTGCTTCAGTACACCGCGAAGCGTATGGTCAAGGCCGGGGATCCCATGGCCTCGATCGGTTCAAATAAATGACCGACTGACAGCGGCCTATCCAGCCGCCGTCCAGCGACCCGTCCAGCCGTCGGTATCGGTTCGCGGGATCGGCTGGCGGCATCGGCTGGCGGCATATCCAATCCAATATAGTCGTTATCACGGAAATTGCATGCGCTGGCCTGGGCGCAACCGGTAGAGTAAGGCGAAAGCAAAAACCGCCGAAGCAAAAACCGCTGAAGCAAAAACCGGAGACGCACCATGAGCCAAACCGTCGCGCCCGTCGACGAAATGCTGCCGTTCGGCCAACTCACCGCCCTAGGCCTGCAGCACGTGCTCGTTATGTACGCCGGCGCGGTGGCCGTGCCGCTCATCATCGGCCGCGCCCTGAACCTGGATGCCCACGAGGTCTCCCTGCTGATCGCGGCCGACCTGTTCGCCTGCGGCATCGCCACCATCATCCAGTCCTTGGGCGCTACCCAGTGGTTCGGCATCAAGCTGCCCGTCATCATGGGCGTCAGTTTCGCCCCCGTGGGCCCCATGATCCACATCGCCAACACCGCGCAGGGCCACGAAGGCGCCCAGCTGCTGTTTGGCACCATCATCGCGGCCGGCATCATCACCATTCTCATCGCACCTTGGGTCAGCAAGCTGCTGCGCTTCTTTCCGCCCGTGGTCACCGGCACCATCATCGCCATCATCGGCATCACGCTCATGCGCGTGGGCATCAACTGGATCTTCGGCAACCCCGTGGGGCCCACCGCGCCGGCGCTGGTCGACCCCAACTACATGAACTGGCTGAAAGAAATCCGCGCCGCCGCCGGGGCGCCCGGCTCGCCGCTGCCCGATGTGCCCCAGGGCCTGGCCATCCTGCCCACTGTGCCCAACCCGCGTTATGCGGATCTCACCGGCGTGGGCATCGCCGGCATCGTGCTGGTGTCCATCCTGCTGATCGCCAAATTCTGCAAGGGCTTCCTGGCGAACATCGCCGTGTTGCTGGGCATCGTCGTCGGGGCCGTCATCACCAGCCTGATGGGCATGATGACGTTCGAAAAGGTGGCGCGCGCCGATTGGGTGGACGTGGTGCTGCCGTTTCATTTCGGCATGCCCAAGTTCGATTTCTGGATGATTCTGACGATGGTGCTGGTGATGATCGTGATCCTCATCGAATCCACCGGCATGTTTCTGGCCCTGGGCGAGATGACCGGCAAGAAGATCGGCCAGAAAGACCTGGCCCGCGGCCTGCGCACCGACGGCCTGGGTACGCTGATCGGCGGCATCTTCAATACCTTCCCGTATTCCAGCTTCTCGCAGAACGTCGGCCTGGTGGCCGTGACGGGCGTGCGCAGCCGTTACGTCTGCGTGGCCAGCGGCGTCATCCTGCTCATCCTGGGCCTGCTGCCCAAATTGGCTGCGCTGGTCGAATCCCTGCCCACCGTGGTTCTGGGGGGCGCCGGCATCGTCATGTTCGGCATGGTCACCGCCACGGGCATCCGCATCCTGGGTTCGGTGGACTTCACCCGCAACCGCAACAACGCCATGATCGTTGCGATCTCCATCGGCGTGGGCATGATCCCCGTGGTGGCGCCGCAGTTCCGGCAGTGGATGCCGGCGTCCATCCACCCGCTGATCGAATCCGGTATTTTGCTGACCTCGATCGCCGCCGTGCTGCTGAACCTGTTCTTCAACGGCGCTTCGCGCGACGCCCCGCACGCGCAAGAGGGCGAAGCGGTCGAGGCGGTCGAAGCGGCCGGAGGCGGCGCATAAGGCGAGGGCGGCATAGGGTAGGGCGGGTAGGGCGCGGTAGGGCGCGCGGGTAGCAGCAGGTGCGGGTAGCAGCAGGAGCGGGTGGCAGCAGGTGCGGGGGCAGCAGGTATTTTTAAATTTTTGTAGTGACGTGTTTTGGCTGGCATGGCCCAGAATTCCGTCACTACATTTATGATGGGCGACGCGCCGCAGGCGCTGCGGGCGCTGAATAATGTTTTTAGATATTTTTGTAGTGACGCTATTTTGATTTATGACAGTCGAAAAGCGTCACTACAAATTTTCTGAGAAACCTTCATGGTACGTCGCCTGGCACCTCGCTTGTAGCTACGTTTCGTCGTCTGCCAACACCCCCTTCAGGACCAGTCCCACGTACTCAGTCACGAACGCGTCGGTGATCGGCTGGTGCTTCACCAGCAGCCGGTAATACAGCGGCGCATAGAGCAGATCCAGGATAGTGTGCGGGTTGCCGGGGCGCAGGATCCCCAGGTCGATCCCCTGCTGCACCAGCTGGACGCCGTCTGCGCGCCGCGCGTTGATGTACCCTTGGCAGAACTCGTGGGAAAAGTCTTCACTGACCTGGCCTTCGGCGATGATGGCCGCCATCATCTGGCCGATGGGGCCGCGAAACTGGTGGGCCATGGCCATCAGGCAGCGCTCGATTTCGGCAGCGTTCAGCGCCGTCGGGTAGGGCAGCGCGTGGCGTGCTTCGCGCAGGAATGCCGACATGAGCACGGCCGCCCGGCCCGTCCACCATTTGTAGATGGTGGCCTTGCTGACCTTGGCCTCGGCGGCAATGGCCTCGACAGTCGCCTTTTTCAGGCCCCGCTCGGCCAACAGATGGTAGGCCGCGTCCAGGATCGCCGTTTCGGCGGCCCGGCTGCGGGGCCGGCCTGGCGAAGGCCTGGTTCCCTCTCGTTTTTTTCGATTCATGGCTTGCCTCTGCGGACAGCGTGTTTGCTATACTGAACGTACAGTTTTAGCAGGTTTGACGCATGAGTAATATCCTGTTGCTGGAAATCGCCACTCTGGTCCTGCTGCTCATGCTCATGACCGGGGCGCCCGTCGCCTTGGGCCTGCTGGTATCCGGCATTGTAGGCCTGGTGCTCAGCAGCGGCCTGGACATCACCAGCACCACGCTCGGGGCCTTGCCCTACCAGGCGACCGCCAAGATCGCGCTGGTGGTCATCCCCATGTTCCTGCTCATGGGGATCGCAGCCGAAAAGGCGCGCATCGCCGAAGACATGTTCCGTATCGCAGACCGGCTGTTCCGGAAAATCCCGGGCGGGCTGGGCGTAGCCACCATCGCCGCCTGCGCGGCGTTCGGAGCGGTATCAGGCTCCAGTGTGGCCGCGGCCTCGACCATCGGGCGGGTCTCGATCCACGAAATGATCAAATACCGCTACTCTACCGAACTGGCATCCGGCATCGTCGCCGTGGCCGGTACGCTCAGCGTGATGATCCCGCCCAGCATCATCCTGGTGCTCTACGGCATCATGGCCGAAGAATCCATCGGCAGCCTGCTCATCGCAGGCATCGTACCCGGCGTGGTGTCGGCCATCATCCTCGCCGTAGGCGTCATGGTCATCGCGCGCTTCACCCGCCATGCCGGCACCCCTGAGCCCGCTGCGGCCACTGCATCCAGTGCATCCACCATAGCCACTCCGATCGCCGCCGCCACCACGGACGTCGAAGCCGCCGCTGCGGCCGTGGCCGCCACCACCGCCGCCGCCACCGCATCCACCGCAGCCGCTGCCAGCCCGGGGGCGGGCGCCCAGCCCCAGCGCTCGCCGTGGGTGGGCGCCATCGAAGGCATGCTGTTGTTCCTGGTGGTAGTCGGCGGGATTTATACCGGGATCGTCACCGTGAACGAAGCGGCGGCCGTGGGCGCTCTGGCGGGCATGGTGATCCTCGCGCTCGAGCTCACGCGGCTGCCGGCGCGCGATGTCTGGCGCAAGGCGGCGGGCGCTTTTGCCGAGACCACGGCGACCACCAGCTTCATCTTCGCCATTCTGGTGGGGGCCTCGGTTTTCACGTATTTCCTGGTTAGCATCGACATCCCCTCGCAGTTTGCCGAGTGGGTCGCGGCCCTGCCGCTGGATCCCAAAGTGATTGTCGGGCTGTTGCTGCTGGCCATGATCCCGCTGGGGATGTTTCTGGACCCGGTATCCATTCTGCTGATCATCGTGCCGCTCGCCCATCCGGTGATCAAGGCCCTGGGCTTCAGCGGTATCTGGTTTGGCATCCTGCTCGTGCAGATGATCGAAATCGGGCTGGTCACACCGCCCGTGGGGCTGAATGTGTTCGTGGTGGCCGGCACGCCGGGCGTGACGCTCGAAAAGGCCTTCAAGGGGATTTTCCTGCTGCTGCCACTGCAGATCATTGCCGTGTTGCTGTTCTTTGCCTTTCCGGAAATCGTCCTGTGGCTGCCGCAACACATGCATTAACCCTGATAGGAGCATAACCATGAAGGAGACAAGAAAAATGAAAGCCAGAAATCTGGAATCGGGCATCACGCAGATGTCCACGAGGCCGCAGACGCCCGCGAGGCCGCAAATGCCCACAAGGCGCGTCCACCGGGCGCGGCTGTCGGTACTGGGGGCCGTGGCGGCCGGGCTCGCCCTGGCCTGCTCGGCGGCATGGGCCGATGCCAAGCCGTTCAACTGGAAATTTGCCGAATACCAGCAACCCACGACCTCATACGCCCGGGGCTGGGAGCCCGGCCTGTTCCAGCCGCTGAAAGAGCAGGGCATCGCCAACGTCAAGGGCTATTACCAAGAATCCCTGCTGTCGGCGACCGACATTCTGTCGGGCGTGGCTGACGGACGCGCCGACCTCGGCTTCATCTCCATCCTGTATTTCCCGCGCCAGCTGCCGCTGTCGCAGCTGGCCAGCGTGCCCTTTATGGGCACCAACGCCGAAGCGGCCGTGCAGACCTACGCAGAGCTGTACCAGACGAACAAGAAGTTCAAAGAAGAGTACGACAAAGCCGGCGTGCATATCGTCAGCTTCGTGCCGCTGAACCCCACCGTTCTGGGGTCGCGCGAAAAGATCACCGACATCGCGGGCCTGGTCGGCAAAAAGATCCGCGCCGCCGCGCTGCAGACGGCCACGCTCAAAGAGATCAAGGCCCTGCCCATTGCGCTCACCGCGCCGGAGATCTACCAGTCGCTGGATACCGGGGTGATCGACGGCTATACCTCGGTGCCGTTCGATGCCGCGGTCGTCATGTCGCTGCCCGAAGTGGCCCCGTACACCGCCGATACCGGCATGGGCCTGTACAACATGGGCGTCCTGCTGATGACCAAGAAAATTTGGGACGGCCTCAGCCAGGCGCAGAAAGACAAGATCGACGCCATCGTGGCCAGCTACCAGGGCGTGGCCATGAACTCGCTCAAGACCACCACGCTCGAATCCTGCAAGAAAATCCAAGAGCAAAAAGGCACGATCGTCGTCTGGTCGGATGAGGCCAAGAAGCAGTACAAGGATGCGATCGGCGACAGCGTGCTGGGCATCTGGAAAGCACAGACCGCCAAGGCGGGCCTGTCCGAGCAGGAGATCGACGATTTCCTGGCCGAATACCTGGCCGTATACCACAAGTATGACCAGGCCTCCAGCTACGTCAGCGGCGAACGTGACTGCGTAGAGTGACATGCGCACGCGTTTCCCGCGCTTCGACCGGCTGGCCCGCACCGTGGCATTTAGTGCCGCGGTGCTGGGCTGTTTTCTGATCTGCGGCATCCTGGTGGTCATGATCTCGTCGGTCATCGGGCGCTTCGTGCCGCAGGCGACCATCTACGGGATCATCGAATACTCCGAGGTCTTTCTGGTGGGCGGCATCTTCCTGGGCCTGGGCTACGCGCAGATTTGCGGCAACCACGTGGGGGTGGACCTGTTCGTCACACGCCTGAAGACCCGCGGCGAAGCGCTGATCCGGCGCATCGGCCTGGGGGTGGGCGTACTCGCGCTGGCCTGGATGATCGTCGCCAACGTCCTCAAGGCCCTGCAATCCATCGAGATCGAAGAGTACCGGTTCGGAGTCGCCATGGTGCCGATCTGGCCCGCGCGCGTCATCATCGTGCTGGGCCTGGTGATCTGGGTCATGCTGCTGCTGCGGCAGATGCTGTCGCCCACGGACGGCCCGGACGCCTGATCCATGACAACAAGACAGTGACAATAAGACAGTGACAGCAATACATACAGGAGGCGAACATCCCATGAACAATCAATGGGCCCTCATCACCGGAGGCGCCAGCGGCATCGGCCTGGCAATTGCCCAGGACCTGGCCCGGCAGGGCGCGCACCTGGTCATCGTGGACCTCCACGACCATGCTTTCGACGCCTTGCGGGGCGAATTCGATGCCTTGGGCGTGCAGTGCCTGTGCTATCAGGCCGACGTATCGCAGATCGGCGCGCTGCAGGCCGTGCAGGACGACTTGGCGCAGCGCGGGATCACGGCCCGGTTCCTGGTGACGGCGGCCGGCATCCTGCAGCCGGTCGAGGACATCCGCGACTTCGACCTGGCTTTGCACGAGCGCGTCTGGCGCATCAACTACGACGGCACCTACCACGCTTGCAAAGTATGGCTCGAACCCATGCGGGCCGCCGGGCAGGGGGCCATCCTGGTGGTGTCCTCCATCATGGCCTACCGCAGCTCGCCGCTGCTGGCCTACGCGCCCGCGAAGGCCGCGCTCAACAGCCTGGTCAGCGGCCTGGCCGTGTCGGCCGCTCCGGGCGGCGTGCGCATCAACGCCATCGCCCCGGGCTTCACGCTCACCAAGGGCCTGCAGCAGCAGATCGACAGCGGCCAGCGCGACAGCACGCGGGTTCTGTCGTTCGTGCCGATGAAGCGCTTCGTGAGCACGGACGAAGTCGCCCGGACCGCGCGCTTCCTGCTGTCCGACGACGCCAGCGCCATCACCGGCATCACCCTGCCGGTGGATTGCGGCTGGCTCGCAGGCACCGGTTGGGTGACGTTCAAGGACCTGCCCTGAAAACACCGTCAGCCCGTGCTCTTCGCTCTTTGTTGCAAGCCCCAAAGGTTGCAAGCCAGAAAGGTTGCAAGCCAGAAAGGTTGCAAGCTCCAAAGGCCGAAAGACTGAAAAATTGAAAAACCGAGAAAACACCCTGTTCCATGTATACGACAGCCTCCCTCAAACCCATTCAGCTGGACTTGCCCGTCGCCTTCGTCGAGGCGCTGCAGGCCCGGTTCGGCGAGCAATATTCAGACAACCGTTCGGTGCTCGAACAGCATGGACGCGATGAATCCCCGTTTGCCAGCATGCCGCCCAACGGCGTGGTCTTTGCACGCGACACGGCCGACGTCCAGGACGCCATGCGTCTGTGCACACAGTACCGCGTGCCGCTCATCCCCTACGGGGTAGGCTCATCCGTCGAGGGCCAGATCCTGGCCGTCCACGGCGGGCTGTCGCTGGATCTGTCGCAGATGAACCGCATCCTCGACATCCACACCGAAGACATGACCGTCACCGTACAGCCCGGCGTCACGCGCGAGCAGCTGAATCACGAGCTGCGGGACCAGGGGTTTTTCTTCCCCATCGACCCGGGGGCCAACGCGACCCTGGGCGGCATGGCCTCGACCAGCGCCAGCGGCACCACCGCGGTGCGCTACGGCACCATGCGCGAGAACGTGCTCGCACTGCAGGCCGTCGATACGACCGGCGAACTGGTGCACACCGGTACGCGCGCCAACAAGACCAGCGCCGGCTATGACCTCACCCACCTGCTGGTGGGCAGCGAGGGCACCCTGGCCGTGTTCACCGAAATCACCTTGCGCATCCACCCGCTGCCCGAAGCCATCATGGCCGCCACCTGCTCGTTTCCCGACATCGAAAGCGCCGTGCGCAGCGTGATCGAAATCATCCAGGCCGGCATCCCCATCGCGCGCTCCGAGCTCATCGATGCCTATACGGTGCACATGGTGAATCAGTACAGCAAGATCGGCCTGGCCGAAAAGCCCCTGCTGCTGCTCGAGTTCCATGGCAGCCCCACAGGGGTGCTGGAGCAGGTCGAACAGGTCCAGGAGATCGCCGCGCAGCATGGGGGCTCGGACTTCGAATGGGCCAGCACCCCCGAGGCGCGCACCCGGCTCTGGACAGCCCGCCATCATGCGCATTTTGCCGGCCTGGCCAACCACCCGGGCACGCGCAGCGTCACCACCGACATCTGCGTGCCCATCTCGCGGCTGGCCGAAGCAGTGACGATCACCGTAAAGAAAGCCGATGAAAGCGGCATACCGTATTATCTGGTCGGCCACGTCGGCGACGGCAATTTTCACATGGGTTATCTCGTGCATCCGGATGACCCCGACCAACTGGCGCGCGCTGAGGCACTGAACCACGACCTGGTCCACATGGCCCTGGACATGCAGGGCACCTGCACCGGCGAGCACGGCATCGGCCTGCACAAGATCGACTTTCTGGTGAACGAAGCCGGCCCCGGCAGCATCGCTATGATGCGCGCCATCAAGAAGGCGCTGGATCCGCTCAATATCCTGAACCCCGGCAAAGTGCTGGCCTATGAACCCCTGCGGGATACTGGCCTGTGAACCCTTGCAAGGTACCGGTCTGCGAATTTCTGCACCCATGATTCTGCACCCATGAAATAGGAGCGCTCTATGCCATTGCCCGGTTTCGGACTGCACATTACGCGCATCAACGTCGCCGCCGACGATGAGCCAGGTTTCAATGAATGGTTCGACAAGGAACACCTGCCCGAGCGCGTACGCATCGATGGCTTTGTCAGCGGGCGACGCTATCGCGCCCTGGAAGGCACCGATCGGTACCTGGCGATCTGCACTACGCGTGCGGTCAACGTGTTCACCGGCCCCGCCTACCATCAGGCCATCTCTCACCCCACCGAGCGGACGCAGCATTATCTGACCCGTTTTCAGACTGGCTCACGCGCCATCGCAACCGTCGTGCAGAGTCATGGCCAGGGTCACGGCGCCTTCCTGGCCTTCATCACCGTCGCGCCAGGCAATGACGGCACAAAGGCGGATGACGACCCGTTGCAAGCGCGTGTACAGGCGCTACTGGCGCGCGCGGTGACACAGAACGACATCATCGCCGCCCACTGGGTGCGCTGCCACCCTGAGTTGTCCAAGTCCTTTGTCGATGATGATGCAGCGGGCCCCATGAACGGCTGGTACGCCCTGATCGAAGGCACCAACGCCGCCGCCGTGCATGCGCAGGCGCAACAGTTCATCGACGCACTTCGCAGCCCAGCGGGCCGTATGGATCATATAGGCGATACAGACTATATGAACGATGCTGGCCGCCATACGGTTACGCTGGCTGGGTTATATGGGCTGACGCTGGGGTTGGAGAAGAACGAGCTTTAATCGCGGCGCTCTGTGGTGGTTATGGGAGGGGTTTCCAGCTACCGGACGATGACGCCTTGTTCGGCCTGAGCCTCGACGAATGCCCGTAGCACTGTGTTCATGCGCCCCTGGTAGCCGGGGCCCGTGGATTTGAAAAAGTCCAGCACGTCCGCGTCCACGCGCAGGGTGATGGACTGTTTCTTGTGCGGCAGGCCGACCCGCCTCCAGCCTTTTTCGTGCGCGAGCTCTGGGATATCGAAATACTTGATATCGCCATCCGCCATCATGCGCAGGTTATACAGCCGGACCGCCGTCATGCTGTCGAGGCGGGGGCGGCGCTTCAGGTTAATGGTATGTTGCAGCATAAAGCCGTCGTTCATCTTCGTTCACCCTGCGTGCAGAAACGATTTGGATTGTGCCATCGCGCATCACCCGATACGCCACGGCCAGGAATACGCCCTGTGCCCAGCCGATGGTGACCCACCATGGGTCGGCGTCGTCCCGGTGGCGGGCAAGAATACGGATACGATGCGGATCATAGAAGACCAGTTCGGCTTCGGCAAACGAGACTTGATGCTGCGTGGTGTTGCGGGCACTCACGCCCGTATCGCACGCAACTGCGAGCATCCACCGCGGCGAGCGACGGCGTGGCTTCGCGGGGGCGGCATTTGGATTCCAGCCGATGGTGGTCAGCTTGACTTCGAAGTGAAAAGTAGGAAGTCGCATCGTTTTCTTCTCGTGTCGTCTGTGATGAATGTACCGGCCTCCCATAGGGTTTGAATATGCATTGGGCTGAATTTGTCTACTGTGGATCCGCTCCCAGTGGTGGGCGCCGGGTGATGCCCGCTATGTGTGCGTGCCGCAGGTGGGTGTCGTAGGCGCTTGCCGCAGGCGCTTGTCGCAGGCGCTTGTCGCAGGCGCTTGTCGCAGGCGCTTGTCGCAGGCGCTGAATAATGTTTTTAAATATTTTTGTAGTGACGCTATTTTGATTTATGACAGTCGAAAAGCGTCACTACAAATTTTTTTAAAAAGAGTATTGGCCACGTGCCCCGGCCCGGCGAGGCCCTGGCCGTCGCGCGGCACTACACTCCCACCCAGTCACCAGCCCTGCCGCTTGGGCACCCAATGGCGTATCCTATACAGAATGCCTCTCGCCTTGCCGCACCATGCTCGTACAGATCCCTTATTTTCAGGGCATTCCGCCCGATCTGCTGGCTCCCCTGATCGAGGGCGCTCACCGCTCGCGCGCGCGCCGGGGTGAAATCATCGCGCTCAGAGGCGAGCCGTGCGACGGCATGCATATTGTGGTCAGCGGGCGCATCAAGCTCTACCACGAGACCGCTTCCGGGCTCGAACGCATCATGCGCATCATCGAGCCGGGCGACAGCTTTGGCGAAGCGCTGATGTTCATGGAACACCACTACATCATCACGGCCGAGGCCCTGGACCCCAGCGAGCTCCTCTATTTGGGGCGCGACCTGGTCATTCAGCAAATGGAGCAAAATCCCGCATTGGCGCGACATCTCGTGGCCAGCTTGAGCCGGCACCTGTACATGATGATGGGCGACTTCGGCGCCTATACCGTGCGCAGTGGGCGCCAGCGGCTCATCGCCTATCTCCTGCGCGAATCCGGTGGGCTCGAAGACGTCCCCATGCGCCTGCCCATGGCCAAAGGGGTCATCGCCTCGCGCCTGAACCTCACACCGCAGCATTTTTCCCGCATCTTGCACGACCTTGGCGAGCGCGGCCTGATCCTGATCCGTGGGCGCGAGTTTACGATTCTGGATGCAGATGGCCTGCGCGCGTACTACGAGCAGCAGGCCTTGTGACCCCGCAAGAAGAATCGCGGCGCCAGACCAGGCGCCCCGCGGCCAGCACGAACAGCAGCCCGCCAGCCACCAGCAGCGCCTGCCCGGTTGCCTGCTGCGCATCCAGCAGGTAGCTGGTGCACAGCCGAGTAGGTGAAGCCAGGTACAGCCAGCCCGTGCGAAACAGAGTCGCGATCAGCTCGACCACGAACACCCCACGCACCAGAAATCCAGCCTGCGGCCAACTCAGCGCGCAGGGCAATCCCAGCAAGAGCGGCAGGCTCAGAAACTTCGCGGCCGTCACCCACGGTTGGTCCAGCGCCGCATCCAGCGCCAGCGGCAGCATCCATACCGTCATGACCACGCTTGCCAGCACCAGCCCGCTGATGCCCTGATGATTCCATGGCGCCAGATGCGCCCGCACGCGCGCCGGCACGGCCTGCCCCAGCCACAGTCCGGCCAGGGCCAGCAAAGGCAGCTGGACCAGCATGTGCAAACGCATGTCCGATTCCAGTGGTACCCGCAGCGCCGGCAAAAGTAACAATAGCCACAAGCCCACTCCCAAACTGCCGCCGATCCACCCGCTCTTGGCCCGGAGCTCACCCGTGGCGCGGAGCCGGCTCTTGGTCCAGAGCCCGCCCGTGGCACGAAGCTCGCCCGTGACGCAAGCCGTCTCGTCCGCCGTTTCGCCCTGGCGCCTCATCGTCCTGCTCCTGGCTCGCTGGCCAACGCACTGCGGATGCGCTGCGCGGCCGCTTGTGGATCACGCCAGTCCAGCACGGCCACCAGCCGCCCTTGGGGATCGATCAGATTGAAGGCGGCATTGTGCTCATAGCCACCCAGGCCGTCCGCGATGGCCTTCACGCCGAACACGCGCAGCAGAGCGTCCAGGTCCGCGTCATCCAGCGGCCGCGCCACGCGCCAGCCAGCGTCAGCCGGTGCAGGTGAGCCATCCAGCGCTCGGCGGGTCACCGCCTCACCAGAAGCTCCATGAGAAGCCCTGCCTGAAACCCCGCCATAAGCTCCATCAGAAGCCCAACCAGAAGCCCCGCCTGCAAAGCGCTGTTGCCAGCGCCGCAGAGCCGCGGGCGTATCGTGCGCCGGATCGAAGCTGATACTCAGCAGCTCCACCTGGCCTTGGGCGATAGCGGGCGCCAATTGTTGCTGCAGCTGCGCAAACTCGCTGCCTTGCACCGAGCACACCGTCGTACAGCGCGTGTACATGAAACCGGCCACCCGCCAGGGGCCTGGCGCGGCGACCCCGTCCGCACCCGCTGGCCGCCTGGACCCGCTGGCCCCCAGCGACAGCATCGAGCCGTCGGCGGCCTGCAGTTGCACGGCGGGGAGGGCGCGCGGCGCCGCCTGGACGCTCTGGCGCAGGGCGCTTTCCGTGGTGTAGGCCGAAAACCCGTGCGTGACGTTGGCAAATACGACGATGCCGGCGGCCAGAATAGCCGCACTGCACAGGCCAGTCTTGATCGCAGACATCAGAATGCTCCATGGGGGCCTCATGGGGGCCTCGAAAAGGGGCCTCAAAGAGCCGAAGACCCAGAAGCCGAAGGCCCAGAGACCCAGAGACCCAGAGATCCACAGGCCAGGCCCAGGCGCGGGCCCAAAGATCTATACCGCGGGCCGCCTCAACAGGCCCACGCACAGGCGCAGGACAAAGTACAGCATGGCCAGCACCACCAGGCTCGCGCCGATCGCCCCCACGCCGTCGCTGGCCGTCCAGGTCTCCCAGTGCTCGGCCATGCGCCGCGCCACGCCAGACTGTCCGCCATATAGGAAAGCCAGCACGAACACCAGCGCCCCGACGAAAAAGACAGGAAAGCCGATCCGGTCCAGACAGGCGAGCGTGCGCCCCCCGGCGACCGTCACACCCGGCGCCGCCGCTCGTTCCTGCTCCAGGCGCCCCAGCTGGTGATACAGCAGCGCCAGCACCATCGGCAGCATCCCGATCAGCATGTAGAAATGGAAATGCCCGGGCACCCACAGCGTATTGTGCATCACCGCATTCACGCGGATCGTGCCATCCATGATCGCCGGCACCACGCCCGCGGCCCAGCCGAACATCGCCAGCACCAGCAGCAGCGCCGGCATCCGCCAGCGGATCTGCGAGCGGTACAAGTTCACCAGCGCGCCATAGACCGTGATCACGAACACCGGGAAGCCGCCCACCCACGACGCGATCTGGCCCGTCACCGCCAGCCAGCGCGGCTGCGCAAAGTCCATGAACAGATGATGCGGGAAGACCACGATCACATACAGCGCCGTCACCAGCCAGGCCCAGATGAACGGGCGCGACACCAGGTACGGCTTGCCCGTGTAGCGCGGCAGCAGCTCATAGACCGCGATCACCCCCATGTAGATCGTGGCATTGGCCACCATATGGCCAAACCAGTAGATCACGTTCTTGGCTACCAGCGGGTTGAGCGTAATGTCCGGGTAGAACAGGTTGACCAGCGTCATGAACAGCGCCACCTCGCCCGCGATGATCCCCAGCGAGTTGGCGATGATCACCCCGCTGCTCGCGATCACCGCCTTTGGATGATTCGGATCCACCGTGCCGCCGAACAGCCACTGCCAGCCCATCCCGCGCCCCAGGCTGCCATACCGGTTGATGATGCCGGCGGTTGCATCCAGATAAAAGAGCAGCGCGCCCACGCCGATCAGCACATAGCCGATCACGTACAGTTCCGCCGCCCAGGGCGGCCATACCCCCATGCTCTTGGCCGGCAAGGGATACAGAAACGTCCACAGACCCGCGTAGCCGCCCGCGAAGATCGCCACCAGGATACACAGCACCCCCAGCGCAAACAGCACATAATTGGTCACGATGGCCCACAAGTGCAGCGTCACGTACTTGCGCAGGAAAAACCACATCACCGCCGTCGTGGCCAGCCAGGTGATCCCCACCATCCCAGTGCCATGCAGCGTCAACAGCTCGTAGAACAGCACGGGCGAAAGCTGAATCCAATGCGCCTCGTGCAGGCGCATAGTCAGGCCCACCATCATGAACAGGATCAGCGCCACCAGCGCCGTGACCATATAGGCATTGAAAATGCCGCGTTCAGGTCCGCTCAGGGCCTCGTCGGCCGGATACATCGTCAAGCTCGCCATGATCACTGCCCCCCAGCCGCGCTCGTACTGGCCGTACTGGCTGTGCCCGTGGTGCCGGCCGGTGCCGGGCTGGCCTTGTCCGCGGCGACCGTGAGCGTGCTGCGCATGAACCCGTGGCCCACGCCGCAGTATTCCAAACACTGCACCGTGTACTCGCCCGGCGTATCAAACGTGACCAGCAGCTTGTTGTAGAACTCCGGCATGGCCTGCGTCTGCGCCACCAGATTGCCATCCGGGCCATAAATCGCGAAATCGTGGTTCACGTCCCGGCTCGTCACTCGGAACGCCACCGTCTGCCCCACCTGGATAGGCGTATCGGGGATCTGCCAGCCCCACATGAACCCCTCGACATCCATGTCGACGTCCGCCTGCACTGGCGCGTGCTGTGGCGGGATAGGAAAATGCCGCAGCGTGAGCCACGTGCCCAGCGCGAACCCCACGACCAGCAGGCCGAAAAACCAGGCCTGAATCACGTGGGCGGTGTGCGTGGATTGTTGGGTTTCCTGTTCCGTGGCCGGTTTCCTGGCCTGGCTGATCACGAAAATGAACACCAGTGCCACCGTGCCGATGCCCAGCAGCGTCAGCGGCCAGACAATGTTCTGCGTTGCCATCATACGTCTCTTGCAAACAATCCCCCCATTGTAGGGAGGGTCTGCGCAAAAAGATTGAACGCAGGTTCAATTCTGGAGCAGAAGGGCACTACAACCAAGGCCTATGCCGAACGCGAGAGTCGAGCCGTGACGCCGTTGTCTGGTTACCAAATAAGTGTAGCAACCTATAAATACACCCTACGGCAAGGCCGTTTCAATTCAGGATGTAGATGGCCTGAGCAGAGCAATCTGCAAGGTCCTTGTACGCAAGAAATCGAGCCTCACTGGTGCAGAGTTCCGCTACCTACGGTTGGCGTTGTTGATGTCTCAGAAAAATCTTGGGCGGTACCTTGGACGCACGGAACAGTCTGTAGCCTCTTGGGAAAAAAGTGGCAAAATCCCGAAATATGCGGATGCCATGCTGCGGGTCATTTATGTCGCGCATGAAGACGGTAATGAGCGCGTGAAAAATATTGTGCATTCAATGAATGAGGCCGATAGGGATATCTACATCGTCATGATGGAATCGAAGAAAACAGGATGGAAGGGCGCCGAACAGTATGAGCGCCCAGAGATCACCCACATCGCCCACGTTGAAGGCGAAGATACCGCTCTGCCCCAGCAATGAATCGCGCCAGGGTGAACTCTTCAACGAAGTCGAAGCCCTGGCGCGGCTGCCGTGGAATACTCCGGAATACTCATGACTAAAATTTAGCCATGAGTCTGGCAGCCTGGTAATAACGGGATAGATGCACTGCTGACGATGTGGCTCGGGTCAGCTTAGCCGGCCACCAGCGGGCAGCCGCTTTCCTGGTACGGCTTGAATGCATCCACGCCAGGGATGGTCGACACCGTTTCGAACAGGTCCCATTCCTCGCGGACCTGGTCCTTGTCTTTCACGCGAACCAAGTGCATGTCATGCAGATTCAGGCCATTGGGCAATATCTTGCCACCCTGCATGTACATATCGTTGATCTCCAGCTCGCCCAGCGCCTTCCTGACGGCTTCGGTATCATTGGTGCCCGCCTTCTCGACCGCCTTCAGATAGCTGGTGACGGCCGAATACACACCGCCTTGTATGAAGGTCGGCATGGCGCCATGTTTCTCGAAGAATCTGCGGGACCATTTCTCGGCGTCGTCGCTGATGTTCCAATACCATGGGCTGGTGAACGTGAGCCCCGATGCCACGGCGAGGCCCAGTGATTTCGCATCCGTGATGAAAACCACCGTGCCGACCAGTTGCTGGCCCTTGTCGATTTGAAACTCTTTGGCCTGTTTCAGCGAATTCACGAAGTCCTGTCCGCCGTTGGCGAGTGCAACGATTTTTGCGCCGGAAGACTGTGCCTGAAGCAGATAGGATGAAAAATCCGTATTGCCCAGCGGGACTTTGACACTGCCGACCACCGTGCCGCCATTTTTTTCGATGATGTTTCTGGCGTCCTGTTCCATCGACTTGCCGTAGGCATAGTCGGCTGTCACGAAGAACCAGGAATCACCGCCTGCCTTCATGATCCCAGAGGCCAGGCCGGAGGCGATGGCGTACGTGTTGTAGGCATATTGGATGCCGTACGGCGTGCAATCCTCTTCCGACAGCTTGGTCGTGCCTGAACCCACGTTGATGGTGATGGTGTCCTTGTCGGATGCCAGCTTTTGAACACCGATCCCCACCGCTGAATTGCTCAGGGACGTCATCATGTCCACATGGTCGATATCGATCCATTTTCTGGCGATCGACAATGCGACCTCGGGCTTGTTCTGGTAGTCGGCGGAAATCAACTTGATGGGCGTGCCCAGAACACTGCCGCCGAAATCCTCTATGGCCATCTCTGCGGCAACGACGGTACCCGGCCCCTCGAAATCCTTGTATATCCCAGACATCTCTGCCATAACACCGATGGTTACAACGTCAGGCATACCTGGCTCTTGGCCAGTCTTTTCGTTGTCGGCAGCCATCGCAATGTTGGTAGTCAATAGCGCACTGCCAATCAAACATGCCTTCAAAATTTGCTTCATGATCTACTCCGGTGTTGTTATTTGTTTTTTAACAGGTTGATAACGTCGGCGAAACACGTGACCTCGAGGTCGGGTTTCGGCCCAAAGACCCGGGGCACTTCGTTTTTACGGTTCATCCAGATACCCTGCATGCCTGCCTGCTGGGCACCCGCAAAATCGAACCAGCCCGCGCTGATGTGCACGATGTTTTCTACCGGGGTGTTTGCACGCTTTGCGCCGTGCAGATACAGCTCTTTTGCGGGCTTGTATTTGTTTATCTCTTCCACGCTGATGTAATCATTGATCAGGTCATCGATCTTTGCGATCTTGACCAGTGATTTGAGCATCTGCGGATCGCCATTCGAGAGCACGTAGACGGGGTACCCCATTTCCCTTAATGTCTTGACGCCTTCACGTACGTCGCTGAACACTTCGAGATCGTGGTAGATTGCCAGTATGTCGTTGATTTCGGCATCCGACAGCTCGATTTTGTGGACGTTCAATGAATACTGCAGCGCCTGCCGGTTCAGCTCGTAAAAGCTCTCGTAGGTGCCATAAAAATTGCACAGCATCCCGTAAACCAGGGATTCGAGCCGCCAGAGCTTCGCGACTTCGTCGGCATTGGCGATCTTTTTTCTCAAAGGTTCTGCGGCACTGTCGACGTCCAGCAGCGTGCTATATGAATCGATCGTAATCGTCTTGATTTTTTCAATATTGATGGTCATTTCTTTGCTCCAATTTTGCTTCAATATCGTGAATAATTGATATTTAATGCCTCGCGGTAATTATTTCGTGGTGGCCTCCTTTGCCATGGCATGAGAATGAAAATGATTTAGCATTATCAGACAATCAAGATGAAATTTGATGCCGATATCCAAGAAAAAAGCTGCTTGAAAAGAACAATATGCTGAATTTCTTGGTCATTCCGGCATTATGTGCTTGTGACGCGCCCGGTCGGCATGACCGCGCCCGCAGTCGCATCCACACCCGCAGTCGCGCTCGCAGTCGTGCCGCGGTCGCACTCGCAGTCGTGCTCACGGCCACGCTCACGGCCCTGATGACGCTGTTTGGTCGTTTGGCACAATGTTGGCACAGTGCGGCCCTGGCGGAATGTAGCCTTGGCAGAATACGGCAGTCAGCGGCGCTGGGGTGACCCGGACCCGTTATCGTTGTTTT
>Ga0172382_10004630_pt1 | contig 20982 bp, 14 predicted proteins | sample Leawel138RmetaG_FD_122245 | JGI IMG/M metagenome (GOLD analysis project Ga0172382, IMG submission 122245) | Leachate microbial communities from a municipal landfill in Southern Ontario, Canada - Leachate well 138R metaG | ecosystem: Engineered > Solid waste > Landfill > Unclassified | place... | reverse complement strand
GGGTTTCATGCCTAGATTGTCGCGGATTTCCTTGGGAATCGTGGTTTGCCCTTTACTGGTCAAGGTCGATTCTGTACTCATGGCACCTCCATGATTCCTTACATAATAAATTATAGTAAGGAATCGATAGAATCAATCGCTCGATGCACGTACCCGGCCTGCCGGTCTTCATTTCGCGCACCGACGTGTTAGCGCCGAAGTAAAAATGACCCACCCCCGCCGAAGTAATTTTGCCCCCTCTGGGCGAGGATGGCAGCTTTTTTTGAGCCGTCGGGATGTTGACCCAGGAGCAAGCGGTGGAGATCAAGGTTTTGGAACGACAATGGCGTTCGATTCGGCAGATCATGAGAGAGACGGGGCTGTCGCGTAACACGGTTCGCAAGTACCTGCGCGGTAGCCAGGCGCGCAAGGGTAAGTTTCTCGATAGGCCTGCATCGGTCACAAAGAATTACGCTACCGACGTTCGGTAAAAGGTTCCAGTTGGTCGGGATGAAGCAGTTCCAGCGCATTGTTCTCGATAAACAGTCGATGCACATCCACCGCGCGATTCACGAACGCCTCGGGAAGCGTGCCGTCCTTGATACGAATCCAAGGCAATGGCTCCTTGTCCCAACTCAGATCTTTGCCGCCCATACAACGCTCCAACTCACCGACTCCTGAATACGTGTACCAAGGCCATCCGCTGTAATCTCTGCCATTCGGGAACGCTTTGTCCATGATCTTCCTGACCTCGGTCCACCGGGGTGACCCCTTGGAATCCTGTCTTGGCTCGGACTGATTCCGGTCGCCTTTTCCACTGTGCACGATACCCCAGAACGGAACGGAAAGCCGGGGTCCATTAAATTCGAACCTCAGATACATATCATCCTTGTCTCCGCCGAGCCTGACGCTGAAACCGCAATTGCTTTTCCAGTCACCCAATTCGAACCTATGGTCCCATTCCAGCAAGAATCCATGGCTACGGAATCCGGTATCCAAGGCAGCATGCAAGTCCCCCAGTAATTTACGCTTCATCTCGTCCAGTGCGGAAGAAACCAAAAACGCCGACTCGATGGATGCGTTGTCCTTCAACAATATACTGGCGACCATTTCTTGTGTCTCCAACATGCTCAGACGGTTATTGATGTTCACACGAACGAAATCGGTGAAATGTTCGATGAACATGCGTATGTTTGGCGCCATACAAGCTTGTGCGCATCGGTGCAGCCAATTTTCCACCGCCTCGAACGTGGTACAAAGTAGAAGATTCTCCTGCTCGAGCTTTTCCCGTTCCGCCGCGGGGATACTGAAGACTGTTGGTTCGCTCCGGCTCAAGTACAGTAGTTTCCACTTTTTCTTGTTCTGTCTTTCTAGATAGTTCGCGTAGTCCAGCAGCTGATCCTCCTGATCCTCAGCCCAGGGCTTGTTCTCGATAGCCAGAATACTATTTTCGGATTCCAGACAGATATCGATGCGCCGCTGGCCATTGGCTTGCCTCTCGGTGCTGGCTTTCCATGTCTCTGAGCTGACGTGCTTGTCGAACTCTTCGGCAAACTGCTGACAGAATAAGGACAGGAAGGTGTGGTGCTGGCCGTGATTTCCATTTGGATCCAAAAGGAATGCGATAACACCAGATACCCCCATCTCGTCTCGCCTCAGGTGATCGAAGATATTGAAGTCGGGGGCAAAACGGCCAGCAAGGCGAGCCTTGGCGTTGTCAGTTGCTCGCTCGTAAGCTTGTACGCTCTGGAGTAGTTCTCTCGCTGATGAAATATCGCTATCGGCTGCTCGGTTCACTCGCCTGTTTCCTGTATCGACACGACATGGTCAGCGCCTTCGCTATTAGCTTGTTGATCGGGGCTTAGTGCCGGAATACTGATTCGACGCTCGGCGTAGCGTCGTCGCGATCCGCTTACGCAGTGCCGCCGGAGCGATAATCTGGATGGCATCGCCCTGCGACAATATCCACCACTCCAGTTGCCAGCCGTCAAGGACGGTTGCGGTCAAGCGCACGGAATCAGCTTCCGGGTGCAGCGTCATATCGGTAGCCAACGGAGTTTCTTCCAGGATCCTCGCCAATCCAGATGCCACCAGGGCGACCAGTTTCACTGCGCCACCGGATCCGAATTCCATCGCCCCCGAGGCAATGTACCCGTCTAGCGAGAACCCTTTGGGCCTTCTTGCCTGCTTCTCGATCCCTGCAACGGACTTGATGCGGTGGATGGCGAATAGCCGGACATCCGTGTATCGATAGGCTGTTGCCACCAGATAAGTGACCGGGCCACGCTGAATGAGTGCCAGAGGATGAAGCCGCAGGGCACGCGGTTCGGCGGCATCGGGCGCCTGGTACTGAACCTCCAATTGCTGCTCCGCCAGCAGCGCATCCTCGACGGCATCCATCACGGATGGGTCGATCCGGGGTGGGATCAGGGCCAGAGCCGGTGGAACAGAGCGCACCTTGTCTGCCCAGCGGGTCGTCCGGTTCGAGGGTGCGAGGGCTGCGAGCTTGGCCTCGGCCTGCCTGAACCGAGGCTCCAGCGAGTGAAGAATCGACTTCGGTAGCAGCGGCCGCAGATACTGAGACAGGAGGCGCAACGTCAACGCTTCCGTTACCCCCAGACCCGGCAGATCCACCCGGGCGTCTGGCATCCATCGCCAGCCGTAGGGCACATCCCGATCATTGCACTCGATGGGGAACAGCCGGACCAATTCGACGAGGTCGCGCTCCACGGTACGCTTGCTGACCTTGAACCCGTCCGCCGACAGCGCCTTGGTCAGGTCGGCAGCCGAACGACCCGTACCGCGGGACGGCAAGTGCTTGAGCAGTTCCCATTGCCGGGCCAGAGCGTTACGTTTGGAGTTATCAGGCATGTTGGGGATTCCGGTGGATGCAGAGCCTACACGAATCCAAGCAGTGTGATTTCGGGGCCTTTCCGGATTGGCTGCCGCAAGGCGCGCATATCGTCCTCGGACATTCCCCCTATTCGTGGCTTCGCGAGCCCGCAGTCAGCGCGAAACTGTCTTCTGCATCTGTGCGACGACTCACTGCTAAAATCCGATCGGGCGCTTCGGCTGTTCCTTCAAAATGCATTCGCCTTCCAGCGCCGCGATGAACTCCCGCGGCGAGGCGACGGGATGAAACCGGGCACGCCGCAGCACGGCTGCGAAATCGCCAGGCGTCAGGCAGCGCAGGCTGGCAAGACGCCTGAGATCCTCCGCACCGGGCGCCGGGAAGCCGAGTGATTCGCAGTGACGAACAAAGAGATCGCCTGCTGCCTCGCTGTGCAGATAGTCGAACCTCAGCTTCAAATCAAAACGCCGCAAAGCCGCCTGGTCCAGCCCGTCCATCAGGTTCGTGGAAGCCACGAACACCCCTGGGAACTGCTCCATCTGCGTCAACAACTCATTCACTTGCGCAACTTCCCATGAACGCTGCGCGTTGCGACGATCCTGCAAGAAGCTGTCGACCTCGTCAATCAACAGCAGGGCGCCGTCGCGCGCTGCTTCCCGGAATGCCCGCGCGATATTTTTCTCGGTCTCGCCCAGGAACATGGACGTCAGGTCCGACGCCCGCTTGACGATCAGCGGCATGCCGGCATGTTGAGAGAGCCAGCGGCCAAATGCGGTCTTTCCCGTGCCAGGCGGGCCATAGAGACAGAGGCGCGCGGAACGGGTGCAGGCGATGCCATCGGCGATCGCACAAAGGTCCACGTCGACGTTGACATAGCGTGGATCGTAATGCTGTGGCAATCCAGTTGCGGCACTGAGGCCCACGTGACCCTGGGACACGAGCGTATTCTCGACAAGATGCTCCACGGCGGCCGAACGCCGTTCGACTGGAATGCATTCGCCCGCTACACGCACTACGGCTGCGGCCCGCGCGATAATCCCCGGGGTGACAGCTTCCTCGGCGGCGATGCGCTGCACGGCTTCAGCGATGAGCAGCCCTTTGCCGAGCCGGCTGGCCAATTGCTGCCTTTGACGTTCGGGCGGTACGTTCAGTTCGAACACGACATCGAATCGTCGCAGAAATGCGGGATCGATCCCGCGCACAGAGTTCAGCAGCCAGAGGGTCGGTACGGAATTGTTCTCCAGCAGGCGATTCACCCATGCCTTGCGTGCCTGAGCGGTGCCGCCCATGTTGAATACGCTGAAGTCGCTGAAGACATCCGACGCTTCCTCGAACAGCAAGAGGGCCTTGCGGTTGCCAAGCAGCGTCTGGGCCAGACGTAGCACCGTCAGGCGTTTCTCGCCTTCGAATGCTTCGTCCCGCTCGCCCTCTATGGCGACTTCGAGTAGCTCCACGCTCTGATCTCGAGCGAGCACGCGCGCCAGTTGGCTCTTGCCGGTTCCCGGCGGACCATAGATGAGGATATTGACGCCCCGGCGCCGCTCATCCAGTGCGGCTCGTACATACGGTCGCAACACTTCAAGAGTATCCTGCACATGGCGGTAGTCATCCAAGATGAGCTCCGGTGCAGAAGCGGAGGTCAAGCGGCCGCGCAGCAGGTCCACAATGTCATCCAGATGACTGCACAGGCGAACCGCAAAGTTCCTGCTGGCAAAGCGCAGCTTCGTCGTGAGGTGGTCGGTGCCGAGTTCCAGGGTCAGCAGTCCCAGTCTCGCCAGATTTGCCTTGTCGTGGAAGGCGTCCGTAATCGCAGCTTCCTGCCGGTCGAGCAAGACTGCCAGTATCCGAGGAACCATTCGGGTGCTCAGTTCACCTAACATGTTGGCAGACTGTTCCAGTTCGATGCTGGTATGAAGCAGCACGGCGAACTCCAGAATGCGGCCGTCCACTTCCGTCAGGCCGACCAGATCTTGCAACTGCTCGATATTGCGACGCAGGGTGGGGGGAATCTCTCGCGCCGCGTTGGACATCTCGGATTCCGAATGGCGATGCCGGAGGGCCCTGAGTAGATTCTCCTTGAACTTCTCGTCTCCGGGATCGAAGGTCGGCAGGTCAAGCAGGGACACAAGATGCCGACACTGAGTCCACTCGTACTCACCGAACCGGCAATGTCCGCCCAGTGGCACCAGCATGCGCAAGGCCCACAGGCGGATCAATTCTTCTACGGCAGTAGTGCGGAGATTGTCATTCATGGCGGTGTTTCATCCTCCGCCAATCTTGCATGCCTATCGCGACAAAATGTGTCGCATCAATGGGAGTTTCAACGTCGATGTCAGGCCACTATCGACGGATTGTCGTGGGCACTAAGGCCGGTGGTCATTCAAGTGCCGGGGTCGGCAGATCACGAGCGGAGCATCCTGAGTCGTTCAGGGGATGAGCGGCCGAGATGATGATGAACAGATTTTTCAGGATTAATATTCAGACTATGGAAAAGCCTTCCGAGCCGTTCGACGGTGGCAGCCACTATGATTGGACGATTGTGGCAACTGTTCTTTGACAACCAAAGACACTCCCAAGGAATGAGGCGTGTTCACAAAGGTCGATTGAGACCCAAACACCACACCGTAACCCACATACCGATAACGAACATCATCGTCGCCTCGAACCATTCCGCTTTAAACAAAAACCCGACGGTGTGCCACAATGTCACGCCGAACGCCCATAGGGCAGACAGCAGGCGTCCCCACGCTTTGATTTCCGCATTTTTTGTTTCCCAACTCATGTTTCATGCCCTCGTCAGTCGCATCACCGGCCGTACAAGGCGGATATCTCCATTGCACGCCCTTGTGTGTTTCGCTCCGAGTCCGGAAGCGACATGCCTTCCGGCTCGGGCTGAGGACTCGAAATCTATTCGCAACTTACTGTTTTTACGATAAATGCTCACTAAATGACTGACGAATTACCCACATAGTTACCCACTGAACTGGGCTGCGTCCGGTTCTTGATCGACAATCCCTAACCACGAAGATGAAGCAGATGCCTGGACAGAGTCTTCCGCCGGTATCCAATCCGCGCTACGACAACAGCTACTTGACCCAAGGTTGAGCGCACCGAAGGACTGCACTAACGAAGTGCTCGAGTTGGCGGGCCGCGTCGCCGGACAGGACCACGCCAAGCTCGACGGAATTCTCGAACGAGGAACGCGTCATATTGGCCGAACCAACATAGGCCTTCACGCCATCAGCCAGAATGAGCTTGGCATGGAAGGTCTCGATGGGTTTGCCTGGCGCGTGCTCCAGTGAGTAGTTAAAAATGCGCACATGCCGTTCTTGGAGCCAATCAGCAAGTAATGGATATCCTTCCGGATAGTCACCCCGCTCCGGGCGATCCAGGTAACGTAAGACGAGCGAGATCTCGACGCCATCCGGGGTGTGCTGGAGGAGCGACTTCAGGATGGCCGCACCGGGTTTGTCCAGAAACGGCGTCATGACCACGATACGCCGGGTCGCCCCGGTGAAGAGGGTCAGGATCGACTCGTTCGTGTCTTCAGTGCGCACTGCTTGCCAGCCAGCGTCGGCCAACTCGCGGTCCAGCGCGATCGCACGCTGCGGCTTCGTTGTTACCAGGTCGACCTCCGTCGAGTCCTTTTGGATACGCGAGCGGTACACATCAATGGCTCCAAAAATAACCCCCATGATGGCGAGATGTTCGGCGAGCACCGGGGCCGGCCTCCATCTAGACGTAGTGCCTACCAGGAGGCCCATGTCATACAGGGTGACAAGTACGTCCGATGCACCGGCTTCTTCGGTATAGGACAGGTGGGCCGCGGCGGTTAGTTCCTTGGCACCTACCGCGATCCCAGGCCCTAGATCGGCCCAAGCATTAAAAAGCATGCTGCATAGGCTAGCGCGTGGCGAGAGCCGTTCGATCAACCGCTCCTGAATACCGGCGAGTCTCGTCATTTCTGTGCCGGAACGCCTGCGATCCAATCCAAGTACCCAGTGATGCCGCCCTGGCGCTTGTCAAAGTGCGGACGTCCGCCGATCGAGCGCAGGACTGAACGAGATAGCAGCCGGTTGGTCGCAAGGCAAGTAACTTCCGGGATCATCTGGCAGTCCGGGCACGCGCTGCCACGGGATGTGCAGAGGGAGCCAGTTCCACATTGGAGCGAACGGGGATCCAGCAGCGCATCGAGTAGCGCGGTTCCTGAGTTGCGCCACATGGCCGACAGGTTCCCGAGGTCCATAGTTGTGCCATTCCGATAGATCACAAAGGCGAGATCTGCCGGGAAGATGTATTCGCCGATCGAGCCCAAATCGAGTCCCGAATAGGAGGACACCTGCTTGATAAAGTGGTGAGCGTAGCTGTGGAGCAACGTGTAGAGGTAGAAGTAGGAGGTAGGTACCTCCGGAAGACCGTCCAGAAAACGCCCCATGGGTTGTGTGTGCGCGAGGATTCCCGCACCGGGTTTCTGATCGGCGCGGAGAACGACTGGATCAGCGCAATCCAAGGAAGCAAGCCATCCCATTACATGCTGCGCGTCTAACTTTACGTAGATGGCCTGGTTCGCCTGCTGAACCACGTAGATCGGGTATTTCCGGCGATCATCATCCTCCACGCGATCGAAAAGACGCAGGCGGACCGGCATGTTCATACTGCGCTTGTTAGGCAGAACTGGTTGCGACGAAACGCGGCTGTAGCCGAAGCTGAACCGGCAAAGGTCGAACTTGCGGATAAGGCCCATATCCGCGATTCCGAGGGCTACCGAGCGTTCTCGTGCCGTCCGCTCTAGCTTCTCTTTCTCCTCATCGGTTTCCGGAGATAGATCCTTGTCGAGGTTCTTGAAGGAGACGTACTCGCCCGGAATGTTCAGGCGAGCCTGCGAGAGCAGCTTGTGCTCGATCGCAAGCTGGAACGGATCGTAGCGACTATCGAACAGCTGCCTACGTATCGAAAGCGCGGCGTCAACCTCCCTTGGCAGGGAAGCGGTCGGTGTCAGGATCTGTTTCTCGCGTAGTTCCCTGATGACTTGGCGCTTCAGATTGCGAGCCGTTTCAAGCGCCGGCGAAAGACTGGCCTTCATGGCCTCGGTAGCGTTGGCCACAATACCTTCGAGTTGGCTGATGGTCTCGTTTGCGGACCGGAAGTGTGTCAGCTGCTCTTCAAGGCCGGGTTTGTCGAGGCACGCATGCTCTACATCGGCGTCTGTAATTGGGGCGGTCTCGAATCCGTACTCGCTTGCGACGAAGGCACGCAGGTCGTCCTCCAAATCCTTAGCAAGGATGCGGGTCAGCTCGGAGTCATTTTTTTGAAAGTCGATGAAAAGATCCGCATGAATGTGGTAGGCGTTGTTGGCACGGTACGGAGTGGCTTCCATGTTGACTTCCGTGGGGCCACTGAGCCGGCCGGTCCCGACCGTCGTACGGAGGATTTCGAGGGTCTCCTTGTCCCGCTGCATCCAGCGGTCTCCCTTCTGGACTCCGCACCCGGACTTGGCGCAGTAGAAATACCAGTCGCCGATCTTCGGGCTCGAACGGTTAAGCTTGAATTCTCGATGCCCGCAGGCCCCGCAGTTCGCTCGATCCAGACGAGCGGAACCATCACGAAAGTTCCACATACTAGGGCTGGCCGGCGCCCACCCACCTGACCAGTGCACGAAGATCACGTCCAACTGTTCCCAGCTGCACTTACCAGCCGGGGCTTTCGGATTGCCACATGCGGTGGTCTGCATGTTGGGTAGGGCTTTCTCCATCTCCTTGAGGCTGGAGAACTCTCTGAACAGGTAGCAGTAGCGGCAGGTGAACGTCAGCGGCGCAGGCGTGTATCCCATGTTGGACGGCTTGGAGAAGTAGATTACTTCTCGGCCAGGAAGCCGGACAGACGCACCTTCTTCGTCGAGCAACCCCACATCCACGCAAAGCTGAGGCAGTGTTGGAAACTTCCTAGCGTGCTCCTCGTTGCCGTCTCGTGCGGTCATTGCACGGTCAAACCAGGCGCTGGCGAACTGTTCCAGCCGCTCCAGAATCCTGCGCGTGGTGGAATCGCCGAGCCCGGCCGAGTCTCCGGTGACTGGGGTTGCGATGCACGCCCCTACGCCGCCCTCGAACGTGAAGAAGGACCCAGGCGCATATGAGGTGGCAACCTGGTTACGGGAGCGATTCATTGAACTTGCTTTAGCCATGATGCCTTCTTCGTCTAGCCCCCTTTCGGGTCTTCTTCTGCGTCGGTTTCACTGAACTTACCGCGACGGATGAAATCCATGGCTACCGCCGTGGTTTCGGAGCGAACGCTGTGACCCATGGCGTCCGTCCATCCAGCGCTGATCACACCGCTTAGGTCGACGTCACGCAGTGAGGTCATGGGGCGCAGCTCAGCCTTCCGCATCTCGAAGAAATCCTTCAGAGCACTGGCCGCCATGGCGGTGTCGGTCATTGCCCGGCGGTATTCACCGATCTCTTTGCTGACCATGCTCTTATAGTAGGGAAGACCTTCAACGGGCGGCTTGATTGCAAGGCCCAAGGCATCGATTAGAAACGACACCAGCATCTCGCGGTTGTTTGGATCGTCCAGGTAGGACTTAACGTCCGATGTCTTGTGCATGTCGGAGATCTGACCCTTCTGGGCGGCTTGCGCACCAGCGAGTTCGATGAACCGACTGACGCCGCAGAGGTATTCCTGAATGACGCTGGGCATGACACGCAGGATGGCCTTTTCCGCCCACCGATCCACCGCAGCCGGCAAAACCATGCGTTCTAGGAAGCGGTGGTAGATGTCGAAGATCTCGACGACGAAGCGGTCGCGCTGGCGCTGCGGGACAGGAATCAGCAGAGAGAAGCCCACGTGGGTGCGGCCGACGCGGGAGGATGCCTGTATGTATTCCGCGATGTCCGACGGAAGACCGGCGAAGAACATCGCGTTGAACTCCTCCACGTCGACGCCGTGAGACACCGCTGAAGTCGCGATGATGGAGCGTAGCGTCTCGCTAAGGGACGGAAATTCCTGTTCCAGCTTGACACGTCGTTCAGCTTCGGCCACGACCGCTTGGATCTCGCTTGCGGAAACCGCGCCAGAGATGAGCCGTGTCTTCAGGTTCTCGTTGTCGAATCCGGCTGCACGGTGCACATCTTCGAATTCGGATCGCTCCGTGTCGATTACTTGGTCGCCACCTTTCTTGTTGGTGACGTACGTCAGGGCGATGCGGTGCAGGTCGACCAGACTGAGCAATTCTTCTCGTGATGCGGCGTTGATGGCATTGACGTAGATAGGCTGCAGGGCAGAATCAGACAGCCATTGCACGAGCGTCGCGCGGGCTTGGGCTTCGTCGGCGTTGCTACCCGTGCGCAGCGCTTCGTAGAGCTGGGTGATAAGGAGGTGGTATTGACCGAGGATCGACGCTACGGAAACCGTGTGGCGATGGCCATTGGTCACGATCGCGGAGTAGATGCGCGCGAAATTGGCGCGCATCTCGATATCTGGAATGGTGAGGCGCGCACTATCGGGATCCGAGGAATGCGGCAGCTTGGGTGTGGCGTAGAACGACGAGTACAGAGATGGCCCAGGATACGGAAACTGACGGGTTGCGTCACGCTGGTACAAGTGCCGCATCTGGCGCTCCGGCTCACTGACTGTGGCCGAAGCCGCAATCACCTTGATCCGACGGCGCTTGCCTGAGACGGGGTCCTTGGCGAGTTCCGTGCCGAGGAGAGGCGCCAGCCGGTCAAGGCCGGCTTCCAGAGCCGACTCGAAGAGGCCTGCAAAGGTGCCTAGTGATTCCTCCAATAGGTGGGCCTCGTCCTGAATCAGCAGCGATGGAAAAGGGTCGTAGAATGCCTTCGTGCCTGTGCTGAAAGTAGGGAATAGGGGTTGCAGCTTTTCGCTCGCGGCTGTCTCCCACTCGCTTTTACTGATCGGTGAATTCAGGTGCCCCGTCGTTTCCTCGATGTAGGGCGCCATGCCGAACATCCCGAACACTTTGCGGATGGTCTTGAACGACTGCCCAATGACTGCGAGCTTGTCGACCGTGCCGAGCAGCACCGACGGCGCTACCGCGTAGATATCCTCATCCACGATATAGAAGGGCAACGGCCGGTGCTGCGGATATTTCTTGCGCCACGCGCACTTGCCCTCTAGGGCCGTGCAGTAGTGCCCCAGGACTCCGCCGTCGCGCTTGGGCGCCCTGCGGAGCACGGTGCTCGATCCGCAGAATGGGCAGGCCTCCAGCTTGAGCCACGCCTTCTTGCGCTTCTCGTAGGTTTCAAGCCCGGCGAGCTCGCTTTCCTTTTCAACCGGCTGCTTTGCCAGGGATGGAACGTCGGCAATCTCCGGATTGCGGCGCCAGTTGGGAGTGTTGGTGCCGCCTACCCAGAACCCGAGGGACAGGGTCTCGCCGGGATGCTTCCGGCTGATTCGCTGGACCTCGCCGGTCGCCAACACACGCATCGTGCGGCGAGCCTGCTGCAGCGTGAGGAGACGCAGGGGATAGCGCATGAGAGCGCTCACCCCGCGCTCCTTGCCGCGGAGCCTGTCCAGCACTAGTACGAAGAGCAGCAGGCCTAGAAATGCCTCGGACTTGCCGCCACCGGTTGCAAAGTACAGAAGGGTTACAGCGTTGGCTTGTTGCGCAGCCCCAGGCTCTAGGTAGTAGGGATAGAAGCCTGGGATGCGCGTGGCAAAAGTAGGGATCATTGAGACGATGAATGCCACCTGGAACAGGCGCCAGGAGTCGTACTTGCCCTTACCGGCCTCACCCATAGCCGCGTTCATGGTGAGCCACGCTTCGAATGGCGCACCCATGGGGTCGTTCTGGGGTCCAGGGCCTGACCAGTGTTTGCGGGACTCTTGAAGAAGCCGGATGCCCCGGTCGATTGCCGAGCATTCCTCCTCCCACAGCTTCAAGTCTCCAGCGAACTTCGCTTGTTCCTTGGCAAGAAGTTCTGCTGCGTCAGGGCCCGCGATTCCGGTGTCTACCTTGGTGCCGGCTTTCGTCTCTTCGATCCACTCGTGGAATGCCGGCACGAGAGGGGTCAGACGGTCGATACCCTCGGGACTGGCCAGTGCCGCGAAACGACGTTCGGCTTGCACCTCGCTCGGGACAATCCGCGGAAGCGTGTACCGCGGCGACCACGTCGTGATCAGAACATGCTTATCCGGTTCCCTACTGCTCACCACCCCGCAATTGAAGCCCAGCGCTGGATACTCTAGGTATTCGTTGTACCGGTAGGAGGGCTTTACCCGATCCAGGAGCAGCGGCACTAGTAGCCCGTCCGGAAGGGTGGCCGTCACTTGTACCTGGAATAGGCACCGTTCCAACTCTTTCGCGAGAGTCCGATTCGAGGCGTGCGGCGACCAATTTTCTACCGCCACATGCACTAGGACGCGGCCGAGTTTTAGTGGGTCAGCCGTCAAAGACACGTTCCATCGGATGTCTAGTTCGGGAATGGCGAAGGTGCTGTCGTTCTGACAGGCTGCCTGAAGAAATGCGGGCCAGTCCGCCAAGTGGGAAGGCAAGATTTTGGAACCAGACTTGTACGCCACATGCTCTGAATCCGGTTTCTTGCCGGAGGTTTCAAGCCAATCCTTGATCTGTGCGGCGATGGCGGTGTTAAGCTGTGCATTCAGCTCCGCAAGGCGCTCGGCGTCACAATCCGCGAGAGCGATCTCGAATTCAGGCAGTTCGAGGTCTAGGCGAAGCCACTTCTGCGGCGGAGTCACTGGCTGATAGAGGGCATCGGGTCCGTACGACCGACCCGTGGCGCCAGCTTTGGCGACACTTTTATTACCATCTTCGTCAGCAGCATCCGGATCATTCTCGTCCGGAGGCGGTGTGATGTCTTGGATGTCATCCCTCTCGAACGGAAGCCCCACGTCCACATGGAGTTCTCTGCGCAGTTCGGTCAAGCGCCTGTCCCAGTCCGGATGGGAGCGCTCCTTGAACCGTTCAACCCCCAGTTCCGCCCGAAGGGCATCCATGCCGGAGCGCGTCCGGGTGCGCAGATCCTTGGCAATTTCGGGCCGAGGTTGGAGTATGACCGGGGGCAGCTCACCGCCCACCGCCATATCGGCGGCAGAGGGGAAGATCCGTAGATAAATAGAACCATTGAGCCGTAGCTTGATGGGCTTGTGGAGGCTCGCCGCCGACGCATGGAAGTCCAGGCCATGGGCGTTGATCTGCAGCGGATTGGTCTCTTCATCGGCATCCCGCAACTCTTCGGGGAGCGGGACGATGAAGCCGCTCACCAAGAGGTCGCTCGGCCGCGCATTCAGGATCACCCGGCGGAATTCACCCTTGCCGGATACGCGTGCCGCGAGGTTGTTCAGGATGGAATCGACCACCGCCTCCTTGAAGGGGTCTGCAATCCTCCGAATGTCCGCAGCTTTGGCTACCATGTGCTAGCCCTTGTTCACCACTTCTGGCGGGTCGATCCTAACGACCTGCGCCACGCAGTCGAGCGCTTTGCTCTGAAGCATCTGAATCGTCTCAGGTTTGATGCTTCGATAAATCTTGCTGCTCTCAGGTGCCAGCAGCACCTCTGTATAGAGAGAGGCCATCTGCTTCCCTACGCCCTGATTGTCGCTGCGGACTTTCTTGATGATCAGCCAGAACTGCTCCGCCAGCGCTTCTGGTATCAAAAGCGCCTTGCAGAACGTTATGTACTCGGGCTTCTCGCGGGGAAAGTGCGGTGCCGTGTCATTGGAGTCGTTGCGCGCATTTAGCCAGTAGCGAAGCTTGTAATCCGAGGGCTCTTCTCCGTTTGGGCTCAGGGAGGCCATCGCGGCCTGCAGTGCAGGGATGCGGTCAGCGGTAGAAACACCCGGGAACTTGGTTTCGATGGCCTGGTTCAGTATTGCGCGGTAGCCATCCAAGGGAGAACGGAATTGACTGAACTGGAAACCGGAAAACTGCGTAGCTAGAACGGTCTCGACTTCCTCTCGAAGCTCTTCGGACATTTCGAATACGGAATCACCCTCGCGAATATCCTTGATGGCCACTCGATGGAACTTGGAATCGTCTATGCCCTCGTAGCGGAAGACACTCCCGCTGGCGCTGACACAGCGTCCGTCGTCTAGGTGCAGCCTGTAGGCGGACGGGTCTGAAGCACCACTGCCCGACGGTTGGTAAGCCGAGGCCGGAAGACGCGTGTCGTAGATGCGCACCAGGCTGTCGATATCCGGCAAGTTGCCCAGGGATGATTCGAGCCTTGATTTCAGCTCTACCAGCCTGCCGCGATATGGTTTCAGGGTATCCACCGTGCTCAGGAAACGGAGTTGGGGCAGCATGCGAGCCGCTTGATATGACGGGATGAGCAAGCTCGTGTGCAGAGGCACTTCCCTCTGCGTTGCCAGGAAACGGAGGATTCGTGGGTTGAGCCCCACGATGATGAGGCGCCGACCGCTAGCCCGCGCCGTTAACTCGGTCAGGGCTTCGGTCAGGGTCAGCCACTGAACGCGCTCTTGCGCTACCGTCCACTCTTCTCCCAGAACGCGGGCCAGGTACTGCTGGGCAATAGCTATGTCCCGAGCGGAAAAGATGACGATCGTTATCTCCTCCTTGGTCCGGATCGCGAAACGTTCGATTTGTTCCCGAAGCTGCTCGGCTAGAGGAGTTGATTCGGAGCAGGCTTCCAGGTGGTCACGGACCTTTTCGATCATCTCATCGATCTGCTTGCGTTGGGTGGTCGCTCCCCCGCGCGCATGTACGTCCTGGATGAGCTTCTCGATGAAGGTTAGGTCAAGCTGTGCGGTAAGTGGACTCCACCCAGTACTTCCTCCGTCAGCTAAAGCGTCGCGAATACCACCGGGGATGAGGCCGGCCCGTTGAACCAAGTGCTGGGCGCGAATGAACGGCTCCTCGACGTCGGACCCTTCATGGCGGACCGTATCAGCGATCTTCCGGATTCGCCTGGCCAGGCGAGCGGCCTGCTCGTCCGTAGCCCGAACCTTGAAATTTACGATGGCCCGCGGCTCGGGGGCCCAGGCGGCATCGAACTCCAGACTCGATGCCAGCCAGTCAGTACCGGTTGCCTCTGATGCCAGCACGTCCTTGTCCACTTGGAATCCAGCTTTTTCCAGATTCTTGGCGAGTGATCCGTACTCGGCAGGGTCGTTGGTTACGATCAGGACTCCCGCCTTGCGACCTGCGGCCTCCTGAATAGTTGCGATGTGTTTGGGAATCGACTTGACGGCAGCCTGGCTTGCCAAGATAGCGCGAGTCGAGGCATCCATCAGGACTACATCGAAAGGGATTTGCTCGCCGCTGCGACCACCAGCCAACGCAGACTTGATTCCCTTCTTCGTAAGTTCCCGGTGCAGGACGAGAAGCGCACCCGGTGCTTTGCAGGCGTCGGTCCAGCTCGGCTCAATACTCGTTCGGAGTTGCTCCTTCATTGCCTTCTTGGGGAGGCGCTTGATTAGCGCGTCGATCGGTAACTCGCGTACGCCGACCCACTTGTCGGTAGCCCTGTCATAGCGAAATGCCGGCACAAGCTGGCGGATGCGAAGTAGAGGGATGTCCTTAGCGTAGTTTGCCCAGTGGCATGCAGCCAGTACGGCCTTGACAGAGTCGTCGTCAACCTTCGGCACTTCGTTGTTCAAGAAGCCTGTGCGCAGGGCTTCATACTGGGTGCGATCCGTGGTGATGCGATCCAGCATCGCCCAAGTTGTATCTGTACCTGGATAGAAGAGTGTGCGTAGTCCTTTCAGATCCGAGTCCAGAATCGTACCGAGGCTTGCGATGGCGTGCAGCGTAACTGCCGTATCGACTTCCGCAGGCCAAACTAGGCGCAACGAAATTACTTGGTCGCGCGCGCAGCCTACAAGGGTCATGGCGAGCTTCCGCGCCCATGGAGTCAGGTGGAGTGGCGTGGTTCCATCTGCCGTACCTAACCGCACGTCTACAAGTGGTACCGGTGCTGCTTCGGCGGGTACGGCCAGTGAATCACCCGAAGAGGATGCGACAGCCATATCTGGGGCCGCCGCGGCCGTGGTACGCGGCTTCTTCTGTGCTTTAGGCGCCTGCCGCGGCAGCCTATAGCGCGCTATAAGTTTATCGAGCGCCTTCTTGCGGCTCTCCAGTCGCTCGAAAGGCGTTTTCTGGTTGAAGCCCATATCCTTGATGCATCCGTAAGACGAGCCGCTATGCCGACTCGCCAAGCAAGATTTGCTCTGCGGCCTTGTCCAGTGTTTCGCCGCGATCCATCAGGCGCTTCAGTGCCTTCGGATCGGGAAGTGGGAGCTGCTGTAGCTCGAAAATCGAGACGTTCGCGCAGCCCGAGATGCAGTTGAAGTACCGGTTGATAACGTTCGATTTCAGCAATTTCAGCATCTGGATTGGTGTAAGTACCAGATCATCGGACGTCTGTTCCAAGATTACGACGTGGTTCTCGCCGACAAAGCCACCGTGCTTCGCGATGAACCGCGAGGAAACAGTGGCTCCCACCAGCCTCTGGGGCTGATTGCTGGCAGTCACTCGCTGGAGGATCACGGCAGGTTTTTTCTTGACCATGGCGTGTCCGTCGGGGCCCAGATGGACATACCGCTCCTGGGTCTCGGGCGCGGCGTGTTGGTCGAACCTGAGCTTACCGTTGGCCTGCACATCACTAGCCCAAAGCAGGGGAAATGAGTCAGCGCGCGCACTCGCCGGGATATCCTTAAAAGTCCGGTACCGCTTACGCGGATCCCGATTCCAGACGTGAGCCCCGATGGTCGGGGTGTAACCGTAATCAGCAAGCCGGAATTGGCTCTTCGACGCCTGATCCAGCAGGTACAGGTCGGAAGCGTCGCGCGCCAGAGGCCACGAACTACCCGAGTTCGGAAGAGAGCAGCGCCCGATTCTCCGATATTGTCCATCGCGCTCGACCACGGAGACGCTTGCGATAGTGCGTTCTTGGGCTACCCGCTTGCGCGGCCTGATGATTGTAAGTGCCGTGTCCTGCTCGACATCGAGGTACACACGGAGCCGGTCGCGAATGATCCCGATGTGCTTGACGTTGGTGTTGTTCAGCAAATACGTCCGAAGGAATGAGAAATTCTGGCCCGACAGAAAACTTGTAGGGGTCACGAGCCCGACCACACCATCCCGTTTGGTCAGCTTCGCGGATAGCTGAATAAAGAGCGCGTAAAGGTTCGGCTGCCCCTGGATAACGTCCGCGAACTTGGCTCGGTGCTGCTCGACTTCAGCTTGTGTGAGCTTGCGATACGGCGGATTGCAGACGACCACGTCGTATTGTTGCGGCGGATGCTTCTGGTGACCAAAGGTAACCAGTGAGTCTTTGCACTTGATGTCAAATCTCGGAGAACGCCCAGCAGCACAAATCTCGGTGTAGAACACCATCCGCAGAAAATGCTGCGCCAGCATACACAACGTTTCGTCGATATCCATGCCATGGAGGTGGGTTTCGACATGCCGGAGAATTGCACCAGCACTCCTCTGCTTGCGCAGAAGCGCGTTGCGCATGCGGTCCGCCACGAGGGTCAAGAATGCCGCCCCACCACATGCGGGATCCAGGAAGGAATGAGTGTCGAATTGCACACCCTCAGTCGCGAGGTCGTTGAGCAGGCGATTGGCGATGGGCGGCGGTGTAAAGTACATCGCCATCCGCTTACGGTATTCCTTCGGCGAGAGTGCGGTGTAGGCGGTGCTCAGCCAGTAAGCTGCGTCCAGGAAAGGCAGCTGTCGCAACTGGGACTCAAAGGTCGCGACAGCAGGGTCACCGGATAGTCGCCGATTGCCGCAGAGCTGCTTCACTGGTAGTTTCGGGTAAAAGTCCTCGCTCCACTTGCGCAAGATGGTTTCGATGAGCGTCCTCGGAGTGACGTGCTTCGTCCAACGTACCTTCTGGAGCGACCGAATAGAACGGATCAGCGCTAGCCGGCTTGGAAGTGTATTGGCTCTCCCAGCGTGCATTGCAATCTCGCCACGTGTGAAGTGACTTCGAGATTTTCCCCCGACAGCCGATCCCGACTGCTTTGATCCGCCATCTACTTGATTCATACAGCTTAGCGTCCATTTTAGCTTGGGGCGTAGCTTCCAGAAACCCAACCCGTCATGTGTAGCAAAGTTGCTCTACCCTGCTACGTACGAGGCTCGGCCTGTTAGGTCGTTATTTCTAAAGCCAGAGTGTACCGGACGCCATCCGGAAGCTGCTGGGGCGTGGGTCACAAGGCCACCGATATTGCTCGAATCTTGGCAAAGTATCAAAGATTCGGGCGAGCTTCAGCGAAATCGCCTGCAAGCCGTTTGAGGGCGTCTCGATCCTAATACTGCTGCAAGGTAAGCGCTCAAGTCAGTCGGTACACCCAGGAAAGAGTTCGAAATCCTTCCTGGCGCGCCACATTTCTCGAGCTGATTCCTACCTGAGTGACTTTTTTATACCACCACGCTGCTGACTTCCCGTAACCGCCGAATGATTCGCTTGGCGCACTCGGGCGATTCCTGCTGGATAGCATCCATGACGACCTGAAAGAACTGCGCCTGGCGCTCTTGCGACCAGATATGGTTGACAGCTTTTACGAACAGTTCAGCCAACGTCATCCTCAACTTGATGGTGTCCGCTAGAATCCTGGGATCGGTGACTGATCCATCATCCTGCGATAATGCATATTCACGAAGAGCACAAAGATCATCACTGCTGGACTGGATGCTCTTGATCAGGTCCAGCTTGCGCAATGCCCGCGGACCCTCTTGGGTGAGGTAGCTGATAGGTAGTAGTGGAACTGCATACAGTGCTTGCTCGGTCACAGGTATTGCGGCGTCGTCATCGCCAACAGCCTGCTTCACTCTGTCCATCGCTGCAGCAATATGCTCAGGCGGAGGCGGCATCGCCTTGGTCTGCCGAACATAGCGAAAGAATGTACGGGGCAGACAGCCCGGAAACTGCGTCTGCACTAAGTTCCAATTGGTCGGACCATGCGCCAACAAATGCTCCTGAATTGCCCGCTGAAGTTCACGACGTCTTGAATAACTATGACGTGCTGGCGGATGCCGCCGAAACCGATTCTCTGGCGAGAATGTCGGACGCAACAGTCGTCGAATCAGACGATACGGTGGAAATTGCTCGCTTGGCGAAGCTACCACCGATGGAATACGACCGTGAACGTGAAGCCGCAGCGAAAGCGCTGAGCGTCCGGGCTGCTACCCTCGACGCTGCGGTGAAACAGGTGCGTGCCAAGCCAGAGAATGCCAGCGGCAGCGGGTTGCCATTCGATGACATCGAGCCGTGGGACTCGCCGGTGGATGCAGCACGAGCACTCAGTATGGCGCACGGCCTGCTGGCTCGGTTCGTCGTGGCAGATCCTGCAACGCTGGACGCCGCGGCGGTGTGGACGGCGATGACGTGGTTCATGGAGTACGCGACGGTACTTCCGCTGGCGATGATTACCGCGCCGGAAAAAGGATGCGGAAAAACGGTGCTGTTGGGTGCAATGGGCAAGCTGTCGAGGTGCGCGTTGCCAACGTCGAATATCACCCCAGCGGCGCTGTTCCGAGCCGTGGATGCGTGGCATCCGACCTTGCTGATTGACGAGGCGGATACCTTCGTCAAAGACGATGGGGGACTCCGCGGCATCATCAATAGCGGACACACTCGAGATGGTGCGCACGTCATCCGCTCGGTTGAGATTGACGGCGAATGGGAACCGCGTACGTTCAGTACCTGGAGCCCCAAAGCAATCGCAGGCATAGGGCATTTAACGGATACCATCGAGAGCCGATCCATAATCCTTAAGATGCGACGCGCGTTACCCGGCGAGAAGACCGAAAATTTGTGTCACGCAGAACGCAGCCCATTCATCGAGGTGCAGCGTAAATTCGCACGCTGGGCAGTGGATTCCGGAAACCAGTTTGCCACGCTGCGTCCAGTCATGCCGAAATTATCGAACCGCGACGCCGACAACTGGGAGCCGCTACTAGCCCTGGCCGATATGGCCGGCGGCGATTGGCCGCAACGCATCCGTCGCGCCGCCCACGCCCTGGCTTCGCGAGGCGATGCGCCTACCACGAACGAAGAGCTACTGACTGATATACGGACCATCCTTACCGCGAAGGGTCGCGACCGGCTGCCCTCCGCTGATTGATCGAGGCGCTGGCCTCAGGCCCGGAGGCGCCATGGGCGACTTGGAGCCGCGGCAAACCGATCACCGCCCGTCAACTGTCAAAACGGCTTGGAGATTTCGGCATCGGGCCCAAGTCTATCCGCATCGGTAGTAGGGTGGTCAAGGGCTACGAGCTGAGTCAGTTCACCGATGCCTTCACCCGATACTTGCCCGATACCCCTGCCGAATCGGTTACGCCGTTACAAGCCAGTGAATACGTGGGTTTCGACTATTCTCTATCCGTTACATCGGATAAAAATGTAGCGGATGCGGAACAGGATAAATTCAGCGATTCAAGCATTTGTAGCGTTGTAACCGATGACGCTCTTCTGGCCGCCGCTGACGATCACTGGGAGGAGGACCTATGAGCGTAGCCCGTGACATCCTGGCGGAACTCCGTAGACATGGCGTCCTCCTCATGTCCGTCGGCGACAGGTTGAGGCTCAGAGCGCTGACAGCACCGCCAACCGAGTTGCTGGACCGACTGCGCCGACACAAAGCAGAGATACACGCGCTGCTAAGTATCGCCCCAACCGTGCGGCCCGTCGTGCACTTCCGATTGCCAGAGCACCCGACGAACGCATGCGCTACTGCCATTGGGAGCTTTGGCGAATCACGAGAAGAGCTCATTGCCGACCTACGGCAGCGCTGGCCAGCCGTTGAGGTGTGGTGATGGACATCAAGAATGAGATGGAGATCGGCAACACGGGTGCTGATTACATCGACATTGACAATTTACGAATGCGATAAGAAAGCGAACGTCTTCGCGTACCAGGACAGATAGAGCTTAGAGCAATGAAAGCCTAACCGTTCGATGACGGTGCCAACTAGCATTGGACGATTGCAGCCCCTCGCATGAGCTCCGCAGCCTTATCGATTGCCTCACGCATCAAATGAAACTCAAATTCATTGCGGCGACGGTCTGCCGCATCGCACCACTCCGACACCGAAACCGGTTTCTCGATATCGTTGGTTGAACTTACCGCTCGGGGACCATGCTCATGCTCTGTCATTTCTTCATTGCAGCAGGCAAGCAACTTTTCTGTCAACGGGACTGGACCATC
>Ga0172382_10004629_pt1 | contig 20982 bp, 18 predicted proteins | sample Leawel138RmetaG_FD_122245 | JGI IMG/M metagenome (GOLD analysis project Ga0172382, IMG submission 122245) | Leachate microbial communities from a municipal landfill in Southern Ontario, Canada - Leachate well 138R metaG | ecosystem: Engineered > Solid waste > Landfill > Unclassified | place... | reverse complement strand
CTGGGCGGAACCGGGACGAAGCCCTGGCTCGGGGGAGGCGGCGGCGACGGCATGGGCACGAAGCCCTGGCCCGGAGGCGGTGACGACGGCATGGGCACGAAGCCCGGGCTCGGGGCGGGCGATGGCGGCACCGGGACGAAGCCCGATGGCGATGCCGGTACCGGGGCGAGTTCGGGGGGCGCCGGCATCGGGGCGAAACCGGAAGGCGCGGGCGTGGGCGCCGGCACCGGCACGAAGCCCGGCGACGACGGCGCATCCATCGGCGCTGGCGTCGGTGCCGGCGGCTGGCCCGGCGCCCAGGGCTGGGCGGGCGCCGTTGGATCAGCGGGCGCCAGGGGCTGCGCTGGATGACCCGCCGGCTCACCCGGCGCCGGCCAGGGAGCCGGCTCGGGAGCCGGTTCGGGCGCCGGGATCCGGGCCGGCACGAGCATGCCGTTCTCGTAGACGGAGACGGTCGAGATGCGCAGGACGCGCGGATCGACCGGCACATCGACACGCAGCCAGCCGGTCACGCCGTCGATCTCGATCTGCTGGTGTCCGAGGACGAGTTCACGGGCAATGCGATAGGCATCGATGCCCAGGGCGTAGAGCCGCTGCAGCTCGAGATGGGGAATCTTCTCGGAGCGCGGGTAGATGGCGACCGTCGGATGCTGTCGCTCGACCTGCCAGGGCATCTCGACGATATGCAGGCCGTCGAGCAGTGGATTGGCGAGCAGCTCGCCGGCCTTGGTATCGGGAATCGCACCGACGTCGAGCCGCGAAGTCCCGTACAGCGGGGTCTGCGGCCCGAGCGCTTCGCGCAGCACCGGCACGGCATCGGGCGATAGCGCGATGAAGGCGGCATCGACATGCACGCCCGCGAGGACGCGGGGCAGGTCGTAGAGCATCCGGACATCGAGCGCGAGCATGTCGTAGCTCTCGCCACCGAGATCCCGCCATGCATCGAGAAAGGCGCCGGCGCTGCGTTGTGACAGCGACGAAGCCTGGTCGGCGATCGCGATCGCCCGCGGCACCAGGCCGGCGGACTGCCGCAGGGCCCGGTCGATCGCGAAGCGCGCGATCTGGGCGCCCTCGTCCTCGATCGGCAGGCCGAACTGCACGCAGCCGGGCGGCAGGAGGTAGCCCGGTTCGGGGACATTGAGCGTCAGCACCGGCAGGGGCAGCGGCTCGACCTCGGCGAGCCGATTGACGCCCCCCCGCGTGATCGGACCGATCGCGATCGAATAGCCGCGGTCGGCGATCCGCTGCAACAGGCCCTGGAGATCGGTGCGCTCGTCGTCGACGCCAAAGGATTCGACCATCACCCCAGCGCCATCGAGCTCATGCGCCGCCTGCACGCCCATCAGCACCGCATCGGCGGCGCGCCGGAAGGGGCCTTCGTCATCGGGCAGCAGCAAGGCGATGCGGGTGTCGCCCCGGCCGAAGCGGGTCGCCGCGCTTGCGGCGGTGCTGGCGAGCGCCGACAATCCCGTCACGCCCGTGCCGCGCGCGGCGGCCATGACCGAAGCGCCTGAACCCAGGATCCGAAGTAGCGAACGACGCTTCATGAACGAGAAACCCTCCGGGCGGCTCGAAGCCGGATTATATGTAGTCGCCACGCCGATCGGTCATCTGTCCGACCTAAGCCGGCGGGCCGCCGATGTCCTGCGCAATGCCGACCTGGTGGCCGCCGAGGACACCCGCACCAGCCGCGTCCTGCTCGATTCCATCGGCGCTTCCACACCGATGATCGCCGCCCATGAACACAACGAGCAGGCGGCGGCCGAGGAAATCGTCGCGCGCGCAGCCGCGGGAGAGGCGATCGCCCTGGTCTGCGACGCGGGGACGCCGGGCATCAGCGATCCCGGTGCGCGGATCGTGCGCGCCGCGCGCGCGGCCGGCATCGCGACGCGTGCGATCCCGGGACCTTCGGCGGCGGCGGCAATGGTGTCGATCGCCGGACTGCATGCGGAGTCCTTCCGCTTCGTCGGCTTCCTGCCGTCGAAGGCGAAGGCGCGCGCCGAGCGGATCGCGACATGGCGTGATGCCGACGATGCCGTGGTGCTGTACGAATCACCCCACCGGATCGCCGCGACGCTCGCGGCAATCGCCACCGTGCTTGGCGCCGACCGCCGGATCGTGATCGGGCGCGAACTGACCAAGCGCTTCGAGGAATCGATCGCGCTGCCCGCCGGCGACGCCACGGCCTGGCTGGAGGCCGACCCGAACCGTTCGCGCGGCGAATTCGTGATCGCGATCGATGCGGCGCCCGCCCGGGCGGCCGCGCCCGAATCGGCGGTCCGCATCGAGATGCCGCTCGATACCCTGCTCGCGACGCTGCTCGAGCACGCCCCGCCGAGCCGCGCGAGCCGGCTTGCCCATGCGCTCACCGGACGGCCGCGACGGACCCTGTACGAGCGCCTGCTCGTGCTGGCGGAAGACGCGTCACCGGAGGACTGAATACGCGGTTTCACTGCGCCGCCTCGCGACGCACGGTGAATGGCTCGATGCGGGCCTCGGCACGGATCCGCGCGGCGGCCTGCTCGGCCCGCGCGAGATCGACCCAGGGGCCGGCCTGGACCTTGTACTGGCCGTCCTCGGCATGCAGCGAAAGCGCATCGCCGAGCCAGTCGAGCCGACGACCGAGATCGGACAGGACCGCCATCGCGCTGTCGTGTGAGCGGAACGCCCCCAGCTGCAGGTAGAGGGCGGGATCCAGCGCCTGCGACGCGATGGCGGGCGAGGCATCGGCCGGCGCACCGGTGCTCGCTCGCCTCGCGGTGGGCGCAGACACGTGCTCGGGTTCGGGCCCGACCCGCACGAAACCCGATGGCGATGCCTGGGCACCGGCGGCATTGACCATGGGCGAAGCCACCCGCGCGGGTTCGGCGCCAACGAGCACGAAGCCGCGCGGCACCCGGGGCGGATCGTCGGCGGAGGACGCTGCGGCGGATTCGGCCACGGGCCCGGCGGACGACGCTGCCAGGGCCTCCTGCCCGGCGCTCGGTGCAGCGATGGCCGACGTTGCGATCGGTACGGTCGAGTCGGCCGTGGCCACGGGCGCGACCGGGGCCGCCGGCGGCGCGGCGGCGACGACCGGTTCCTGCGCCGCGGGTCCCTCCCCGGGCAATATCAGCTCGACCCGCACGCGCGCATGGCCGTCCTCGATGAAGTCGAGCTTCTTCGCGGCGGTCCAGGAAAGGTCGATCAGCCGGTTCTTCATGAAGGGGCCGCGATCGTTGACGCGAACCACCACCGAGCGCCCGTTCGACAGGTTGGTCACCCGGACGTAGCTCGGCAGCGGCAGGGTGCGGTGGGCGGCGGTCATGGCGTACATGTCGTAGCGTTCGCCGCTGGCCGTCGCATTGCCATGGAACTTGCGCCCGTACCAGGATGCGACCCCGGTCTCCCGATACGGGGCACGCGCACGCATCGGAATGTAGCGCTGGCCGAAAACCTCGTAGGGCCGGGTGTTCGCAAGACGGATCGGTTCTTCGCGCGGCACCGCGTCGGCGATCAGGGCGACATCGGCCGGCTCGTTCCGGCCGGGGCCATCGTCCATGTAGTAGCCGCCGCCCGAGCTGGCGGGAGGACCGCCGCGCGGACCGGCGCATGCGGCGACGAACAGTGCGAGCGCCGCAAGCGCCGCCAGTCGGGCTGCGCGGCGCGGCGACGAGGCGGACAGCCGGTCGAACGACATGGACATGGAGCAAGTCCTCATTCAGGGGCCCGCCACCGCGTCGCGGCGCGGCTTGCGGGGCGCGCGCGCGAACAGCATGTCGTAGAGCGGTCGCGGCACCATGCGCAGGATCGCTCCGACGATGCCCATCTGCCAGGGAATCACCACGAAGCGGCGGCGACGTTCGATGGCATCGATGGCGCGGCTGGCGAACGCATCGGCATCGATCAGGAAGGGCATCGGATAGGGATTGCCACGGGTCATCGGGGTGCGGACGTAGCCGGGAGCGATCGTCACCACCGTGATCGGCGAGCGGTGCAGTTCGACCCGCAGGCTCTCGAGGTAGGCGATCGCGCCGGCCTTGGAAGCGCTGTAGGCCCCGGCGCCCGGCAGGCCGCGAAATCCCGCCACGCTCGCGATGCCCACCAGCGTGCCGGCGCCGGCCGCGCGCATCGCCGGCAGGAAGCCGGCGAAGGTATCGTGCATGGCGCACAGATTGGTCGCGACGATTTCCTCGAACTGCGCGGCATCCCCGGGTTCGCCGGTCAGGGTTCCCACGCTCACCCCGGCATTGGCGATGAGGACATCGGGTGCCCCATGTGTCGCGATGAAGTCCCGGGCGGCGGCGGCGAGCGCCTGCCGATCGCGCACATCCAGGACCATCGGCACCACGCGCACCGCGGGCGGATCCTTGTCGGCGCCGATCCGCGTGCCGGCCTCGAGCCCGCTGGCCAAGGCATCGAGCGCCGCGGCGCGCCGGGCCATGACCCCGATCACCAGCCCGCGCCCCTGGCCGATGCACCGCCGGGCGTACTCGCGAGCGAGCGCCGCGCCCAGCCCGCTCGACGCGCCGGTGATGACGACGCGAAGTGGTCCGCCGCGGTCGCTCATCGGCCGCCGGTCAGCGCTGGCGCGCGGCGACCCGCTCGTTGGCGATCATCTTGTCGACTAGGTCGAGCGCAGCCTGGCTCGAACCGGCCAGGGAGGGCGCGGTCAGGTACTTGCCGGCCACTCCGATCATCGGCACCCCGTCGACCCCGAAGTCGTTCATCTCGCGCGTTCCACGGGTCATCGCCGTGCGCACCCCGAAGGACTTGTACTGGTCGGAGAAGACCTGGCGATCGAGGCCCTGGGCCACCGCCCAGTCGATGATCTCCTTGTCCGAATCGAGCCGGCGACGCTCCTCGTGCAGGGCCCGGAAGACACTCGGGCCGAGCCGGCCATCCTCGCCCATCGCCACCAGGGTGTAGTAGAGCTGCTGGTGCTTGCGCTCGCCGAAGGGCACATGGACCTGGCGGAAGACGACATCGTCGGGCAGCTGGGCGGCCCAGCGCTTGAGCACCGGCTCGAAGCGGTTGCAATGCGGGCAGCCGTACCAGAAGAACTCGACGACGTCGATCTTGTCCTCGGGCGTGTCGATGCGGACCGGGCCTACCCGGCGATAGCCCTCGCCCTCCGGGGGCAGGGCCGGCTGGGCGTGCGCCGAGGGCAGCTCGACTCCGGCCAGGTGGGCAAGGGCGATGGCCGGCGGCAGGGTGATCAGGTGGCGACGCAGGGAAATCATCGGGCAATCCTGTCGGTAGGAGTTCGGAGGCCGGTTCGTTCAACCACCGAGGGCTTCGGCCGGTTGACCGGACGGATGGCCGCGGGACCCGTCACTGCCGGTCCCGCCGGTAGGCTCAGCGACGTCGCACGACCGACGCCTCGATGCCGCTCTGGGCCAGGCGAGCACGGACATCGTTCATCGTATTGAGGTCGGCGTAAGGGCCCACTCTCACGCGAAACATGGGCTGGTCGTCGACCTGCGCCTCGACCACCCGCGCCTCATAGCCTATCAGAGCGAGCTTGGCGCGCATTCCCTCGGCATCGTCCTGATCGCGGAAGGCGCCGGCCTGGAGCACGTAGCTGCTGGCGGCCTCGGCGGTTCCCGGCGGCGCGGGCGAGACCGGGGCCACCGGCGAAGGGGCGGCCAGCGAAGGCGTCGGCGCGGCCACCGGGCCGGGCGCCGAACGACTGTAGAGCGGAGCGTTCGGGTCGGGCGTCTCGGCCTCGTTCCGCGGCGCCTCGAGCCGGTCGGCGGTGCGCTTGGCCTTGTTCAGGAACGGAACCGGCGCCCGCGTCACGAACACCGCCACCACCACGGCGATGGTCAGCCCCACGATCAGTCCCGTCATGAAACCGAGCAGCGTGCCACCGGCGCTGAAGCGACGCGCCTTGCGGCGGCGGGTTTTCCTGGTAGCCATTACATCCTTTCAGGGGTCGATACCCCGAGCATCCCGAGTCCATTGCGCAGGACCTGGCGCACCGCCAGCAGGAGCGCGAGCCGGGCGCGGCGCACCGCCTCGTCATCGACGAGGACGCGCTCGGCATTATAGTAACTATGAAGATCGGACGCTAAGTCCTTGAGATAATAAGCAATAGAGTGTGGCGCGAGATCCTCGGCCGCGCCCGAAACCACATCCGGCCAGGCCGCGATCCGGGCCATCAGCCCGTATTCGCGGGGATGCACCAGGGGCTCCAGGCAGGCATCGGCCAGGGCCGCCTCGGGCGTACCGCCTTGCGGCACGACGCCGCCACCGGCAATCCACTGGGCGAGCACCGAGCAGATCCGGGCATGGGCGTACTGGACGTAGTAGACAGGGTTCTCGTCGTTGCGCGCCAGCGCGAGATCGACATCGAAGACGAATTCGGCATCCGCCTTGCGCGAGACCAGGAAGAAGCGGACCGCATCGCGGCCCCGGCGCAGGGCTTCCGCATGGCCCGGGTCGTCGGGGGCGATCGCCACGCCGGCATCGGGCGAGGAAACGCCGCCGGACCATTCGACCAGGTCGCGCAGCGTCACGTAGGCGCCGGCGCGCTTGGAGATCTTCACCTCCTCGCCGCCGCGCATCACGGTCACCATCTTGTGCAGCACGTACTCCGGGAAGCCGGCGGTGATGCCCAGGCCGAGTGCCTGCAGGCCGGCGCGTACCCGTGCGATGGTGCCGTGGTGGTCGGAACCCTGGATGTTGATCGCCCGCTCGCAGCCACGCTGCCATTTCTCGACGTGGTAGGCGACGTCCGGCACGAAATAGGTGTAGCCGCCGTCCGACTTGCGCATCACCCGGTCCTTGTCGTCACCGAAATCGGTGGTGCGCAGCCACAGCGCCCCGCCCTCCTCGTAGGTGACGCCGGCCGCGCCGAGGGCAGCGACCACCCGGTCGACCCGACCGGTCTCGTAGAGCGAGGACTCGAGGAAGTAGCTGTCGAACTCCACCCCGAAGGCGCGCAGGTCGAGATCCTGCTCATGGCGCAGGTAGGCGACCGCGAAGCGGCGGATCGCCTCCAGGTCGTCCGGATCGCCGGCGGCCTCGACCGGCGCCATGTCACGGGCGCCGGCGGTCTCGCGCGCGAGATAAGCCTGCGCGATGTCGCCGATGTAGTCGCCGCGATAGCCGTCGGCGGGAAAGCGCGGATCGTCGGGATCGATCGAACGGGCGCGCGCCTGCACCGACAGGGCGAGGTTGCGGATCTGGGCGCCGGCGTCGTTGTAGTAGAACTCGCGCGCCACGGACCAGCCGGAGAACTCGAGCAGGGCGCAGAGCGAATCACCCAGCGCCGCCTGGCGGCCATGCCCGACATGCAGCGGGCCGGTCGGATTCGCCGACACGAACTCGACCAGGACCTTGCGCCCGCGGCCGCCACCGTCGGCGGCCGTCGACGCACGGCCGAACGCAGCACCGTCGGCGAGCACCCGACCGACCACCTTGCGCCGCGCCTGCGCCGTCAGCCGCAGGTTGATGAAACCGGGCCCGGCGACCTCGGCCGCATCGAGCAGGTGACCGCCGTCGGCGGCGAGCAGCGCATCGCGGATCGCCTGGGCGAGCTCACGCGGATTGCGCCGCGCCGGCCGGGCGAGCTGCAGTGCGATGTTCGATGCGAGGTCGCCGTGTTCGGGCTGCTTCGGCCGGTCGAGCTCGATCGCCGGCAGCTCGGCCGAGGGATCGTCGAGCACGTGTGCGGCCGCATCCCGCACGAGGGCAGCCAGGGCCTGTTTCTGTTCACGCAACATGATGGGGCCGCATTGTACTTGCGTAAAAAATGGGGTCAGACACGATTTGCTTCAGCAAATCGTGTCTGACCCCATTTTTTCTCAGCCGATCGCCGCCGCCGATCCGGCGCGCTCGCGCAGCACATGCTTCTGGATCTTGCCGGTCGAGGTCTTGGGAATTTCCTCGAAGCGGACTTCGCGCGGGCACTTGAAGTGCGCCAGCCGCTCGCGGCAATGCGCGATCAGTTCCTCGGCGCTGGTCTGCGCACCGGGATGCAGCTCCACGAAGGCGAGCGGCGTTTCGCCCCATTTCGCATCGGGCCTGGCGACCACACCGCAGGCGAGCACCGACGGATGGGTGTAGAGCGCGTCCTCGACCTCGATCGAGGAGATGTTCTCGCCGCCCGAGATGATGACGTCCTTGGCGCGGTCCTTGATCCGGACATAGCCGTCGGGCTCGAGCACGCCGAGGTCGCCCGTATGGAACCAGCCGCCGGCGAAGGCCTCGGCGCTCGCCTGCGGGTTCTTGAGATAACCCTTCATGACGATGTTGCCGCGGAACATGACTTCGCCCATGGTGGTGCCGTCGCGCGGAACTTCCTCCATCGTCGCCGGGTCGATCACGGTGCAGCCCTGCTGGACCGCGTAGCGCACACCCTGGCGGGCGTTTTTCGTAACCTGCTCGGCCAGCGGCAGCTCTTCCCATTCCTCGTGTTTCGCACAGGCGGCGGCCGGGCCGTAGACCTCGGTCAGGCCGTAGACGTGAGTGACTTCGAAACCCATCCGGTCCATGCCCTCGATCATGGCGGCCGGCGGCGCAGCACCCGCGACCATCGCCTTGACCTGCCAGTCGATGCCCTCGCGCAGCGCCGCGGGCGCGCTGATCAGGGTGGAATGCACGATCGGGGCGCCGCAATAGTGGCTGACCCGATGCTCGCGCATCAGGCCGAAGATCAGGGCGGCGTCGACCTTGCGCAGGCAGACGCTGGTGCCCGCCACGGCGGCCAGCGTCCAGGGGAAGCACCAGCCGTTGCAGTGGAACATCGGCAGGGTCCAGAGATAGACCGGGTGGCGCGGCAGGTTCCAGGCCACCACATTGCCGATCGCGTTCAGGTAGGCGCCCCGGTGATGGACGACCACGCCCTTGGGATTGCCGGTCGTGCCCGAGGTGTAGTTGAGCCCGATGGCATCCCATTCGTCCTCGGGCAGCGAATACTCGAAACCGGGATCGCCGCCGGCGACGAAGGCTTCGTAGTCCGCGCTGCCGATCGGGTCGCCGGGGCCATCGTAGACCGGGTCGTCGACATCGATCACGAAGGGGAGCGGCTTGCCCGCCTCGCGCAGGCTCGCCAGCGCCACCGCCACCTGTGGCGCGAACTCGCGGTCGACGATGAGGATCCTGCTGGCCGAATGCTCGAGCACGAAGGCGATCGCCACGGCGTCGAGGCGGGTGTTGATGCAGTTGAGCACCGCGCCGGACATCGGCACGCCGAAGTGCGCCTCCACCATCGGTGGGGTGTTGGGCAGCATCACGGCCACGGTGTCGCCATCGCCGATGTCGCGCGCAACCAGCGCGGAAGCCAGCCGCCGCGCCCGGGAACGAAGCTCCGACCAGCTGCGGCGCAGCTCACCATGGACCAGCGCGCAGCGCTGCGGATAGACATCGGCCGCCCATTCGATCAGCGAGATCGGGGTAAGCGGCACATGATTGGCCGGATTGCGGTCGAGATCCTGGCGATAGGGGTTCGGTCGGGTCGGCATGGGGTCTCCTCGGGGATGCCGGGCGCATCTCGTCTATCGACGATTGTAGGCACAGGTCCGCGCGCACGGTAGACGGCCCCGGCCGCCGCGCGGGACTTGGCGTCGGCCTTCGGCAAAACGCGTAGAGTGTCGGTTTTATGGAGGACGCCGCATGGCAGTTACCGAGCTGGTCGCCGAGAAGTTCGACGAGACCATCACCGACAACGACATCGTCATCATCGATTTCTGGGCACCCTGGTGTGGTCCCTGCAAGTCGTTCGCGCCGACCTTCGAGAAGGTCGCCGAGGAAAACGAGGACATCCGCTTCGTCAAGGTCAACACCGACGAACAGCAGGCACTCGCCGGCCATTTCGGGATCCGCTCGATCCCGACCCTCATGGTGTTTCGCGAGCAGGTCATCGTGTTCCAGCAGCCCGGCGCCATGCCCAAGGGCATGCTCGACGAACTGATCGACCAGGTGCGCGGACTCGACATGGCCGCGATCCGGGCCGATGCCAAGCCGTTCCGGGCCGCCGACGACGAGGCCGACGAGGCCTGAAGCCCCAGCGCGAACTGCGAACGGAAACCGATTCCCGCATCGCGAACGCGAGGAAGCCATCATGGGCGAGGACTCGAGGGGCTCGCTGGCCATGTCGGCCGAGACACCGGTCGAGCATGAGGAGCGCACCGACGGCGTCGTGCTCATGCGCGCGCTCGAGCCGCTCGGCGACTACCCCTCGCGTTTCACCGACCGGCTCGTCGAGTTCGCGGCCAGCGTCCCCGATCGGACCCTGGTCGCACGGCGCGGGCCCGACGGCGACTGGCGCCGGGTCGGCTATGCCGAGATGCTCGAACGGGTGCGCCGCGTCGCGCAGTCCCTGCTCGAGCGCGATCTCGGCCCCGAACGCCCCCTGATGGTGCTGTCGGGCAACGACATCGATCATCTCCTGATCGGCCTGGCGGCGATGCATGTCGGCATTCCCTACGCTCCGGTTTCGCCCGCCTACTCCCTGGTGTCGCGGGATTTCGGCAAGCTGCGCGGAATCGTCTCGCTGCTGACCCCGGGCCTGGTCTTCGCGAGCGAAGCCGGAGCCTACGGCGACGCGATCCGCGCCTGCGGCCTGGACGATGCCGAACTCGTCCTCGGCAGCGGCACGCTCGACGGCGTGCCGAGCACCCCGTTCGCCACGCTGCTCGACAGCCGGGCCGGACCCGACGTTGCCGCCGCCCATGCCGCCGTCGACGGCGACACCATCGCCAAGTTCCTGTTCACCTCGGGATCGACGAAGGCGCCCAAGGCGGTCATCACCACCCACCGCATGCTGTGCAGCAACCAGCAGGTGATCAGGCAGGCATTGCGCTGCCTGGCCGACGAGCCGCCGGTGCTGGTCGACTGGCTGCCCTGGAACCATGTGTTCGGTGGCAACCACAACCTCGGGATCGTCATCAGCAACGGCGGCACCCTGTACATCGACGACGGCAAGCCGGTGGCGGGCCTGGTCGAACACACGCTCGCGAACCTGCGCGAGATATCGCCAACCGTCTATTTCAACGTGCCGCGCGGTTTCGAGGAGATCGTCCTCGCAATGGACCACGATGCCGCGCTGCGACGCCGCTTCTTCTCGCGGGTGCAAATGCTCTTCACCGCTGGCGCCGGCATGCCCGATGCCGTCGTCAAGGGGCTGGCCCGGCACGCCCATGCCGAGCTCGGCCGTGCGGTGGGACTCTATTCCGGGCTCGGCATGACCGAGACGGCACCCTTCGCGATCGGCCCGGCCCCGCTCGGGAACATCACCGGCGCGATCGGCGGCCCGGCGCCGGGAGTCACGCTCAAGCTCGTGCCGAACGACGGCAAGCTCGAGCTGCGCTACGCTGGGCCCGGCGTCACACCAGGCTACTGGCGATCCCCCGAACTGGGCGCCGAGGCCTTCGACGACGAAGGCTTCTTTCGCAGCGGCGACGCCGTGCGCTTCGTCGATCGACAGCGCCCCGCGACCGGCCTGGTGTTCGACGGCCGCATCGCCGAGGACTTCAAGCTCGCCACCGGCACCTGGGTCAGCGTCGGGCCCCTGCGCACCCGCTCCCTGTCGATCGGTTCGCCCTGCGTGGCCGACGTCGTCATCACCGGCCAGGATCGCGACGAAGTGGGCATGCTCGTCTTCCCGCGGATGGACGCATGCGCCCGCCTCGCCGGCGCCGCGGCCGGGGCCGACCCGGCGACGATCCTCGCCGCCGCACCCGTGCGCGAGTTCTTCCAGCGCTTCGTCGACCGCCTGCACGCCGACGGCACCGGCACATCGAACCGCGTCGGGCGCATCCTGCTGATGCTCGATCCGCCCGCGATCGACCGGGGCGAGATGACCGACAAGGGCTCGCTCAACCAGCGCGCGGTGCTCGCCTGCCGGGCCGGGCTCGTCGAGGAACTCCATGCCGGCTCACCGGCGGTCATCCTCGCCCGGCCCGCACCGGCCCGCGCATGAAAACCCCTCGCCCGCGCCACGCCCGATGAAGAACATCCTCAGGATCCACGTCGAATTCGGCGACTGCGACCCCAGCGGGATCGCATTCCATCCCAACTTCTTCGCCTGGTTCGACGCCGGTTCGCGTCATTTCCTGCGCGCCGCCGGCATGCCGCACTGGCGCGAGACGCAGCACACGAGCGGGATCATCGGCACGCCGATCGTCGCCACCCAGTGCGACTTCCGCCTGCCCTGCCGCTATGGCGACGAGATCGAGGTCCATACTTCGGTCGAGGAATGGCGCGAGCGCAGCTTCGTGCTGCGCCATGAACTGCGCCGCGGCGATGACCTGCTCGCGACCGCCACCGGCGTACGGATCTTCGCGATCCGCCATCCGGACGACCCCGGCCGGATCCGGGCCGTTCCGCCACCACCCGGGATCCGGGCGGCCTGCGATGCGCCAGGCATCACCTACGGCTGAAAGCACGGCGCCCGGCGGGGGGCGGCGCCCGGTGGAGCGCGGCGTTCGGCGCAGCGCGACGTTCAGCGCAGTACGGCATTCAATGCGGCGAACCCTTCCTCGAGATCGGCGACGAGATCGGTCGGATCGGCCAGGCCGCAATGCAGGCGCACCAGCGGGCCTCCGCTCCAGGGGCGGACCGTGCGCAGGTGGTCGATCGCCGCCGGCATGATCAGGCTCTCGAAGCCGCCCCAGGAGTAGCCGATGCCGAACAGGCGCCGGCCTTCGCAGAGCGCCGCGAGCGCGCGCTGGCGTCGTTCGCCGCCCTCGGCGCCGGCAAAGGGCGCGCCGTCGAGCTCGAAGGCGAACAGGCCGCTCGCGCCGCTGAAATCCCGCTGCCAGATCGCATGCCCCGGATGCGCGGGAAGCGCCGGATGCAGCACCCGGGCGACCTCGGCACGCCCTTCGAGCCATTTCGCCACCGCCAGGCCATTGTCCTGGTGGGCGCGCATCCGCACGCCGACGGTGCGCAGGCCGCGCAGCACCAGCCAGGCATCGTCCCCACCCACGCACATGCCGAGCTGGCGCACCGCATCCCACAGGCGCGGCCAGATTTCCTCGCGAGCGACGACGGCGCCCATCAGCAGGTCGGCATGGCCCGACCAGTACTTGGTCAGCGGCAGGATCGAGATGTCGACGCCGCAGTCGAAGGGCCGTGCGAACACCGGCGAGGCCCAGGCGTTGTCGATCATCGAGACGAGGCCGCGCGAACGCGCCAGGGCGGTCAGCGCCGGGACATCCTGCAACTCGAAGGTATAGCTGCCCGGGCTTTCGAGGTAGAGCACCTTCGTTTCGGGCCGGATGAGCGCGGCAAGGCCCTCGGCATCGATGCCGGGCTCGAAATAGCTCGTGCTCACCCCGAGCTTCGCGAGCATTCCCTGGGCGAACACGCGAGCTGGTCCGTAGACCGAATCGGTCATCAGCATGTGGTCGCCCGGCTCGAGGAAGCCGAGCAGCGCGGTCGAGATCGCCGCCAGGCCCGAGGGCATCAGCGCTGCCCGGCAGGCGTGGCCGTCACCCTCGATCGCCGCGATCGCATCCATGAGGGCGAAGGTGGTCTGCGTGCCGACCGTGCCGTAGGTGCTCGCATGGCGCGCGCCGGCGTTGGCCCGTCGCCCGGTATCGGCGGCCTGTCCGAGGGAGTCGAACAGCACCGTCGAAGCCCGCACCAGCGGCGGGTTCGCGGTGCGGATCGGTAGCTCGAGACCGCGGCCAGCCTCGGCAAGCAGGGTGTCGATCGGGGTTCTCGGCTGCAGCGGCTGGCTCATGACGGTAGGATCTTCATACGGATGGCGCATCATCTTAACCTTGCGCCCCCGCCTCGACCGGCGGGATCGCCATGCCGCCGTATTCGGTAGCGGCATGCCACCTCGTCCCTGGAGTTTTCGCAATGTCCCTGTTTCTCGTCCGCCATGGTGAAACCGCGCTCAACGCGACCCGCGTCCTGCAGCCGCCGGATACGCCACTGTCCGAGCGCGGCCTCGCCCAAGCGCGGGCGATCGGCGCACGCCTGGCCGGGGAGCGGCTGGCGGGCATCGTCGTCAGCGACATGGCCCGCGCCGTCCAGACCGCGGAGGCGATCTCGGCGGCCACCGGCCTGCCCATGCGCCAGGATCCGCTGCTGCGCGAGCGCGACTTCGGCGACCTGCGCGGCCGCAGCTACGATTCGCTCGGCTTCGACCCCATGGCGCTCGACTACACGCCGCCCGGCGGCGAGAGCTGGGAGGACTTCACCGTGCGGGTGGGCGAAGCGCTCGGCGCTATCCGCGCCCACCATGCCGCCTTCGGCGGCCCGATCGCGGTCGTCTCCCACGGGCTCGTCATCCGCGTGCTGCTGAACAAGCTCGCGAAACTGCCCGAAGGCGTGGTGGAATGCGGGCCGCTCGCCAATACCGGGCTGTCGATCGTCGGCGCCGAGCCGCCACACCAGTCGCTCCTCGTCAACTGCGTCCGCCACCTGGACGGTGCCATCGTCGACGACGGTCGCGGCCTGTCGGGCTTCTGACGACCCGCCGGGCCCCGCGCGAAGCGGCCCGGCGCGCAATATTGCACAGCATCGCAGCTGTCTCGGCCGCATACTCGGGTTTCGCCAGATCGCTGAACGGGGGTGAAGCGATGAACGAAGCACTGGAGATCGCAGCCTGGATGCTGCTCGTGGCGCTCATTGCCATGGCCATGCCGCTCGTCTGGTCGTGGATGCGGGATCACAAGAGAGATCGCAAGGCCGGCGGACACCGCCGGCCGCTGCGCATCCGCGAGACGGACCCGGACGACGCCTATACCTGCTGAAGCCTCCTGGGCCGACCGGCGGCCCGGTGTGCGAAAAGGCAGGGAAACGGGGTCAGGAAAATGGGGTCAGACTCCATTTCATTCTGAAATGGAGTCTGACCCCATTTTCTGCCATTTTCCCTTGGCGGCGGCGCGGCGGCGGCGGTGCGACAATGCAGGCTCGCTGTCGAAGAGCTCCCGCCCATGACCACCACTGCACTCGTTCGCCCGCAACTCGATTACCCCTTCGCCGAACCGCCGGAATCCGGGCGCGCCTTCGAAGTGGCGCCCGGGGTGCTCTGGCTGCGGATGCCGCTGCCCTTTTCGCTCGACCACATCAACCTGTGGGCGATCGCCGATGGCGAAGGCTGGTCGCTGGTCGACACCGGGATCCAGGGGCCGCAGTCGGCCTCGCAATGGCGCCGCCTGCTCGGCGACGAGCTCGGCGGCCGGCCGCTCACCCGGGTCCTCGTCACCCACATGCATCCCGACCACGTCGGCATGGCGGGCTGGCTGACACGCAAGTTCGGCTGCCGACTCTGGATGACCCGCCTGGAATACCTGAGCTGCCGCGTCCTGGTCGCCGACACGGGCCGCCAGGCTCCCGATGACGGCGAAACCTTCTACCGGCGCGCCGGCTGGGACGAGGAGGCGATCGACGCCTACCGGGCCCGCTTCGGCGGCTTCGGGCGCAATGTCTACGCGTTGCCCGAGAGCTACCAGCGCCTGCGTGACGGCGACCGGATCCGCATCGGCGACGAGGACTGGCAGGTCGTCGTCGGCACCGGCCATTCGCCCGAGCACGCCTGCTTCTACTGCCCGACGCGCAAGCTGCTCGTCTCGGGCGACCAGGTGCTGCCGCGGATCTCCTCGAACGTCTCGGTGTTCCCGACCGAACCCGACGGCGACCCGCTGGCCGACTGGCTCGAATCGATCGACAAGCTGCTCGCGACCGTTCCCGACGATGTCCTGGTGCTGCCGGCACACAACCTGCCGTTTCGCGGCCTGCACGACCGGCTGCGCTATCTCGCCGCCGAGCACCGGCACAATCTCGACAAGCTGCGCGAGTTGATCGCCGCCGAACCGCGGCGCGTCGTCGATGTCTTCCCGGCGCTGTTCGCCCGGCCCATAGGCCGCGACCTCCTCGGCCTGGCCACCGGCGAGAGCCTCGCCCATCTCAACTATCTGCTCGGGCGCGGCGAGGTGGCCAGACGCACCGACGCCGACGGCGTCGACCGCTACCACATCGCCTGATCGCGCCCGATGGCGCCGACCTCTCCGGGTACCGACCGCGAGCACACCCGCTCGCTGTGGCTGATCGGAATCTCCGGCTTCGCCGGCACGCTCTCGATCCGCGTCTGCGATCCGATGCTGCCCCGGCTCGGCGCCGAGTTCGGCCGCTCGCCCACCGATGTCTCGCTGGTGGTGACGGTCTTCGTGATGGCCTACGCGCTGTTCAGCCTCGTCGCCGGTCCGCTGGGCGATCGTCGCGGCAAGCTGGCGGTGATGTCGGTAGCCGCGCTGGTCGCCGCCGCCGCGAGCCTCGCGGCCGCCCTGCCCCTGTCCTATGGCTGGCTGGTCGCGATGCGCTTCGTCTCCGGCGCCGCGATCGGCGCCGTCATGCCGCTGGGCCTTGCCTGGATCGGCGACAACGTCGCCTACGCCGAGCGCCCGGCCACGCTTGCCAACTTCACCGCCGCGGCCACCACCGGCGGGGTGTTCGGGCAGGCCACCGGCGGCGTGTTCGCCGACACCCTGGGCTGGAACACCGCCTTCCTCCTGCCGGGCCTGCTCTTCCTCATTACCGGGCTGATGCTGCGCGGCCCCGCGCGACGGGCATCCGCCCCGCTTGCCGTCCCCGGCGGACTGGGCCGGGTGCTCGCCACCTACCGGGCGATCTTCACCGATCCGCGCGCATGCGCCGTGATGCTCTTCGTCGCGCTCGAGGGTGCGATCGGCTTCGGGGCGCTGGCCTTCGTCCCGAGCTTCCTGCACCTGCGCCACGAGATCCCGCTCTGGCAGGCCGGCCTGATCGTGGGTGGCTTCGGCGGCGGCGGACTGGCGTTCGCGATTTTCTCGCGGCGGCTGATCGGCAGCCTCGGCGAGCGCGGCCTGGCGGTGGTCGGCAGCGCCGGCCTGGCCATCGGCCTGCTCACCGTGGTCTGGAGCCCGTGGCTGGCCGGCGCGATCGCCGCCTGCCTGCTCACCGGCTTCGGCTTCTACATGATGCACAACACGGTGCAGACGCGCGGCACCCAGATCGCGCCGGCGACCCGCGGCATCGGCCTTGCCTGCATGGCGCTGGCGCTGTTCTCGGGCCAGTCGGCGGGGGTGGCCGGCGCCGCCGCGGTGATCGAGCGGACCAGCTATGGCGCCACGATCGCCGGGCTCGGCGTGCTCGCGGCCGTGCTCGGCGTGGTGATCGCCCTCTGGTTGCGGCGCAATCCGCCGCTCAGTGACCTGTAGAGCCTGTTCAGGCCGACGCGGTATCGCCCGGGTCAGGGCTCGACGATGCGGCAGTCCGGGGCGCGCGACAGGGGCGCCGCGGTGCGCCGCTGCAACTCCTCGAAGGACAGGCCCGCCACCATGGCGCGTACCGTCAGGCGCTGCGCGGCGCGATCGACATCGAGCACGGCGAGGTCGGTGTAGACCCGGTCGACCACCGCCTGGCCGGTGATCGGATAGGTGCAGCGCTCGACGATCTTGGGCGCGCCCTCGCGGGTGTTGTGCGACATCACGGCCCAGATGGAGCGGGCCCCGACCACGAGGTCCATGGCGCCACCGACGGCGGGGATCGCGCCGGGCTCGCCGGTGTCCCAGTTGGCGATGTCGCCGTTGCTCGCCACCTCGAAGGCGCCCAGCACCGAGATGTCGAGATGGCCACCGCGGATCATGGTGAAGGAGACGACATGGTCGCTGAGCGATGCGCCCGGCACCAGCACGATCGCCTCCCGGCTCGCGTTGAGCAGCCCCGGATCGGGCGGCTGGTCGGCCGGGGCGGACACCATGCCGACGATGCCGTTCTCGCTGTGGAGAATGACTTCGCGATCGGCCGGCAGGTAGCGCGCGGCCAGTGTCGGGATGCCGATGCCGAGGTTGACGTAGGCGCCGTCGGGCATGTCGGCGGCTACCTGGCGCGCCATTCCGTCGCGGTCGAGGGGGCGAAAGGCTTGTGTCATCGGTCGCCCTCCCGGCGCACCACGCGCTGGACGAAGATGCCGGGCAACTGCACGCCTTCCGGGTCGATCGCGCCGAGCGGGACGATCGACTCGACCTGGGCGACGGCAACGCGCGACGCCATCGCCACCACCGGATTGAAGTTGCGCTCGGCGCGATTGAACATGAGATTGCCCCAGCGATCGGCCTGCATGGCCCGGACCAGGCCGAAGTCGCCGTGCAGGGGTTGCTCGAGCACATAGCCGCGGCCATCGATGACCCGCGTCTCCTTGCCCTCGGCAAGCAGGGTGCCGTAGCCGGTGGGGGTGAAGAAGGGGCCGTTGCCGGCCGCCGCGGCCCGCATGCGCTCGGCCATGATCCCCTGGGGAACGCATTCGAGTTCGATGCGCCCGGCCTCGTATTCGCGGGCGAAGGCTTCGGCATTGCCGGTCTTGCCCACCGAACGGGCGTACGAGCTCACCAGCTTGCGCACCCGACCGGCATCGATCAGCTGCGACAGGCCGATGGGACCATCGCCGCCGTTGTTGTTCACGATGGTCAGCTCGCGCGCGCCCTGGTCGAGCAGCGCGCAGACGAGTTCCGTCGGTATCCCGGCGATGCCGAAGCCGCCAATGAGGATGGTGGCGCCGTCCTGGACATCGGCCAGCGCCTCGGCCATCGAATCGATCACCTTGTCGAGCATGACTACCCGCCGGTTTCGTGAAACGGCCTCATGGCCGGTAGCCGAAGCGTACCGCACCGGCCGCGCGCAGCGGCGCGGCGAGGTTGGCGAACTCGGTGACCAGGGCGCGGGTATCGGCGGGATCGATGATGTCCTCCACGACGAAGGCCTCGGCGCTGCGAAACGGCGAGGTCAGCGAGCGCACACGCTGCTCGATCTCGGCGCGCTTGGCATCCGGATCGGCGGCCGCCTCGATGTCCGCCTTGTAGGCGACTTCGAGCCCGCCTTCGATCGGCAGCGAGCCCCATTGCGCGCTGGGCCAGGCATAGCGGAAGCAGAAGCGGCCCGGATGCTGGTGGCCGCCGGCGGCGACGCCGAAGGCCTTGCGAATGATGACGGAGCACCAGGGCACCGTCGACTGCGATACGGCGGTGGCCGCCCGCACGCCGACCCGCATGACCCCCTCGACCTCGGCCTCGAGCCCGATCTTGAAGCCGGGCACGTCGACGAGGTTCAGCACCGGCAGGCGGAAGAGTTCGGCGAGATCGAGCAGGCGGATGAACTTCTCGCTGGTGGCGCGATCCCAGGCGCCGCCGTAGTGGTACGGGTCGCTCGCGAATACCGCCACCGGCCAGCCGTCGATGCGCGCCAGCCCCGAGGCGAGCGCTTTGCCCCAGCCGCGACCGATCTCGAAGAAGGAGCCGTCGTCGACCAGGGTGTCGACGATGCCGCGGATCTTGTAGACCTTGCGCGACTCCTCGGGAATGACGTCGCGAAGCTTCGCCTGGTCGGCGCTGGCCTCGCGACCCGTATCGGCGCGCGGCGGCAGCTCGTGCACCGAACTCGGCAGGTAGGACAGGAAGCGGCGGGTACGCTCGAAGGCCTCCACCTCGGAGCCGACCTCGTCGTCGACCACGCCGTTGCGCGTGTGGATCCTCGAGCCGCCGAGCTCCTCCTTCGTGAGGTCCTGGCCGGTGCGCGCCACCACCGGCGGGCCGGCCACGAAGAGCTGCGAGGTCTCGCGGACCATGATCGAGTAGTGGCTCGCGGCAACCCGCGCCGAACCCATGCCAGCCACCGAGCCGAGCCCCAGGCCGACCACCGGCACCGTCATCAGGTTCTGGGTGATGAACGGCCAGGCCTTGAGCTTGGGCAGCAGGGTATGGCCCTTCATCTCGATGCTCTTGACCGAGCCGCCACCCCCGGTGCCGTCGACCAGGCGCACCAACGGAATACGCAGGTCGTGCGCCATCTGTTCGCCGGCGATCGTCTTGTCGCCCACCGCGCCATCGTTGGCGCCGCCACGCACCGTGAAGTCGTCGCCGATCACCACGACCGGACGGCCCTCGATCCGGCCGCGCCCGGTGACCAGGTTCGAGGGCACGAAGCCGTCGAGGCGACCTTCCGCGTCATACGAACCGGTACCGGCGAATTTGCCGAGCTCGCGAAAGCTGTCCGCATCGAGCAGGCGGTCGATGCGCTCGCGTACCGGCAGGCGGCCGTTGTCGCGATGACGCCTGAGTTTTTCCTCGCCACCCATCTGCTCGGCAAGCCGATGGCGATGAGCGAGCTCTTCGAGTTGCCGTTCCCAAGCCAAGAAACCGCCTCCTGTAAATTCTGCCATACAGAACACTTGTTCTTTTTCCGGCAGTATCAGAACATTCCCGGACACTGTCAAGGCAAGCGCGCCAGTCGCCTGCGCCCGATCCCCGACCCACGCCCCAAGGAGCCATGGTGTCATCGACCACGACTTCGAAACGCCCGCCCGTCGCGCTCTCGCCCGGCTACGCGGCGAACATGCAGGGCGTTGCGGCGGTGGATCGCGCCCTGTCGATCCTGGTCGCGATCGAAGACGCCCGGACCGGCTCGCTTTCCCTCGCCGAACTCGCCACCGCCACCGGGCTGTACAAGAGTACCTTGCTGCGCCTGCTGGTCTCGCTCGAACGCGGCGCGCTGGTGGTCCGGCGCGCCGATCAGCGCTATGGCCTCGGACCATTCGCGTTCCGGCTCGGCAAGTCCTTCGAGTCGCACAATCCGATAGAGCAGCGCCTCGCGCCGATCATGCGCGCCCTGGTCGAGCAGGGCACCGAAAGTCCGTCCTTCCATGTCCGCCATGACGCCAGCCGGCGGCTCTGCCTGATGCGCATCGATTCACGGCATTCGACCCTCGATCGCGTGCGGGCCGGCGACCTGCTGCCGATCGACCGCGGGGCCGCCGGTCGCATCCTGCTGGCCTTCGGCGAACAGGGTGCGGCGACCCCGGCCGAGGTGCCCCGCACGATGGTTTCGCGAGGCGAGCGCGACCCGCTGTGCGGCGCCGTCGCGGCACCGGTGTTCGGCGTCCACGGCGAACTGGTCGGGGCCCTGTCGCTGTCGGGTCCGCTCGATCGATTCTCGAGCGAAGCCATCTCCCGCATGAGCGGATTGCTGCGCGAGGCCGCCGACCAGGCCGGCCGGGCACTCGGCGCG
>Ga0172382_10004627_pt1 | contig 20989 bp, 18 predicted proteins | sample Leawel138RmetaG_FD_122245 | JGI IMG/M metagenome (GOLD analysis project Ga0172382, IMG submission 122245) | Leachate microbial communities from a municipal landfill in Southern Ontario, Canada - Leachate well 138R metaG | ecosystem: Engineered > Solid waste > Landfill > Unclassified | place... | reverse complement strand
GGGAGGCCGGTATGCATCTCGAAGGTTCATGTCACTGTGGCGCGGTGCACTTCAGTCTGGACAGCGCCCAGCCCTATCCCTACCAGCGCTGTTATTGCTCAATCTGCCGCAAGACCCAGGGCGGCGGCTATGCCGTGAATATCGGTGGTGACGCGGGCAGCCTGCAAGTCAGCGGGCGCGAGTCGATCTCCGTCTACCATGCGCGGATGCGCCAGCCGGATGGCAGCGTGGAGATCAGTAGCGGCGAGCGGCACTTCTGCCGCGAGTGCGGCAGTGCGCTATGGGTCTACAGCCCGGAATGGCCGGAGCTGGTGCACCCCTTCGCCTCGGCGATCGATACGGAGCTGCCGAGACCGCCGCAGTACACCCACCTGATGCTGGGCTCCAAGGCCGGTTGGGTCGAAGTGCAGGTCGCAGGGGGAGATCGCCAGTTCGATGGCTATCCGGAGGAGTCGCTGGCCGAGTGGCATGAGCGGCTGCGGTTGACCCGCTGAGGGTTTCACCTGGGGTGTAGCGCGCCTGCGCTACGCCGGGGGCCCGGTGGTTGCTGGGGACTGTCGTCGAGCAGGCGCTCGACAACCCATGTCAATGCAATACCAAGCGTTTCATCCAGTCCAGCAACACCATCGGCAGCAGTTCCGGGCGTGGTAGCAGCGCGTACTGGTGGGCGCCGAAGATGCGGGGCAGGTAGGCTGACGCGTGGCGGTCGATGGTCAGGCAGAACGTCGAGACGCCCTGCAGGGTGGCTTCGGTAACGGCCTGGCGCATGTCTTCGACGCCGTATTGTCCCTCGTAGATGTCCTTGTCGTTCGGCTTGCCGTCGGACAATACCAGCAGCAGCCGGTGGCTGGCCGGTTGTCGCAGCAGGTCGCTGCTGGCGTGGCGGATGGCGGCGCCGGCGCGGGTGTAATGTTCCGGCTCCAGGGAGCTGATGCGCAGCGCAACGTCGTTGCTGAAGCCCTCCTCGAAGGCCTTGATCTGGCGCACGATCACCGCATCCGGCCCCTCCCCGGAGAAGGCCTGCACCGACCAGGGCTCGCCCATGCCGTCCAGGGCGATGCTCACCAGCAGCAGCGCCTCGCGTTCGACATCGATGATGCGACGGTTGGCCGATACCCAGCTGTCGGTCGAGCCGCTGATGTCGATCAGCAGGGTAACGGCCAGGTCCCGTTCGGCGGTGCGACGACTCTGGTACAGCGCTTCGGACAAGGTGCCGCCGGCGCGAAAATCAGTGTAGCTGTCGATATAGGCCTGCAGATCGATATCATCGCCATCCAGTTGCTTGCGCCGGGTGATGCGCTGGGCGCTGAGCATTTCGAAGCGGCGGCGGATCTGGTTGAGCAGTGCGCGATGGGTCTGCAGGGTGGCGTCCACCCACTGTTGCGAGCCTGGCAGGTTGGGCAGCACATGCAATGTCGCGCCGGGCTGGCGGTAGGCCTGGATGCGGTAGTCCCATTCCGGATAACGCAATCCCCGCTGCTCGCGGATGGCGGTTTTCAGCTGCATGGCGGTGTTGGTATCTGGCGGGTCATCGGAGATCAGCACTTCCTTCGGTCGCCCAGGGGTCGATACCAGTCGTGCTTCGGGCAGCTCGGAGAGCATGTCGCCGTATTCATCGGCGCTGATATCCTCGTCCCGGTCCACCGGGCGGTTCAGGCCCAGCGGGTCTTCGGCATGCTGGTGCGGCTCGTCGGCCTGCAGCATGAAGATGCCTGCATCGGCCTGGTCTTCCTCGTCCTCCTTCGCCTTGCGTACCTCGGGACGGCGCAGCAGTCTGGCGCTGCGGGTTGGCATGGCGTTGGACTCAGGCGTGTCCGCTGGGTCGCTGGCGGGCAGTTCGCTGCTGTCAGCGGCCAGGGGAGGGCGCAGTTCACCGGTCCACCAGTCCTTGAGCAGTGGTGCGGTCCCGGCGGCGCGGTCCTGTCCTGCCAGGCCGAGTTGGCGCAGCAGGTCTGCGGCAAGTTGCGCCGATTGCTGGGCTGAGGAGCTGGGTGGTAGCGCCTCCGCAAGCATGCCGGCCGGTGTCTGCAACAGCTGCCGCAGCAGTTTCTCCAGCGGCTGGCGGGCGTGGGAGAAGATGTTCAGGGGTGGCCGTCGCTGCAATGCATGCTGGCGCAGCCGGGTGATACTGGCGCCGATGCCGGGCAGGGCCTGCAGCAGATCGGCATCCGCCGCCCAGGCCTCCAGCAGCAGGTAGGCATCGGCCAGCAGCTCGGGCCAGGCTGGGTCGAGCGACTCGGCACTGCCACGCCGGGCGCGCATCGCCTGCTGCAGCGCCATCACCCGGTACAGCTCGTTCCCCTGCTCGATCTTCTGGATACCGGAATCGGCTGGCAGCCACAGCCGCTGACCATTGGTCGCTGGCACCGGCTGCTGCAGCCAGGGAAACTGACTGCGCCGGAACAACCGCGATAGCAGGGTCGGACGTGGCGGTAGCTGGGCGATACGGATCGGATAGCTACGCCCGGTCAATGCGGTGATCAGCAGATCGAGGCGTGGGGCAATGTCCACCAGCAGTGCTGTGGGTGGGGCTGCGGGTGGCGGGCGATAACGCAGCCACAGCTTGCGCGCATAGATGGTCGCGTGGCGCGCCGCGTCACTGACCAGCTCCTCTGCTTCAGCCATGGCTGGGCCTAGACAAAGGTGGCGTCGACCAGGTCGCGCAGGGCGCCGACCATCGAGGGCTCGTCGGACAATGGCGAGACGATAGCCGCATAGCAGGCTTCGCGCAGGTCGATGCCGGAGACCATCAGCGCCCCGGCGGCAATCAGCAGACGGGTGCTGGGCACCTCGGCCAGGCCGCGGTCGCGCAGGTGTCGGATGCGCCCGGCCAGGGCCACCAGGCCGTTGGCGGTGGCCGGGTCGATGCCGCTCTCGTGCTGCACGATACGTGCTTCATGCTCGGCTGCCGGAAAATCCAGATCCATGGCGACGAAGCGCTGCCGGGTGCTGGGCTTGAGGTCCTTGAGCATGCGCTGGTAGCCGGGGTTGTAGGACACCACCAGTTGGAAGCCGGGTGCGGCCAGAAGGGTTTCGCCGGTCTTGTCGATCGGCAGCATGCGCCTGTGGTCGGTCAGGGCATGCAGTACCACCACGGTGTCCTGGCGCGCCTCCACCACCTCGTCCAGATAGCAGATGGCGCCCTCGCGTACGGCGCGGGTCAGCGGTCCGTCCTGCCAGACGGTGCCATTGTGCTGGATAAGGAAGCGCCCGATCAGGTCGCTGGCGGCCAGATCGTCATGACAGGGGATGGTGATCAGCGGTCGGTTCAGCTTCCAGGCCATGTATTCGATGAAGCGCGTCTTGCCGCAACCGGTCGGCCCCTTGAGCATCACCGCCAGGTTGCGTGCATGGCACTGTTCGAACAACCTGACCTCGTTGCCGGTGGGGTGATACCAGGGCTCGTCTGCAGCCTGGCGAGCCAGGCTGTGTACCGCTTCACCGGCTCCCACCTCAGACCACCCGTCCAACGGCAACCTCGTTGTCGGTCACGTCCGGCTCGCTGACCTCGAAGCGCGGTCGGTAGCGGAAGAAGTCGAAGATATACAGCCCGACCCCGGTGGCGAACAGCGTGCCGCAGATGATCAGCATGACGAAATGGATCTGGATCTTCAGCTGGGCGTCCAGATACCCCATGCCCATGATGCGTTCCAGGTACACCTGGCCGATACCGGCGGTGGCGAAGGACAGCGTCATGCCGAACATGCCACCCAGTTGCAGCCAGAATGCCCAATAGCCGATCGAGCTGCCCCGTTCAGTGCGACCATGGGTCAGCGATGGCAGGGCGTAGCTGATCATCGCCAGCACGATCATCGCATAGGCGCCATAGAAGGCGGCGTGCCCGTGCATGGCGGTGATCAGGGTGCCATGGGTCCATTTGTTGACACTCGGCCAGGTGTGCGCCAGCCCCAGCAGGCCGGCACCGAACAGGGTGAAGATGGCGCTGCCCAGGGTCCAGTGCAGGGCCAGCACGTTGGGGTGTGACAGGCCCGAGCGGCGCATGGCGCCATAGGCGTACACCGCCATGCCGACGATCGCCAGTGGTTCCAGCGCGCTGAAAAAGCCGCCGATCGGCAGCCAGTAGTAGGGTACGCCGACCCAGTAGTAATGGTGCGCGGTGCCGAGGATACCGGCCAAAAATACCAGCCCGACGATCACGTACAGCCACTTCTCCATGACCTCGCGGTCGGCCCCGGACAGGCGGATCAGCAGATAGGCGAGAAAGGCGCCCATGATCATCATCCACACCCCCTCGACCCACAGGTGGATGGTCCACCAGCGGTAGAAGATCGACACCGTGTAGTTCTCGTAATGCAGCAGCGCCGGAAAGAACAGCACCGCCGAGCTGACCAGGCCCAGTACCAGCACTCCTTCGGTGGTAGTGAAGCGGCCGGATTTCCTGATCGTCATGCCGATGTTGTAGAGAAAGATCAGCATGCAGATGACGATCACGATCTTGTGCGGCAGTGGCTGTTCCAGCAACTTGTTGCCGGTGCCGTAGCGGAACAGGTAACCGATGACCGCGGTCACGCCCATCAGCGTCCACAGGATCAGCTGAATGTAGGCCAGCTTGACGCTGTGCAGCTCGGTGCGTGATTCATCGGGTATCAGCCAGTAGGTGGCCCCCATGAAACCGGTCAACACCCAGACGATCAACAGGTTGGTATGGATCACCTTGGTTACGTCGAAGGGCAGGATGTACAGCAGCGGATCGGGCCCCAGGTACTTGGTCGCCGACAGCAGACCGAACACCAGTTGCAGGCCGAACAGCACCATTGCCACGGCGAAGTACCAATAGGCGACTGACTGGGACTTGTAGCGCATTGTCGTTCTCCGTCAAATCCGCATTTATTTGAGCGTGGCAAGGAAGGCGACCAACTGCTCGATTTCTTCTTCGCTCAGGCTCTCACCGTAGGTATTCGGCATGAAGGACACGCCGTTGGCCGAGTACATGCCACCGCTACTGAGGTGGGCGCTGGGCTCGACAATGGACTCTCTCAGATAGCCTTCGATATCGCTGGCCCGGCCCTGATAGTCGTCCGCCCCCACCAGCAATTCGGCACGGGTAGCCACGCCCGCCAGGCTGGGGCCGGCCCCATCGGCGCCGGGTGCCAGCGAATGGCAGGCGACACAGCCGGGCACCGCGGTACGGAACACGTTTTCACCCAGGGCGCGGATATCGTTGTCCGGGCTCACCGGGCGCACGCCGACCGAGGTCGATCCGCTCTGCACAGTGGCCACATCGCCGGCGCCCCCGGAGCCGGCCACCGCGGTAAATCCACCGGTGACCAGAATCGGTCGCGGCGGCCAGCCCTGGTTGTCGACCTTGCTGACCCAGTCGAGGAACTGGATCAGGTCAGTGATCTCCTCCTCGCTGAGGTTCTGCTGCGGCATCAGCCGGCGGTGGCGTTGCTCATCATAGAACTGGGAGGGATCGCGCATATAGGCCTGCAGGTAGGCCTCGCCGCGGTGCTGGGTGATCTTGGTCAGGTCGGGAGCGTAATAGGCGCCCTCGCCGAACAGGGTGTGGCAATTGATGCAGTTGTACTTGTGCCACACGTCCTTGCCGTGGGTGACCTGCGGGGTGATGGCGTCGGCATTGGTCAGCTTGGGAAACTGGCGATGACTGTCGAGCGTCAGCCCAAGGAACACGACGGCGGCCACGATGGTCGAGGCCCATGCGAAGATTCTGGCTTGCCTGTTGTTCATGGTTGCGCCTCGTCAGACGTTAATGCCTGTCCAGTGCAAAACGGTCATGGTGAACGCATAAAGGGCGGCGATCAGCATCAATGCGAGAACGACAAAACTCAGGATGCGTACCGGCTTGTACAGGTTTTTCAACTGCATACCGTGTCCTCCCTGATCAGGGTGTCATGTTCGGCTTATGTCGAATGCCCTTACAGGATAGACGGTATTTCCGATTTTGCAGGTCGGTATGCAACAGGCAAGCGCAGCAGTGGTCGGCGGCTGGTGTCAGTCGCGGTAGAACACCTGTACCAGATGCCAGCCGAACTGGGTCTTGACCGGCCCGTGGATGACCTTCAGCGGCTTCTTGAAGATGATCTGGTCGATGGCGCGCACCATCTGCCCGGGCCGCACCTCGCCCAGATCCCCGCCACGCTTGCGCGAGGGGCAGGTGGAATGCTTGCGGGCCAGCATGTCGAATGCCGCACCCGCGGCCAGCTGTTGCTTCAATTGCGCAGCTTCGGCTTCGGTCTTGACCAGAATGTGGCGTGCCATGGCGACAGGCATGGGGGAGTTCCTCGCTGGGCCGTCAGTCCTGGATATCGCTGGTGCGCTGCATGGCCTTGTTCGACAGGCGCAAGCCGCGCAGGCTGCGCTTGACGTTCTTCAGGTGGTTGACCAGCTCTGGTCCGCGACGCATGGCCATGCCCATGGCCAGCACATCGATCACCACCAGGTGGGCGATACGGGATGACAGCGGAGTGTAGATATCGGTATCTTCAGTGACATCGATGGGAATGTGGATGCGCCCCAGCTCGGCCAGCGGCGTATTGCTCGGGCACAGGCTGATCAGCGTGGCGCCGGCTTCCACCACCAACGACGCGGAGTGCAGCAGGTCCTTGGTCCGCCCGGTCTGGGAAATGGCTACGGCCACATCATAGGGTCCCAGGGTGACCGCCGACATGGCCTGCATGTGCGGGTCGGAGTAGGCGGCGGTGGATACCTGCAGGCGGAAGAACTTGTGCTGGGCATCGCTGGCTACCGCACCGGAGGCGCCGAAGCCGTAGAACTCCACCCGGCGGGCCTCGGCCATGGCCAGGATGGCCTGCTCCATGGCATCGGCATCCAGACGTTCGCGCACGTCTATCAGGGTGGCCAGGGTGGTATCGAAGATCTTCTGCGACAGGTCGGCAATGCTGTCGTCCTCGCTGATCGAGAACTGCCCGAAGCTGGCGCCGGCCGCCAGGCTCTGCGCCAGCTTGAGTTTCAGATCCTGGAAGCCGCTACAGCCGATGGCCCGACAGAAGCGCACGATGGTGGGCTCGCTGACGCCGACCTCACGGGCCAGGTCGGCCATCGACGAGTGCATCACCTGTGCGGCGTTGGTGAGAACGTGGTCGGCAACCTTCAGCTCCGACTTGCGGAGTGTCTGGCGGTTACCGGCGATATGCTGGAGCAAGTTCACGTGGGCTTCATGATAGTCTGCGGTACGGGAGTCGTGATGTTGTGTAGTTATACTACAAAAACCTCCTGCCCGCTTTTCCAAGGAGAACTTTAAGTGTCTGTGCGATACGGTAATGCCTGCGATATCGTGGTTTTCGGCGGCACGGGGGACCTGGCCATGCGCAAGCTGCTGCCGGCCCTGTTCTATCTGCACCGCGATCGCCATCTGCACCCGGACACCCGCATCCTGTCGCTGGCCCGCGCCCGGCACGATACCGACGACTATCGCAAGCTGGTACGCCGGCACGTCAGCCAACACGTGGCCAAGGCCGATTTCGATGATGCGAGCTGGGCCAGCTTTGCCGAGCGGCTCGATTACATGGTCCTGAACGTCAGCCAGCGTACCGAATTCGCCAATCTGGCCAAACGGCTGGGTGATCACCCCGGGCGGGTGCGGGTGTTCTATCTGGCGACGTTGCCGGACCTGTTCGCGCCGGCGGCGCTGCACCTGCATTCGGCCGGTCTGGTGAATGCCGAGGCGCGCATCGTGCTGGAGAAGCCGCTGGGCGAAAGCCTGCGCACCGCCAATCAGATCAACGACTGCATCAGCAGCGTATTCGACGAGTCCCGGGTGTTTCGTATCGACCACTTCCTCGGCAAGGAAGCGGTACAGAATCTCCTGGCGCTGCGCTTCGGCAATGCGCTGTTCGAGCCGCTATGGCGCAACGGGCATATCGACCATGTGCAGATCAGCGTGCTGGAAACCGTGGGTGTGGAAAACCGCGGTGCCTATTACGACCGGGCCGGGGCCATGCGCGACATGCTGCAGAACCACCTGTTGCAGCTGCTGTGCCTGGTAGCCATGGAAGCGCCGGTGCACTTCGAGCCGGAGGCGGTACGCAACGAAAAGCTCAAGATCCTCGAAGCCCTGCGGCCGATCACCGGCATGGATGTGCAGGACCAGACCGTGCGCGGGCAGTACTCCAAGGGCAAGCGTGCCGGGGAAGTGCTGCCGGCCTACTATTTCGAGAAAAGCGTCGATCACGACAGCAATACCGAAACCTTCGTCGCGCTCAAGGCCGAGATCGACAACTGGCGTTGGGCCGGCGTGCCCTTCTATCTGCGTACCGGCAAGTCCCTGGCGCAGCGCAAGTCGGAAATCGTCATCCAGTTCAAATCCGTGCCGCATCGGCTGTTTCCCGGCAATACCCCGGTCGGCAACCGCCTGGTGATCCGCCTGCAGCCCGATGAAAGCATCAGCCTGTCGCTGATGGCCAAGTCCCCGGGGCGTGGCATGGCGCTGCAGGAGGTGGACCTGGACCTGCACTTCGACGAGGCCTTCAAGCGCCGGCGCTGGGATGCCTACGAGCGGCTGCTGCTGGATGTGATCCAGGGGGATGCCACGCTGTTCATGCGCCGCGACGAGATCGAGGCAGCCTGGCGCTGGGTGGACCCGATCATCCGTGGCTGGCGCGAGGTCTATCGCTCACCGAAACGCTACGCCGCCGGCAGCTGGGGCCCGGAGGCGGCGGACAGCCTGCTCGAGCGCGCCGGGCATGTCTGGTTCGACGAGCGTTAGGGGCACTCGCCACGCCGCTTTGCCGGGGTGTAGCGCGCCTGCGCTACGCCTGGGTGTATCGGCTTGCACGGTTGCCGTCGTCGCGCAGGTGCGCGACAACCCTAGGGGGTGGTCAAGGATAACTTGCCGCTCCCCTGGCGCTGTTGCAGCAGCCGGGTGAAGGCCTCGGCCGAGACCGGCTTGCTGACCAGATAGCCCTGTACTTCATCGCAACCCTGGTTGCGCAGGAACACCAGCTGGCTTTCCTTTTCCACGCCTTCGGCCACCACCCGCAGGTTCATGCTGTGGGCCATGGCCACGATGGCCCGTACGATGGCCGCATCGCGGGGCTGCTCATCCAGTTCGCCGATGAAGCTGCGGTCGATCTTCAGGCTGTGGATGGGAAAACGCTTGAGGTAGGCCAGCGACGAATAGCCGGTACCGAAGTCATCCACCGACAACTCCACCCCCAACTGCTGCAGCGCGGCGATATTCTCCGCCACGGTTTCGCTGTGTTCCAGCAGCATGCTCTCGGTCAGTTCCAGCTCCAGCAGGCTGGCGGGCAGTGCAGTCTGCTGCAGGATCGTGGCTACCTCGGCGGCGAAGCGCGGCTGGCGCAACTGCTGGACCGACATGTTGACCGCCACCCGTATCGGTGCCGGACCGTCGTGCAGCCAGTGGCTGGCCTGCTGGCAGGCCTGGCGCAGCACCAGCTCGCCAAGCGGCAGGATCAGGCCGGTCTCCTCGGCCATGGCGATGAACTCCGCCGGTGCCAGCATGCCGCGGGTCGGATGCTGCCAGCGTACCAGTGCCTCGGCGCTGCCGATGCTGTTGGACGCCAGATGCAGCTTGGGCTGGTACTGGATCTGCAGCTGGTCTTCGGTGATCGCCTTGCGTAGTTCGTTTTCCAGGCGCAGGCGATCGATATTGCGTGTCGGCAGATCCGCGGAATAGAACTGGAAGCAATTGCCGCCCAGGTGCTTGGCATGCTGCATGGCCTGATTGGCCTGGTTGATCAGCTGCAGGCTGTTGCGCGCCGCATCGGGGAAGTGACTGATGCCGATGGAAGCGGAAACGATCAGCTCGTTGCTGCCAATCTGGATCGGCTCGCCGAGTACCTTCAGCAGGCGGCTGGCCAGCTCCGCCAGGGCGGTGGAGGGCAGATCCTGCTTCACCACCACGAACTCATCGGCGGACAGACGCGCCAGGATGAAGGCATTGGGCAGCATCTGGTTCAGACGGTCGGCCACCTGGCACAGCAGTGCATCGGCCTGGACATGGCCCAGGGTGTCGTTGATGTACTTGAAACGGTCCAGGTCGATGTGCAGCAGGGCCAGTCCGTGGCCCTGGGCGCGGGCCTGCCCGGTGGCCTCGGCCAGCTTGCGGGTGAACTGGCTGCGGTTGGCCAGATGGGTCAGCGGATCGTGATCGGTGAGATAGCGCAGCTGTTCCTCGGTCTTGCGGCTGATGGTCTGGTCGGCGAAGAAGCCCACATAGTGCGTTATTTCGCCCTGCTCATCGCGCACCACCGCCAATTGCAGCCACTGCGGGTAGCGTTCGCCACTGCGCCGCTGCTCGATCACCTCGCCCTCCCAGCGGTCATGGTTGCGCAGCGCTGCATGCAGGCGGGCATAGGTATCGAGCGTTGCCGGGTCGTTACTTCTGCTCAGCAAGGAGGTGCCGATCACATCCTGGGCGGGGTAGCCGGTGATCACGCTGAATGCCTGGTTCACCGCCAGCACCTTCTGCTGCGGATCGAGGATGAAGATACCGTCGGAGGTGGCCTCGAACACCGTTGCCGCCAGACGCTCCTGCTCATGCTGGTGCCGGCGGGCGGTGATGTCGCGGCGGGTGCCGATCATGCGCAGCGCGCGGCGGGCACCGTCACGTTCCACCGCGCGGCCATTGTCCTCGACCCAGACCCAATGCCCATCCTGATGCTTGACGCGGTATTCGACGCAGTAGGGCGTGGCATGCTTGAAATGGCTGATCAACGCATCACGTACGCGCTCGACATCATCCGGATGCACCCGCGGCTTGAGCCCGCCGGTCATGGTCAACTGGGTCTCGGGCAGGCCGAAGATCTCCAGCAGATGGGAGTGGTGCACGATGTCGGTGCGCAGATCCCAGTCCCACAGACCCAGGGCACTGGCCTCCAGCGCCATGCTCAGGCGGGCCTGGGTCTGCTGCAATTCGGTAGTGCGCTGGGCGACCCGATGCTCCAGCGCATCATGGCTGTTGCGCAATTGCTGCTCGGCCTGCCGGCGGTGCTGGATTTCCCCGCTCAGCTGGATGTTCAGCGCCTCGGCCTGCTGACGCGCCTCATCCAGGCGGTACAACAGTGCCTCGTTGCGCCGGTTGCTGCGCAGGGTATGGGTGACCGAGCGGTTGATGAAGGCCGCGGCCAGCAGTATGCAGCTGAACAGGGTGACGCCCATCAGGCCCCAGTAGGGGCTGCTGCTGTCGTCCTGCAGCAGCAGGAACACGGTCGGCAGCAGCCAGCTCGGCAGGGCGAAGGTCAGGAAGGCGCTGAAACGGTGCGCGTAGATGATGCTCACGCACAGCACCACGCCGCTGGTGACGGCATAGGCGCTGGCCTGCAGGTTGAAGGTATCCACGGGTACCAGCAGGATATGCACCAGCCCCATGGCCAGCCCGGACATGGCGTTACCGATATAGAAGGTTGCCAGCCAGTGTGGTTGCAGACGCTGTTCGGCACTGCAGCGGTAATAGCAGCGGGCCAGGCGGATGCGCAGCAGCGTCAGCAGGCAGACCACCACCAGCCAGCTCAGCGCCAGCGGGTGTGATGCATGCTCCCAGACCAGCGCGGTGACCACGCCGGCGGCCAGCATGACCAGCCACTGTGGCAGGCGGGAATATTCGAATAGCAGATCGCGCTGATGCAGGCGCTGGCTGGCCGCGGCGTCCAGGCGTTTTCCACTGGGGCTCATGCTACCGCGCACCCGCGTCGCTGCGTGATATCCGTTGTTGTCATGCCTCTTCCATGTGCGTAGCGATCCGTCGGCAAACCATACACCAGAGCGCCGATCCGGCACAGCCCCAACCGGGTACAAATGCGCGGCGGACCGGTTGCAGTCTCTGTTCCTTTCGGCTTGGCCTGGGGCACGGTAGAATGCTGCCGATGGATATCTCTCATTTGCTCAATTCGCTCAACGACGCCCAGCGCCAGGCGGTCACCGCCACCCCCGGCCAGCAACTGGTCCTGGCTGGCGCCGGCTCCGGCAAGACCCGGGTGCTGGTACACCGTATCGCCTGGCTGGTGGAGGTGGAAAAGGCCTCGCCCTGGAGCATCCTCTCGGTCACCTTCACCAACAAGGCGGCTGCCGAGATGCGCCAGCGCATCGAGCAACTGCTCGGCATCTCGCCCCAGGGCATGTGGGTCGGCACCTTCCACGGCCTGGCCCATCGCCTGCTGCGCGCCCACTGGCGCGAGGCCGGTCTGGCCGAGCAGTTCCAGATTCTCGACAGCGACGACCAACTGCGGCTGGTCAAGCGGGTGATCCGCGAGCTGGGGCTGGACGAGAACCAGTGGGCGCCGCGCCAGGCGCAGTGGTGGATCAACGGCCAGAAGGACGAGGGCCTGCGCCCGCAACATATCCAGGCTGCCGGTGACCTGTTCCTGACCACCATGCTGCGTATCTATACCGCCTACGAAGAGGCCTGTGCCCGCGCCGGGGTGGTCGATTTCGCCGAACTGCTGCTGCGTTCGCTGGAGTTGTGGCGCGACAACCAGCCGCTGCGTGAACAATACCAGGCGCGCTTCCGCCACCTGCTGGTCGACGAGTTCCAGGATACCAACGCGGTGCAGTACGCCTGGCTGCGACTGATTGCCGGCAACAGCCCGAGCCTGATGGTGGTCGGCGACGACGACCAGTCGATCTACGGCTGGCGCGGCGCGCGCATCGAGAACATCCAGCAGTTCCAGCAGGACTACCCGGCTGCCGAGCTGATCCGCCTGGAACAGAACTACCGTTCCACCGCCACCATCCTCAAGGCCGCCAACGCTCTGATCACCCATAATGCCGGGCGCATGGGCAAGGAACTGTGGACCGACGGTAACGATGGCGAAGCCATTGCCCTGTATGCCGGCTTCAACGAGCAGGATGAAGCGCGCTTCATCGTCGACCGTATCAGCGAGGCGGTCGGTGAGGGGCTGAGCCGCAGCGAGATCGCCATCCTCTATCGCTCCAACGCCCAGTCCCGGGTGCTGGAGGAGGCCCTGTTGCGCGCCGCCATCCCCTATCGTATCTATGGTGGCCAGCGCTTCTTCGAGCGGGCCGAGATCAAGAACGCCATGGCCTACATGCGCCTGATCGCCAACCGTGGTGACGACGGTGCGCTGGAACGCATCATCAACGTGCCGACCCGCGGCATCGGCGACAAGACCGTCGAGGCCCTGCGTCAGCACGCCCGCCAGCAGGACGTCTCGCTGTGGCAGGCCGGTTGCGACCTGCTCGACAACAAGGGCCTGCCGGGTCGCGCCGCCAACGCCGTGCAGACCTTCATGCAATTGATCGAGCAACTCGCCGAGCGGGTCGAGGGCGTGCCGTTGTACAGCATGGCCCAGCAGGTCATCGAACACAGTGGCCTGCTGGCCTTCCACGAAAATGAGAAGGGCGAGAAGGCCCAGGCCCGGGTGGAAAACCTCGAGGAACTGGTCTCCGCTGCCCGCGCTTTCGAGAACGACATGGCCGACGAGGAGGAAGACGGCGATACCCTGCTGGCCTTCCTCGCCCACGCCTCACTGGAAGCCGGTGAAACCCAGGCCGACCGTTTCGAGGACAGCGTCCAGCTGATGACCCTGCACAGTGCCAAGGGTCTGGAATTCCCGCTGGTGTTCCTCGCGGGCATGGAGGAGGGGCTGTTCCCGCACAAGATGAGCCTGGAGGAACCGGGCCGCCTGGAAGAGGAACGCCGCCTGGCCTACGTCGGCATCACCCGTGCCATGCAGCAACTGATCATCACCTGGGCGGAAACCCGCCGGCTGTACGGCAGCGAAACCTTCAACAAGGTCTCGCGCTTCGTTCGCGAAGTGCCCGCCGAGCTGATCCGCGAGGTGCGCCTGGGCAACACGGTCAGCCGTCCCTTCGGTCCCGCCAAGGGCAAGGGCAGCATGTTCGCCCAGGAAGCCACCGAGAGCACCGGCTTCGCCCTCGGCCAGCGGGTCATGCACTCGCTGTTCGGCGAGGGTGTGGTGCTCAACTACGAGGGCCAGGGCGCCCAGGCACGCATCCAGGTGAACTTCGATGACGAAGGCAGCAAGTGGCTGATGGTGAGTTACGCCAAGCTGGAGGCGATCTAACGCTTCCTATACACCGATCCTGCGACAGGTACGGGGCCGAGCTCCAGCTCGGCCAGCCGTGCATTCTGCAGCCCCGGCGGGGTGTAGCGCCCCGGCGCTACGCCTGCGGACGGGCCGTCGAGCCTCATCTTGACTCACCGCGCTGCCGGTACTTGACCCAGATCAGCTCCATGCTGCGGGAACTGACCTAATCTGTAGTGGATTCTGTGCAATACAGAAGGCTGTTCCCTATCCACTGTCAGGAGCGACTCCCATGGCTGAGATGATGAGGGCGGCAATATTTGTCGAGCCCGGACGTATCGAACTGGCTGACAAGCCCATCCCCGACGTCGATCCCAACGACGCGCTGATTCGCATTACCACGACCACCATCTGCGGCACGGATATCCATATTCTCAAGGGTGAATATCCCGTGGCCAAGGGTTTGACCGTCGGTCATGAGCCGGTGGGCGTGATCGAGAAACTCGGCAGCGCCGTGCAAGGCTACCAGGAAGGCCAGCGCGTGATTGCCGGGGCCATCTGCCCGAACTTCAATTCCTATGCCGCCCAGGATGGGGTGGCATCGCAGGATGGCAGCTATCTGACCGCCGATGGCCGCTGTGGCTGTCATGGCTACAAGGCCACCGCTGGCTGGCGCTTCGGCAACCTGATCGATGGCACCCAGGCCGAATACGTGCTGGTGCCCGATGCCCAGGCCAACCTGGCGCCGATCCCCGATGGCCTGACCGATGAGCAGGTGCTGATGTGCCCGGACATCATGTCCACTGGCTTCAAGGGCGCGGAAAATGCCAATATCCGCATCGGTGATACCGTGGTGATCTTCGCCCAGGGCCCGATCGGCCTGTGCGCCACCGCTGGCGCGCGACTGCTGGGCGCGACCACCATCATCGCGGTGGACGGCAATGACCACCGCCTCGGCATCGCCCAGCAGTTGGGTGCCGATATCACCCTCAACTTCCGTAACTGCGATGTGGTCGAGGAGGTGATGAAGCTCACCGGCGGGCGTGGCGCGGACTCGTCCATCGAAGCCTTGGGTACCCAGCAGACCTTCAGTCAGTCGCTGCAGGTACTCAAACCCGGCGGCACATTGTCCAGTCTGGGGGTGTACTCCGAGGATCTGAGCATTCCGCTGGGTGCCTTTGCCGCTGGGCTGGGCGATCACCGCATCAACACCGCACTCTGCCCCGGCGGCAAGGAACGCATGCGCCGGTTGATGAACGTAGTGGCGTCCAGCCGGCTGGACCTGGGGGTGCTGGTGACCCACGAGTACGGCCTGGACAACATCGTCGACGCCTATGACCTGTTCGCCAACCAGCGCGATGGTGTGCTCAAGGTTGCCATCAAGCCGTGAGTGGTAGGTGGGGCTGCTAGCATCGACCCACCTGAGGTCGACTAGCGGACCTTGGCCGCCAGCGCGCCGGGGGTCATGCCCAACTGCTGGCGAAAGGCGGCGATGAAGGCCGAGGTGGAGTCGTAGCCGCACGCCAGGGCCACATCGGTCACGCTGTGGCCCTGGTCCAGCAGCGGCAGGGCATGCAGCAGGCGTAGCCGCTGGTACCAGGCGCGAAAGCTGATACCGGTTTCACGCAGGAATATCCGCGACAGGGTCTTTTCCGAGAGGCCCAGCTCGCGGCTCCAGTGCTGCAGGGTGACGCTGTGCTCGGGGTTGCGATACAGCTGTTCACAGGGGGCTTGCAGCCGCGGGTCGCTTGGCCAGGGCAGGAACAGGCCGGTTTGCGGCGCCACCCGCAATTGATCCAGCAGTACTTCGACCAGCCGAGCATCCGGGCCATCGATCGCGTACTCGGCCGGCACCTCGCCAAAGGCGCTGATCAACTCGCGCAGTAGCGGGGTGATTTCCAGCACCACGCAGTGATCCTCCGCCCACTCCACCACGTGCGGTTCCAGATACAGGCTGCGCATCTCGGTGCGCGGTGAGCTGAGCACGGCATGGGGTACATCCGGCGGCACCAGGATCGCCCGCTGCGGTGGGGCAAGAAAGCGCCCGCTGGCGGTGTGCACCGACAGCACGCCATGGGTGGCATAGGACAGCTGGGCCCAGGGATGGCTGTGCCAGTCGGTGGCTGCCGGTCGCGACAGCGACTCGACCCGGGCGAACAGCGGACGGGGCAGATGCTGCATCTGTGGTACCGGACGGTGGACGGGACTGTTGTGTCCGTTTCTCGACATTGAGGGCCCTGATCGCGTTAGCCAGAAAGTTTGCCCGACAGTAGACTCAAGCGTCCATCAGCGCAAGCTGCCTGTTGCCCAAGGAGATCGTTGCCATGGCTCGCCCTCGTTTTATTCCCGACAACTTCACCCTCTGTCTGATCGCCGTGATGGTGGCGGCGAGCGTGCTGCCGGTCCGGGATCAGGTGGCGGTAGTGTTCGGCTGGATCACCAACCTGGCGATTGCGCTATTGTTCTTCATGCACGGCGCCAAGCTGTCGCGCGAAGCGATCTGGGCCGGTGCCACCCATTGGCGCCTGCACCTGGTGGTATTCAGCTGTACCTTCATCATGTTCCCGCTGCTCGGGCTGGCGCTCAAGCCGGTACTGGCGCCGATGATGGGGCACGAGCTATACCTGGGCATGCTGTTCCTGTGTGCCTTGCCGGCCACGGTGCAATCGGCGATTGCCTTTACCTCCCTGGCCCGGGGCAACGTCGCGGCGGCGGTATGCAGTGCGGCCACCTCGAGCCTGCTGGGTATCTTCGTCACCCCGCTGCTGGTCATGCTGCTGCTCGGTGCCGATGCCGGTAGCGGCGACACCCTGGGCGCGATCGGCCAGATCACCGTGCAGCTGCTGTTGCCGTTCATCGCCGGGCAGATCGCCCGCCGCTGGATCGGTAGCTGGGTCGAGCAGAACAAGACCTGGCTGAAGAACGTGGATCAGGGCTCCATCCTGCTGGTGGTCTACGGCGCGTTCAGCGCGGCGGTGGTCGAAGGGTTGTGGCACAGCATCCCGCTGTTGCAACTGGGTGGCCTGGTGGTGGCCTGCTGCATACTGCTGGCGGTGGTACTGCTGCTGGTCGAGATGCTGGCGCGGCGGATGGGGTTCAGTATCGAGGATCGTATCACTATCCTGTTCGCCGGCTCGAAGAAGAGCCTGGCCACCGGCGTACCCATGGCCCAGGTGCTGTTCGTCGGCGGCTCCATGGGCGCGATGATCCTGCCGCTGATGGTGTTCCACCAGATCCAGCTGATGGTCTGCGCGGTGCTGGCCGAACGTTATGCCCGCCGCCCCGAAGCGCCGGAGGCGGCGGTGGAAACTACCTGAAAGCGATGCCGGGGCAGGCTCGCGGTGGTCTGCCCTTCCGTCATCCTCCATACTCTACTATTTGCCTATCGAATGGTTATCATGCTCAGTGCATAGTGCCCGCGTCAGCGTCGGGTCGAGGGGTATACATTGGAAAAGGCGACTACGGAATTGCATCAACTCGATAGATCATTGGTCTGGTCGGGCTTCAAGCAACTGGCGCCGATTTCCCTGTTCGTGATCGTCTTCGGCGCCGCTTTCGGGCTGGCCGCAGCGCAGTTCGGGTTGAGTGACTCGACCATCATCGGCATGAGCACGCTGGTATTTGCCGGCGCCTCCCAGTTCGCGGTGCTGGATCTGTGGGGCACGCAGATGCCGCTGTTCACCATGATGCTCACGGTGTTCGCCATCAACGCCCGCCACCTGCTGATGGGCGCCACCCTGTATCCCTGGCTGCGCCACCTGCCAGCGCCGCAGCGCTATGGCGTGATGTTGACCGCATCGGATGCCAACTGGGCCATGTCCATGCAGGCATTCAGTCGCGGCGAGCCGGGGTTGGGGTTGCTGTTGGGCGGTGGTCTGGCGCTCTGGTCGTTCTGGATAGTCGGCACCTGGCTTGGCATCCATTTTGGCAACGCCATCAGTGATCCGGCGAGTCTGGGTCTGGATATGGTCATGGGCTGCTTCCTGCTGGCCATGGTGGTGGGCGGCGAAAGAAACCTGCGGATGCTGGTGATCTGGAGCATCGCTGCCATCGCTTCGCTGTTGGCGTACTGGTACCTGCCGGAAAACAGCCATGTCGTGGTGGGCGCGCTGGCCGGCGGCATGGCCGGCATGATCCGTGGGGGCGGGCAGCGATGAACATCAGCACCACAGGTACTGGGGCGCTGGTCATCGTCCTGGTCATGGCCCTGGTGACACTGGCAACCCGCTGGGGTGGGGTGTATGTGATGTCCTTCGTGCCCATCAGTGACCGGGTGACACGGTTCATTCAGGCCATGTCCGGGTCGGTGCTGGTGGCACTGCTCGCGCCCCTGGCGGTCAGTGGGGACAATGGGGCACGGCTGGCGTTGCTGACCACCGCAACCATCATGCTGCTGCTGCGCAAACCCTTGCCCGCCATCGCTGCTGGCATAGTCGCAGCGGCGTTGGTCAGGCATTTCTAGGCGGTGTATTGCTTTCACCGGCTGACCGGCTATGGTATCTGCCACCTGTAAAATCTTTTCAAATCAGAGAGATAAAGATGGCCTTCAGCTTCGACCAGCTTTACCAAGCATGCCAGAGTGAGTGGGACGCCTACATTCAGCATGACTTCGTCCGGCAACTGGGCGACGGCACCCTGGCCGCCGATGCCTTCCGTCATTACCTGAAGCAGGACTATCTGTTCCTTATCCAGTTCGCCCGCGCCTTCGCCCTGGCCGCCTACAAAAGCCCCTCCCTGGAGGACCTGCGCCAGGCCAAGGCCGGACTGGAAGCGATAGTGGATCTGGAACTGGGGCTGCACATCCAGTACTGCCAGCAGTGGGGTATTTCCGAGCAGGAGCTGCAGGCGCTGCCCGAGGCCCGCGCGACCATGGCCTACACCCGCTACGTGCTGGATACCGGCAACCGCGGCGACCTGCTGGACCTGCACGTGGCGCTGGCCCCCTGCCTGGTGGGTTATGGGCAAGTCGCCCAATGGCTCAACAGCCGCAGTGAAACCCAGCGCGGGGAAAACAACCCCTACGAGGCCTGGATCGCCATGTACGAAAGCGACGAGTTCCAGAGCGCCACCGCCGCGGAAATCGACTGGCTGAACCGCGAACTGGCGGATGTCTCACCACGCCGTTTCGAGCAATTGGTGCGCATCTTCCGTGATGCTACCCGGCTGGAGATTGATTTCTGGGATATGGGGTTGAATCAGCGGATGTGAGCCTGCACCGGGTAGAATGGCACTTACTTAAAGCCTCCTTTCGCTCTCTGTACCACCGACCGGGCTGCGCCATGGAGTGTCGAGTTCCATCTCGACATAAGAGCTTGCAGGGCAGCTCCGCTGGCCGGGGCGGACCCCGGCCCTCCGTGCCAAGGTGCAGGAAGCGATGAACAGCACCAAGCCAAGACTGGCCCATGACGAGGCCATGGCGAAAGTGAAGACGGAACTTGAGAAGCGAAGGAACGCTCGTGCTGGCCGTCCGCTGGTCTGAGGAAGCGGCCAGACCAGCGTAACCCCATCGCAGCGGCATCTCTACACGCAGAGATATTGCACACCGTTGAGAACCTCTCGAGCGCGCCCCTTATCTTCAGAGACGGAAATACCCGTAGAGCTTTTTGATAGCTTCTTGGTAAGCGCATGGAGATGACCCTACCGCGTAACCAACCCATCCAACAGCGCCAACATGGCTTCCAGCGGCCAGATAAAATCCTTGCTGCCCTTCACTCCGCATGGTCGTTCAGCGAGCCAGAGGCTGGCGTGACAAGAGCTGAGATCTGTCACTGCAAGGTCGTCGTACCACAGCAGGTGATCCAGCTCGCGCTTCATATAGTTCAGCGTGCCTTGCACTGAGCGGTTGCAGGTGGCGTCGCATTGCAGTGGGGTGAGCGCACGTGCTGCAGCGTCCAGTTGCGCCTGATTTGCGCCGCCCTTGAGCAGAGTATTCATCAGCCCGTCCTGAAACCAGTAGTCCAGCTCGGCAAAATCCGGTTTGGTCAGACAGTTGAGCAGCACCGGAAAACGGGTAGTATCGTGGACGAGCAACACGCAGTTGCGCCGTTGCAGCATCAGCACGTTGGCGTGCCAGCCGCTTAGCGGGCTCTCGCCTGCATCATTGGCGGCGAGCGGCCGGGCCTGGGTGTTCGGCAGCCGCCCGTTGGCATCGATCGGCAGTTTGCTGAGCAGTTTTTGTGTGCAATGCAGGTGAATCATGGATGTTTCCTGTCAGCGCTCCAGATCATCGAAACAGGCACCATAATCAGTTGCTCGTAGAAACGCACACCTGTTCGGTGTAGAGCAGACGAGTCAGCCAGCACAAAATCACGAATCTGGCGTGGCAGCAGGGTGTAAATCCTCCACCAGGCGGATGAATATACACCGTTTACTTGGCCACTTCCGATCCTTCCAAGGATCGGGCTGCCTCCACCTTCGGCCCCTGGCGAGCCATATTGTCCCTTCGCGTGTAGACGAAGCGAACAGACTGAACCCGGCTAACGGGCTATGTCTTTCAGCACTGCACGACCGGGCATTTGATCAGGGGCTTATCGCTTTGTCTGATGAGTTCACTGTGATGGTGAGTGATCGACTAAAGAGGCGTGCTGATTCGTTTGCTCGGTCAACGCTGGTGTGAATCGAGGGCAATGAAATCGTGTTGCCCGAACGGTTTGTGTCTGATGGTGGGTTGGTTAGATGGCATCGAGAGAATGTTTTTGTTGGGTAAACGGTAGGGGCCGCCGCTATCGGCCAGAAGCGGTCGTTATCGACATGCCGCTTTCAACTCACAGCCAACACACGCCCTGCAAAATTCTAGGACAGGAATCGTTCATATGGATGGAAAGGTAAGCTGGTGATTGCGCATGCTACGACTAGTGCGCATCGCAGCCCGTAATGTGAGCCAAATCCCTTCTAAGGTTGGTCAGGCTGCAACATCTGGGGGCGGCATTTGGCGAACAGGTAATTCCATCAGTTTGCGGTATGTGCGTATGCACATGTAAAGCGCAGAAGAAGGCCAGGCACCGACACGACTGCTTATG
>Ga0172382_10004626_pt1 | contig 20990 bp, 17 predicted proteins | sample Leawel138RmetaG_FD_122245 | JGI IMG/M metagenome (GOLD analysis project Ga0172382, IMG submission 122245) | Leachate microbial communities from a municipal landfill in Southern Ontario, Canada - Leachate well 138R metaG | ecosystem: Engineered > Solid waste > Landfill > Unclassified | place... | reverse complement strand
TGCCCTGAGGCCGTTGTTCGTAAGCTCAATATTTTTCTGTTCATCCTGAAACTTGAAACCTGAAACTGGTTTTTAATGGAGGCGGCATCCGGATTTGAACCGGAGAATAACGGTTTTGCAGACCGTCGCCTTACCACTTGGCTATGCCGCCATATTTGAAGGACCGGGCGACCTGCGCTTCGTGCCCGCGATTACCTTATTATAACAGCGAGCGTTTATGCTCGCTAATAATCTATGGAGCGGGAAACGGGATTTGAACCCGCGACTTCAACCTTGGCAAGGTTGCACTCTACCGCTGAGTTATTCCCGCGCGTGTTGTCTTTTATAATACAAACCCGTCCTGTATGTCAAGACGGAAAAGGAGCGGTAAAACGACTCCGCCCGAGATATGTTCAGTGCATGACACAATGGGTCATGGCGAAGACGACAGGATCTTCATAACCGCTTTGTTCCATCCGTGAGGGCCGATGCCATCAGCCCTTTGAAAATTCTCTCTTTCGAGTTCCGGGTCAAACGAGCCGTCCGGTTTTTGGATCATAACCGGAACATCGACAATCCGCAACATGGGAAGATCAATGGAACTGTCCCCGAGAGCGACAGTAAGTATCCCGGCAAATTCCCTAAGGTATATATCGATAAGGATCGATACCGCCCTGCCCTTGTCGCTTTGGCCGAAAATATGAAAAAAAGCCCCACGGGCCAGGTCAAATCCCTTCGAACGTATGGCATCCGCCATCCTTCCGGTTTCTTCCGCGGTTCCCTCAAAAATGAAAGGCTCATCGAATTCACGTCTGGCGGCTAACATCGCCTGATCTTCCGGCAGTTTCGTCAATAGTGCTATCTCCGGGCCCGACATATCCCCAAAACCCTGCACATCAAATCCGCTATCGCGCAGTTCGACCAAAGCTGCCCGGAGATCCCGGTAGTCCGCACCGAGCCGGATGATCCGGAAACCCTCTTCATTCTCGTCGAAATTGATCGAATCTTCCGTTTCCCGGGAAAAATATCCCCGTGGTATATAAACCGCACCTCCATTCTCGGGAATAAAAGGGCCGGCTATTTCTATTTTTGCCTGGTAATACTCGATCTCCGCCCGCGTTTTGCTTGAACAGATGACGAGGGGGATATCCTGTTCCCGGATACTATGAAGGGCTTCGTTCGCTGCGTGATATGAATAGACGACGTCAAGGAGGGTCCCGTCAAGGTCGGTGAAAATTATGATTTTGCGGGACACCCCTAAAGTACTGCTGAAGCCCTTTTGCAGCCAGCTCTTGTCGACACCATGATCGGTCATGCATATAATATATTACCTCCGGGTGGCATAAGGAAAGTCCGGAATAATGCTGTGTTTTGCTGATGAAATAGAGAATCATATCCACAAGGGGGCGCCACATGTCGGATTTCTACCAGGCCGGCGCGATTGCTACACTGCATAGATTGGGAAAAGACAATATCGAGGAGCTTGAGTCGAGGTTGCTAAAGTATGCGCGGGACAGGCCCATCGCCCTTGTCCTTCCGTCCCTTTCCAGTGAAATTAACGGTGAGGCATTAAGAAAAATAGTAGACGAGCTTAAGAAGGTACAATATATCAAAGACATCATCGTAACGTTAGGACCGGCCTCCGATGCCGAGTTTGCCGCAGCCCGTCAATTCTTTTCGGTCCTGCCTCAAAAGACCTACGTTGTCTGGAATAACGGCAAGAGAATAAGAAAGCTCTATCGCATCATCGAGGCCGAAGACCTGCCGACCGGTATTGAAGGCAAGGGCCGGTCGGTATGGATGGCATACGGGTATGTTCTCGCACGGCGCGAATTCAACACGATAGCCCTGCACGACTGCGATATCATTACATATTCGCGCGATATGCTTGCGCGTCTGTGCTATCCCGTTATGAACCCAAGCCTCGATTACGATTTCTGCAAGGGCTATTACGCCCGGGTAACAGATAAAATGTATGGACGGGTCACAAGGCTTTTGGTGGCCCCTCTTATACGGGCGCTCGAGAACATGATAGGTTTTCATCCACTTCTCGTATTCTTCGACAGTTTCCGCTATATATTGGCCGGTGAATTTTCCATGGATGTCAATCTCGCCAGAGTGAACAAGATACCTGGTGATTGGGGGCTCGAGGTGGGCACCCTGGCCGAAGTGTATAAGAACACGTCTATCAACCGGGTATGCCAAGTCGATCTATCCGAGAATTATGAGCATAAACACCAAGAACTGTCCCCGGAAGATGCGTCAAAAGGACTCAATAAAATGGGTGTTGATATCGCCAAATCGATATTTCGGACCCTTGCTTCCGAAGGAATTGTCTTTTCCGACGGTTTTTTCAAAACGCTTTTCGCCACGTATACACGTACGGCACAGGACGTTCTGAAGCGCTATGAAGATGACGCTTCGATCAACAATCTGCGTTTTGACCGTCACGAAGAGAGCCTTTCAATGGAGACATTTGCAAACGGCATCAAAACCGCCGCTGCAGTGATCACGAAAGATCCCCTCGGTGTTCCTCTCATTGCGAGTTGGGACCGGGTCATTGCAGCGGTGCCCGAGATACTCGACAAGATCCGTGAAGCGGTGGAGGAAGACAACCGAACTTAAGGAGCATCATCCGGGCTTGAAGCCGGGCAAGGAGGCGCTATGCGATTTATGATCCTCATCATCTTTATTTGCATTGTCATTATCGTCGCTATCTTTTCAATACAGAATTCCCAGCCAATTTCGATCTCGATCTTCACCTGGTCATCTCAGACATCGCTTGCTATCATAGTTTTTCTTTCCGTTGCACTCGGATTCGTCATCGGCCTTGTGTCGTCATTCGTGTTCCGCGTATCGAAAAAGGCTAAAACGAGGGTCCGGGAACCGGTCCATAATGCTCGAACAGATTGAACCGATCAGAAAATGAAAGAGAGGAGATATGGAAGAGCGTTTATCCCGAGAAACTCAATGGCCCTTTGAATTCCGGCAGTGTACGACTATCCTGAAAGCAACGGGCATGAAGGCATCAAACCTTAAAGAGCTGAGGCATATTATTTCAATAGTCAGTGACGACTCCATATTCCACCACACGTATCAATATTTCTTGAAAGAGCATATCCTTGAATATACCAATGATTTTGCACACTGGGCGGGAGAAAGCCTCGAAGAGCGCGCCATAGCCGAAGAGCTGTCCAATATAGACCCATATGAGTGCGGCTCGATAGGCGAACTCAGGTCGGCCCTTCTATCCGTCATCGATTCCTGCCTCGCCAGGGTCCCGGGGGACCGCAACACGTTGCCGGGAGACGAGTTCTTTTTTAACGAAACTATAACATATGTCTTCCCTGCAGGGGTTTGGGCCCGCAACCTGGCGGAGTTCCTCATGGCCTTGAAGTTCGTGGACGCCGGAAGCATCTACTATCATTTTTACGAGGCCCGCATGCGTGTCCCCGGCAGCTTCGATGATTTCTCCCTCTGGATGGACCAAGCCCTGAATAAAAAGGAACTGGCCGATAAGGTAAGGGCGATCGATCCTTTCATGCATAGTACGTCCGAGATACGTGCGTATATCTCTGAAATTGTCATGCAGGAAGTAAGCAGGGACATGGAACGAACGGGGGTCAACCTGTGATAGAACGATACTCGGGAATTTCACCGAAAGGAGATCTCATACTCCTCAGAAAACTTGCGGACAGGCTCGCAGACAAGACCTTCCTGCATATCAACTCGACACGGGAAGGGGGAGGGGTTGCAGAGATATTGCAGCGAATGATCCCCATAATGTCCTCACTCGGGATAAAGGCACGGTGGGACGTTATCACGGGCGATGACAGATTCTTCGATATGACCAAAAAAGTCCACAATGCCCTACAGGGCTATCCTGAAACGATCGACGAGGACATGTGGGACCACCACCGCGCGGTCAATGAAACGAACGCAACGTTACTGGACCTTGAGGCGGACGCCACGATCATCCATGACCCCCAGCCTCTCCCGCTCATAAATTTTCGCAAAAATGGAGTATGGATATGGCGCTGCCACATCGATGTTTCGAACCCGCAAAAAGACGTGTTCGGTGAAATTGGAAAATACGTCTCGAAGTTCGATGCTGCGCTCTATTCCGTGTCACGGTTCGCCGGCGGAATGAGCAGGAACGAGTTCATCGTTTCACCCTCAATAGACCCGCTCGCCGAGAAGAACAGGGAATTGGGACGCAACGAGATCGAAGAAACGGCACGGAGGCTCGACATCCCGCTCGACCGGCCCGTCGTTCTCCAGGTTTCCCGTTTTGACAGGTTCAAAGATCCGACCGGTGTCATAATGGCCTACCGGAAGGTGAAGAAATACAATGACTGTGTGCTTGTCCTGGCCGGGAGCCCGGCCACGGACGATCCCGAAGGTGCCGCAGTATTGAACGAGGTCCGCCAATTCGCATCGAACGACCCTGATGTCAGGATCCTTCTTCTGCCGCCTTTCAGCGACAAGGATATTAACGCCCTACAAAGAATAGCGGCCGTTATTCTTCAGAAGTCTCTCAAGGAAGGCTTCGGTCTTACGGTTACCGAAGGCATGTGGAAGGGCAAACCCGTCATCGGGGGAGCGGCGGGGGGTATTCCGCTCCAGATCACCCACGGCGTGACGGGCTTTCTTGTACATTCGATCGAAGGAACCGCATTCAGGATACGGCAGCTTTTAAATAACAGCGATATGGCCGGGAGAATGGGCCAGCAGGCCCGGGAATATGTCCGTCGGCACTTCCTCATAACACGACAGGTACGGGACTATCTCGCCGTATGGTACGCGCTTTCCGAAGGAATGAAAAGCCTCATAGAATTATAATAGGATACTGGGATGCTGCCGGTCGGCATTGCACATATCTCCCACCTGTTTTAGTAATTAAGAATGAATCTATCGGAAGACCCGCGCGCCCGGCTGCCTGTAGGGGCGTTCCCGGATAGGGATGGGACCACGCTCTTTCGCGTATGGGCCCCGTATGCCGATCGGGTACTCGTCAATATCTTTCAGGCCGGTCAGGCCAGGCTCGCCCCACTAAAGGGCTCGTGGCGGGGTTACTTTGAAGCAAGACTCGAGAAGGTAGGCGACGGGGACATCTACCGGTACGTCGTAGACGGCCATGGACTGCCCGACCCGGCATCCCGTTTTCAGCCGCAAGGAGTACACGGGCCCTCCGAGATCGTCGACCATTCACGTTTTCAGTGGAGTGATGACGACTGGCGTGGGATCCCGCTCAAGGAATACATCATATATGAGCTTCATGTCGGTACATTCACCCGGGAGGGGACATTCGAAGCGATCATACAGTGTCTCGGTTATCTCAAGGAACTCGGTATAAATGCCATAGAGATGATGCCGATAAGTCAATTTCCAGGAGGCCGGAACTGGGGGTATGATGGTACATACCCTTTTGCCCCGCAGAATACGTATGGTGGGCCTCATGGTTTGAAATCGCTAGTCGATGCATGCCATTCAAATGGACTGGCCGTTATCCTGGACGTCGTTTACAACCACCTGGGGCCGGAAGGGAATTACCTCAACAGGTTTGGACCGTATTTCACCGACAGGTATCGGACACCATGGGGCGATGCGATGAATTTCGATGGGCCCCTGAGCGATGAGGTCCGGTACTTCTTTATACAGAATGCGCTCGATTGGCTGGTCCATTATCACATCGACGCGCTGAGGCTCGATGCCCTGCAGGGGATATATGACTTCAGTGCCCGGACTTTTCTCGAAGAACTTGCCGAGACCGTTAACAGGGAATGCGCCGCTGGGCCCGAGCCATACCTCATTGCCGAAAGCGACTTGAACGATATCCATGTCATAACTCCCCGGGAGAGCGGCGGCAAAGGGTTAAACGCCCAGTGGAATGATGATTTTCACCATGCCCTCCACTGCCTGCTTACGGGTGAAAGGATCGGATATTACGAGGATTTCGGGACGATAGGCGATATGGAAAAAACGCTGAGCGGGGGGTTCGTCTTTACAGGGCAATTCTCGCAATATCGACGAAGAAGACATGGCAGTCCGTCTAAGCACAGACCATGTCACCAGTTCGTGATCTTTTCTCAAAATCATGACCAGATCGGGAACAGGCCGCTGGGGGAACGTCTAACAGATCTTGTTTCTTTCGACAGACTCCGCATGGCTGCGACCGTGGTCCTCTTGTCCCCCTCGATCCCACTTCTTTTCATGGGTGAGGAATATGGCGAGACTGCCCCCTTTCTCTATTTTGTCAGTCATGAGGATGAGGAGATCATTGAGGCTGTCAGGACGGGAAGGTTGGAGGAATTTGCGTCATTCCCCGACCAATACACGGTGCCGGACCCGCAACTCACCGACACATTCCAGCGATCGAATATAGACAGGGAGCTACGATTCAACGAACCTCACGCCCGCCTTTTCGCATTTTACCAGCATCTTTTGAAATTGAGAAAGTCTTTACGGCCCTTTGACCTTGAGGTAAACTGGCCGCACGTGCAATCGTGGGAAAATAAAAGAGCCTTGTGTGTTACAATATCGCTGCCCACAGGCGGATTGGCCTGCCTTTACAATTTCGGGACCGAAGAGATTCTTATCACGCCTGACCTGGAAGATGGCCCCTGGGTTTCAGTAGTTGACACACTCTCGCCGCAATGGGGAGGTCGAGGAGAAATAGCGCTGTCGCGGATCGATGCATATACCGCCGGGATCTCTCTCGGCCCTTTTAACGCTGTTGCATATCACAGGGGGAACTAGTGGAACGTTATATATGCATACACTGCCACTTTTATCAGCCTCCGCGCGAAAACCCGTGGCTGGAATCGATTGAGGTCCAGGATTCGGCGTCCCCGTACCATGACTGGAACGAACGTATCACAGCCGAGTGCTACGGCCCGAATTCCGCATCTCGGATCGTAAATGCCGACAGACATGTCATTGATATTGTCAACAATTACTCCAGGATCAGCTTTAATTTCGGCCCCACCCTGCTTTCCTGGATGGCAGACAGGTCAAAGGGTGTCTACGACGCGATCATCGAGGCCGACAGGCGCAGCGTCGAAGAGTGCTCAGGGCATGGGAACGCCATCGCACAGGTATATAATCATGTGATTATGCCTCTTGCGAACACACGCGACAAGATCACCCAAGTCCGCTGGGGTATACAGGATTTTTGCTTCCGATTCGGACGCTTTCCCGAGGGAATGTGGCTCGCAGAAGCGGCGGTAGATCACGAAACCCTTGAATGCCTGGCCCGCGAAGGGATTAAATTTACCATCCTAGCTCCACACCAGGCCAAGGCCTTCAAGAAAATCGACGACGAAGACTGGCGGGATACAACGGGGGGAACCATCGACCCTACCCGCCCTTACGTCTGCCGTCTTCCATCGGGTGCACAGATTGTGCTTTTCTTTTACGATGGGCCCGTATCGGGGGGGATAGCCTTCGGCAACGTTTTGAGCTCGGGGGAACATCTTGCAGACAGGCTGGTCCAAGGTTTTTCGGATACAAGGGACTGGCCTCAACTGATGCATGTCGCGACGGACGGTGAAACATACGGTCATCATAAACGGTTTGGCGATATGGCGCTTGCGTACGCATTGAAACACATCGAGGAAGATAAACTGGCGACGCTTACCAATTACGCCGAGTACTTGGAAAAGAATCCCCCGGACCATGAGGTGGAGATCTACGAGAACACTTCCTGGAGCTGCGTGCACGGGATCGAGCGGTGGCGCCGCGATTGCGGCTGCAATTCGGGCGGGCCTTGGGGATGGAACCAGGGGTGGAGAGCCCCGCTTAAGGGTGCACTTGACTGGCTCCGGGACGAATTCGCCGAAAAATACGTCGAATATGCCTCCCAGTATCTCAAAGATCCGTGGTTGGCCCGCGATCATTACATAGATGTTATCCTCGACCGGAGAGAGACGAACGTGGATGATTTCTTCGACCGTGAAGGCAAGAGGACATTATCGAGTGCGGAGCGGGTACTAGTACTGAAGCTTCTCGAGGCCCAGCGTCATTGCATGCTCATGTTCACGAGCTGCGGCTGGTTCTTCGACGATCTTTCGGGCATCGAAACCGTGCAGGTCATCAAATATGCCGGACGGGCCATTCAACTTATGTCGGAGGTCTACAGGAACGGAGAGGAGACCGAAGAAAAATTTCAAGAGTTGCTCGGCAGAGCAAAAAGCAATATTCCCGAGTATGGGAACGGCGCCGACATTTACGAAAAATGGGTGGCACCAGCGTCAATAGACCTCAAGCATGTCGCGATACATTATGCCATAACGTCGGTTATCGAGGACTTTGGCGACAGGGCCCGGATATTCGCCTTCACCGTGGAACGCAAAGACCATATGAAGGTACCGACAGGAACGAACACACTTATCATCGGAAACGCCATTGTCATCTCAGAGATAACCGGTGGGCAGGAACGCGTATCCTTTTCCGTCCTGCACCTCGGAGGCCACATTTTTATCGGCGGTGCGCGAACATATGCCAGCGATGAGGCGTATAAAACCATGAAGGCGGAAATGTCGAAGGTTTTCGAAAAGGGTGATATTGCGTGGATCGTCCGCACAATGGACCTTCATTTCGGCATGCACAGTTATTCCCTGCAGCACCTTTTCCGCGACACCCAGCATAAGATCCTCGGCCTTGTCGTCAAAGAGATGCTCGAAAAACAGGATGCTATTTACCGGAGCCTGTTCGAATCTCAGCAGGTCCTGATCAATGTCCTCTCTGAAATGGGAATGCCGGTTCCCTTCGTTTTCAGGGCGGCCGCGGAATATACCCTCAATCTCGACCTGAAAAAAGCATTCAGCCAGGAAAAAATAGACCTCGAACAGGTCAGAGCCATAGTCAATCAGGTTGAGAAAGCACATTTATCGTATGATGCCGAGGTTGAACGTGTGATCAGGAAAAGGCTTGAAGCGGAAGTGGCGGAGCTCTACGAGGACCCCGTCAACATATCCCTTATGCAGAAGGTCAAAGAAACGATGGACGCAGCGCGTTCCGTTCCCGTTACCAAAAACCTCTGGAACGTCCAGAATATCTATTTTCATATGATGAAAACTGTCTATCCCGACCTTATCAAGATAGGCCAGGAGACCGAGAATGGGGTGGCATACTGGATAGAAACATTCCGCGCGCTGGGACAGGCATTCGAATTTGACTATGACCCTATTGCAAAGCATCAAAGGAAATAGGCATGGAAAAGCCCGTCTTTAGGAATCTCCGGATACCCCTTTCGACATACCGGGTCCAGATGGGCCATAATTTCCGTTTCACGCACGCTGCTGCGATCGTCCCGTATTTAAGCGACCTCGGTATAACCGACCTCTACACATCGCCGTATTTTACGGCCCGCCCCGGCAGTCTTCACGGGTACGACATTACCGACCCGACACGGCTCAATCCCGAGACAGGAACACCTGAGGAATACGAGCTTCTCACGAATACCCTGAAACAATACGATATCGGCCAGGTCCTCGATATCGTCCCCAACCACATGTGCATAAACCACAACAACAAGTACTGGATGGACCTTCTCGAAAACGGGCCTGCAGCGACCTGTAGCAGTTTTTTCGATATTGACTGGGCCCCGGTCAAAAAAGAGCTGCGTGACAAGGTACTTCTGCCTTTTCTCGGTGAACAGTATGGGACCGCACTCGAAAATAAAGACATACAGGTCTTCTTCGAAAATGGTTCTTTTTTTATCCGCGTATATGAGAACAGGTTCCCCATACTTCCCGAGACATATGGCGACATCCTCTCTTTCAGGACAGAAGAGCTCGGAAGATCGACAGACGCCACGGACGATAGCCGCAATGAATTGATGAGCATCATCACATCGGCGGGAAAACTGCCGACATGTCTCGAAACGGACCCGCTCAAGGTCGAGGAGAGGTACAGGGAAAAAGAGATAATAAAGAAACGATTAAATGATATATACACGAATGACCCTGCGGTCCGTGAATTTATCGACAGGAATGTCACGATCTTCAACGGAACCGCCGGGCAGCCCAAAAGCTTCGACCTCCTTGACGAACTGCTGGCAAAACAGGTCTATCGGCTCTCGTACTGGCAGGTTGCAACCGAAGAGATAAATTACCGCAGGTTCTTTGATATTAACAACCTTGCAGCGATCAGGGTTGAAAATCCTGACGTTTTTGAAGAAACCCATCGCTTGGTTTTCGAACTCGTCGAACAGGGAAAAGTGACGGGCTTGAGGGTGGATCATCCTGACGGCCTGTATAACCCATCTGAGTATTTTGACCGGCTCCAGCGGCGGTGTTTTCAGATCGCGATGAAGTCCCACCTGGAGGAAGTAAAGGGGGATGTCAACCTGCCCTACGACGAGAGATATATCGAGTCAGCCATAACCGAGCGGTACGAAGAAGCCCTGCAGGTGCAGAAACACTTCAAGCCTTTTTACATCGTAGCCGAAAAAATACTCGGAAAAGGCGAGATCATGCCCGTCGAGTGGCCGCTCTTCAGCACGACAGGCTATGTCTTCCTGAACTCGTTGACAGGAATCTTTGTCGATGGCCAGAACGTAAAGACATTTGACACGCTGTACCGCAGATTTACCCGAGTCCAATCGGATTTTCAGGATGTGCTCTACAGGAACAAAAAACTCGTAATGGAAGTGGCCATGTCGAGCGAGGTCAATACGCTCGGCCATCGGCTAAACATGATAACGGAACAGAACCGCCTGACACGTGATTTCACGCTCAACAGCCTGACAAAGGCCATCACCGAGGTCATTGCCTGCTTCCCCGTTTACAGGACCTACGTTAACGGACCGTATGTCAGAGAGCGCGACAGGCATTATATCGAGCTTGCCGTATCGCGGGCGATCCGAAGGAACCCGGTCATGAATGAATCCATTTTCCTGTTTATGAAAAATGTTCTCCTCCTCGGCTTTTATCCCGATATGACCGAGGATGAAAAGTCATCATGGCTCAACTTCACGATGACATTCCAACAGATAACGGGCCCGGTCATGGCAAAGGGTGTGGAGGATACGGCTTTCTATGTCTACAACAGGCTTGTGTCCTTGAATGAGGTCGGAGGGAACCCGGACAGGTTCGGGACGCTCGTCGATACTTTCCATGGACAGAATATCGAAAGACTCAAGAACTGGCCATTTGCCCTTATCGCCTCCTCAACACATGATACAAAGCGGAGCGAAGATGTCAGGGCCCGGATCAGCGTCCTGTCTGAAATACCCGGCGAATGGCGCGAGCATATCGTTCTCTGGGCAAAGACCAACAGGAAAAAGAAGATCCTCGTTAACAACCGGCAGGTGCCTGACCGCAATGAAGAATACCTGCTCTATCAGACGCTTATAGGGACGTGGCCACTCGGAGAAACAACGGACGAGGAGTATGAAGCGTACAAGGCCCGGATAAAGATGTATATGAGTAAAGCCGTCAAAGAGGCCAAGGTCAATACGAGTTGGATCAATCCGGACCTGATGTACGAGGAGGCATTGAACGCCTTTATAGACTCGGCTCTCGATCGGTCGAGGCCAGACGCATTCCTCGATGATTTCCTGCCTTTTCAGAAGAGTATCGCGGTATGCGGTATGTATAACTCGGCTTCCCAGACGCTTCTCAAAATATGCTCGCCGGGCGTGCCCGATTTCTACCAAGGAACGGAACTGTGGAATTTCAGTCTCGTCGATCCCGACAACAGGAAGCCGGTAGATTACGGACTGCGCATCCGGATGCTTGCCGGAATCAAGGATGATCTTGAAAGGAAAGACCACGCTGAATTTGCCAGAGAATTGACAAACTCGATGGAAGACGGCAGAATTAAATTATATATAACGCACAGGGCCCTTAAGCTTCGTAAAGAACTACGGGAGGTCTTTGAAAAGGGTGAATACATACCACTTGAGGCGGCAGGGGCCCGGTCAGGAAACATCGTAGCGTTTGCGCGCCGTCTTCATACTTCAATGATCGTGGTAGCCGTTCCGAGGTTCCTTGCGAAAATATTCTTATTGCCGGATTCACGGTTCGATGGTATATGGGAAGATACAACGATAATATTGCCTGCAGCGACTGGCGAAGGAGTCTTCAGAAATATTTTTAGCGGTGAAGAGCTGATGGTACAGGGGCCCGTACTTTTATGTTCGGAGATTTTTCGTAATTTCCCTGTCACTCTTCTTCAAAAGACATCATGAACGATCGACAAAGGAGTTAGTTCATAATGGCACAGGTACTTGCAATGATTCTCGCGGGCGGCCGGGTCGGAGAACTGGATGTGCTGACCTTTTTTCGGCCCAAGTCCGTAGTTCCCTACGGAGGATTGTACCGTATCATCGATTTTCCGATGAGCAACCTCATGCATTCAGATATTGAGAACGTTGGAATCTTGTCGCAATACAGGCCTTTCGAGCTGATAAGCCATATCGCGAACGGAGAGCCGTGGGATATGATGGGCAGGCAGCGGCGCGCTGTTATATTACCCCCCTTTCAGGGGCGGGGTTCGTCAGACTGGTACAAAGGGACTGCCGATGCCGTGTACCAGAACATTGATTTTATCAGGCTCAACGATCCTGAGATCGTGATCGTCCTGTCAGGGGACCATATCTACCGCATGGACTATCGCAAGCTTATTGAATTTCACATAGAGAAAAAAGCCGACTTCACTGTCGCTTTTACCCGCGTGTCCCCGCAGGGTTCCTCGCGTTTTGGCCTCGCATCCATCGAAGATGAGGATTCACGCGGTGGACGCGTAACCGAGTACAAGGAAAAACCCAAGAGCTCCAACCTTGAATGGGCTTCTCTGACCATCTATGTTTTCAAAACAGATCTTCTTATCTCGGCGCTCACGGATAACGCGACAAACACATCCCACGAGTTTGGAAAGGACATTATACCCATGCTCCTTAAAAAACATCGGGTTTACGGGTACAAGCACACCGGGTACTGGGGATACACACGGACGATCGACGAATACTACCATACAAGCATGGATATTCTCGGTTGCAGGCCGAAAGTGGATATCCGCTCGTGGGAACTCAGGACCAATATGGCCAACGACAGCATCCGTGATCGTAAACCGGCCTTTGTAGGTCCCTCGGCCGAGATCGAAGATTCCTTTTTTTACTGCGGGTGTTCCATAGAAGGGACAGTCAAGCGCTCCATTCTTTTCCCAGGGGTTTCCGTTGAAAAAGGGGCTGTCGTCGAAGATTCCATACTCTTTTTCGATTCCACCGTCAAGGCCGGTGCGCGGGTCATGCGCACCATTACCGACAGCGCATGCACCGTTTCCGCACATGCCGACATAGGTGATCCGGCTGATAAATTGACAGTTATCGGCATGGATACCATGGTGCCTGAAAATATCCGTATCGAGGGCGGGGTAAGCGTGCATCCCAAGCTCAAGGCCACGGCTTTCCAAAAGACCAGGTACGTGGCGGGGGAGGTGATACAATGAGAAACCTTGCGGCAATACTCCTCGCAGGCGGTGTCGGAAGCCGGCTCAATATTCTCGTCCGCCACAGGGCGAAACCGGCAGTGCCGTTTGGCGGCATATACCGCATAATCGATTTCACCTTGAGCAATATCGGGAATTCGAGTATGACGAGCGTTGCAGTGCTCACCCAGTACAAGCCCCTGTCTTTGATGGACCACATAGGGGACGGCTCGTCATGGGACATGTCAGGCAGGTCCCGAAGTGTCAAGATATTCCCGCCGAAGACAGGCGAAGCGGACTGGGACTGGTACAGGGGAACAGCGGATGCGGTAAGGCAAAACATCGCGTTCGTCAATTCGGCTACAAGCGACGAGATCATGATCCTTTCCGGAGATCATGTTTACCGCATGGATTACCGCGACATGGTTTCCTTCCACCGTAAAAAAGGGGCACGGGTCACTATCGCAACGATCCCCGTCGCATGGGAAGAAACGCATCAATTCGGAACGGCCGTGATCGACGATAGCAGCAGGATTGTCGAATGGGAGGAAAAATCCCCCAGGGCCAAATCGAATCTCGCGTCGATGGGAATATATGTTTTCGATCGGAAATACCTAATTGCGCTCCTGACGGAATCAAAGGAAGACGATTTCGGCCACCATATAATTCCCAGGGCGCTGGAGGAAAAGGTGGTCTACGCCTATCCTTTCGATGGTTACTGGCGCGATGTCGGTACCATCCAGGCATATTGGGATGCAAATATGGATATCCTTGATTCCTCATCGGGAATAAATCCAGGCTCATGGCGGATCATGACGAATATCAACGCGGGAGGTCCGCTCTACGACAGGCCTCCCGTCTCCGTCGCCGGGCGGGCCCATATTAAACGGTCGATCGTATCGCCCGGCTGCACCATCGAAGGCCGGGTCGAAAATTCCGTACTGTCCCCCGGGGTAGTTGTAAAGGCGGGCGCTTCCGTACGAAATTCGATCATCATGCACGACTGTATTATCGGAGAAGGGGCGCAACTCGAACGCACGATAGTTGATAAAGAAGTGCTTGTCGGGACACGGGCAATGATCGGTATCGGCGATCCCGGCATCGCCAACGCCGAGCATCCGAAACATCTTTATTCCGGGCTGACCGTCATCGGCAAGAGAACGGTCATCCCCGACGGGATCAGCATCGGGACCAACTGCATCATCGATCCAATGCTCCATGCACCTGTCTTCCCGACAGAGGTAAAAAGCGGTACGTCGGTCACATGTTCCAAACCATAGATGGCAACGGGCCGAGATCAGCACTCAAAAGACAGGATGTTCAGACCAAACTGTCACGCATCGGCAAAGCGGATATTCTTGTCGGGATACCCAGCTTCAATAATGCGCATTCTATAGGTCATGTTGTCCGGGCGGTACAGGCGGGCCTCGCAAAATATTTCCCGGACAAGAAGACCATACTTGTCAATTCTGACGGCGGGTCGACAGATGGAACAATGGATGTTGTCCATCAGACGACCATCGATGATTTCAGGTCAATCCTTGTTTCCCATCGCATTGAATCTTTTTCGAAGATAGCCATCCCGTACCATGGTATACCCGGCAAGGGGAGTGCCTTCAGGACGATCTTCGAGATAGCACGCGCCCTTGACGTCAAGGCATGTGCAGTCGTCGATTCGGATTTGAGGAGTATTACGCCCGAATGGATAGAACTTCTCATCAAGCCCGTGATCGGGGACGGATACGATTATGTGGCGCCTCTATATCATCGTCACAAATATGACGGGACAATAACGAACAGCATCGTTTATCCTTTGACGCGAACGTTATACGGGAAGGATGTGCGTCAGCCCATAGGCGGTGATTTCGGTTTTTCCGGAAGACTGGCAGCCTTTTACCTGACAAAAAATGTATGGGAATCGGATGTAGCCCGGTACGGCATCGATATCTGGATGACAACAACGGCCATTGCCAACAATTTCCAGATCTGTCAGGCTTTTCTCGGCGCCAAGATACACGATGCAAAAGATCCGGGAGCTGACCTGAGCGCCATGCTCTTCCAGGTTGTCGGGGCCACATTCGACCTGATGGAGGAATATCCCCAGACATGGAAACGCGTTGTGTCAACGGAGCATGTGCCCGTTTTCGGCTTCACCTACGAGGTCGGCCTTGAACCCGTAAACGTCAACATTCAGAGAATGCTCGAAAAATTTCGGCTTGGCGCCCGCGAGTTGGGCCCGATCTGGGAATATATCCTCTCCCGGGATACCATGGACTTTTTGACAGGGCTCGCAGATGCGCCAAAAGAAGATTTTCATATGCCCGACAGGATATGGGCCGACATCATATACAGTTTCGCGCTTGCCGCACATCACAAGGTGATTAACAAAGAACATCTTCTCAAATCCCTCACTCCTCTGTACATCGGGCGTACCGCGTCTTTCGTCATCGAGACACGGGAAGCGAGCGGTCAGGAAGTGGAAGATAAGATCAATAAACTCTGCGAAGAATACGAGCGGCTCAAACCATCTTTTATAGAGCGATGGCAATAAAAGTCAGGGGGCTTGACATGAACTTTATCCAAAGGATACTGATCGAACCTTTAGAAAGATTCTACGAACAGTTTTTGACATTTATTCCGAACCTCCTTACATCGATCGCTCTTCTCATCATTGGCGTCGTTCTCGGGTCTATACTACGGCTGATCTTCTTAAAAATATTCAGGGCCATCAATCTCGATAAGATAGCCCAGCGCATCGGTCTATTCGAAATGTTCGCCCGGAAAGGTGCGCGGGGCTCACTTTCGGCTTTTATAGCGCGGCTTATCGGGTGGATCGCTATTTTTATATTTGCGGCGATTGCGGTCCAGTCGTTGAGAATACCGAGCATCGAAAATCTCATTGAACGCTTCTTCCTTTATCTTCCCAATGTCTTTACCGCCCTGGTGATCCTTGCTTTCGGCTATATTTTCAGCAACTTTCTTGGACGGGCCGCCCTGATCGCATCGGTCAATGCCGGGATACGAAGGGCAGGAATGGTCGGCAGGTTCGTCAAACTCGTTGTCTTTATCCTTTCGGCAACCATGGCGATGGAACAGCTCGGCATAGGGCGGGACACGGTCCTCATTGCGTTCGCCATCGTTTTTGGAGGTATCGTCCTCGCGCTTGCCATTGCATTTGGTTTCGGGGGCAGGGACATAGCCCGGGATTATCTGCAACGGAACGTAAACCATCCAAAAGAACAGGAAAAGGATATCGAGGATCACATAAATCCTTTATAGATATCTCCCTCACAACAAGTACGATATGATATCCGGATCGAGGCCTTGACAGCGTGCGCTGTTTCTGTTTTTATTGAAAAACCAGTATGCGGGAAGGACAGGCACAATGATCGAGTTCAAGACCATCGGATCGGCGAGCACTTTTCTCGACCCCAGGCGGGGCTTTTCACCAACTACGGTCGATTTCCAGGTGAGGATCGATCCCCTGACGGGGAGGACGTGCCATTTCTCGCATTTCGGGGCACTGAAGGCGCAAAAACTCGATCTTCCTGGGTATGAAAGGCCGGAAGTAAAAGGCTTTTGCCCATTCTGCGCTGATAAGCGTGACAGGGCGACCCCGAAATTCATGCCGGATATAATTCCCGAAGGCCGTCAAATGCGCGGGGAGGCGTGCCTTATCCCTAACCTCTTCCCATACGATATTCACAGCGGCGTCGTCGTCATGACGGACGATCACGTCGTCGGTCTTTCGGGACTGACGGAGGGGTGCCTTGCGGATTCGTTTTCCCTCGGTATAGATTTCCTGCAGAGAATAAATTCGCTCGACCTCGCTTTGCCATACCATCTCATGACCTGGAATTATATGCCGCCGTCAGGCGGAGGCCTCGTTCATCCGCACCAGCAATATTTCGCAACTCGATACCCCGGCAATCAATTCATGGACGAATTGTCGGGATCGGAACGTTTTTTTACCGCTCGTGGCCAAAACTACTGGCACACTCTTATCGAAACCGAGGTATCGGGCAATAAACGGTATATAGGAACGGTCGGTAAAACGCACTGGATCGCCCCGTTCGTTTCGTTGGGGCTCTTGGGAGAGATCATGTGCATTTTTCCCAACGTCTTCTCCATCCGGGATTTCCGCGAGGAGCATATCGATGACCTTATATCAGGGCTCGGAAGGGTTTTTAGGTTTTATGAAGCGGAAGGGATCTATAGTTTCAACGCATCGCTTTCATTCGGTCCCAAAAACCAGGAACATTTCAATTGCTTTCTCAGGATCGTGCCGAGAACATTTCTCAACTTGCGCGATTTTGCACCTGATTTCAATTTTTTTCAGGCCGTCCTGTCCGAACCTGTCTGCATAGTGCTGCCTGAAGATCTCTGCAGGGACATAAAACCTTATTTCGTATAAAGAACTTTTTGCCTTGCTTCGTTTATACACTATGATATAGTGTCATAAATATGAACATGAAAGACCTCGTAACGAGGAACCGCAGTTACCGGCGATTCCAGGAAAGCGAGCAGATCTCGACCGAACGGCTTAAAGGTCTCGTCGAGCTTGCACGGCTGTCGGCGTCAGCGGCCAATCTCCAACCTTTAAAATTTATGCTGTCGAACGATGACCTGCGCAACGGGGCTATCTTTTCATGCCTTCGGTGGGAAAGTTTTATAAAAGGTTTTCCGGCGCCGGCCAAGGGCAGACGGCCAGCCGCATACATACTGGTCTTGGGTGATACATCGATCACCAGGGACTTTTCATGCAACCATGGTATAGCGGCGCAAAGTATTCTGCTCGGCGCCGTGGAGATGGGTTTTGGTGGTTATATACTGACCGACATCGATCGACCGGCGCTTGCCGGGTTCCTCCGAATACCCGATCGTTATGAGATCTTATTGGTCATCGCATTGGGCTTGCCCCGCGAACGCGTCGTGATAACCGAAGCAGTTAATGAAGAGATCACGTACTGGCGGGACATTAACAAGGTCCACCATGTCCCGAAACGCACTTTGAAAGAGATCGTCTTGAATCTCTAAAGGCACGAGCTGTCATGACCGTACTCGAACTTGTCACAAAGACCCGAAGCTGCAGGCGATTTTACGAGAAAGAGCCGATCGGCACCGATCAACTCAAGGCACTCGTAGACCTCGCCCGGCTGTCCCCCTCGGCCGGAAACCTTCAGCCGCTCAAATATATCATTTCCAATAACGCCGGCAAAAACTTAGGGATATTCTCCTGCCTCGCGTGGGCTGGTTCCCTGAAAGACTGGCCAGGGCCCGTGGAGGGAGAGCGGCCCGCCGGATATATAATCATCGTGGGCGACAGACAGTTAGCGACAGATTTTGGTTGCGAGCACGGAATCGCCGCGCAGAGCATAGCGCTCGGAACAACGGAAATGGGCTTCGGGTGCTGTATGATCGGAAGCATCAAGAAAGACCGCCTCGCCGCACTTTTAAGGATACCCCCGCGCTACGATGTGCTTCTCGTCGTTGCGCTCGGCAAACCGAAAGAGAAGATCGTCCTCGAAGAAATAAAAGGCAGCGACATCAAGTACTGGCGCGATGAGAATGAGGTGCACCATGTCCCAAAGCGCACCCTCGAGGAACTGATCTTCGAACCTTAAAGATCATAAGTGATGTGAACAGTCCTAAGTAGTAAGTAGTTATAAAAGTAAGATCCTGAAAAAGTAATAAATGTCGTTTGTCCGTTCTGACCGGGTATTCTTTGCTTTTGGATCAGTATGCTTTTTTAGCCTCACGACTCACAATCTAATGTTTTTGACAATCACCTTGATGGAGAGCTACATTACTTCATGCGGAGGTAGGAATTATGAAGATACGTATCATCACAGGAAAGGTCACGGTGGAAGCCGAGCTGTTCGATACCCGATGCGCGCAGGCCATAGCAAAAATATTGCCGATAAATGCGTCGCCGAACGAATGGGGGGATGAGTTCTATTTTTCCGTGGACGTAAAGGCATCTCTTGATGAAACAGCGACGCGCAGTGTCAAGACCGGAGACATCGGATACTGGCCTCCCGGGAATGCCATTGCGATCTTCTTCGGCCCCACACCGCTTTCCCACGGCCCTGATCCAGTCCCGGCGAGCGCTGTCAACCTGGTCGGCAGGACAATGGACGACGCAACCGTCTTACGGCGGGCAAGGGGAGCTTCAACGATCAGGATAGAAGCGGCTTGAAAGACCAATGGCTAATGACGAAATAAAAAGCATATCTATGAGGGACGTGGTACGGCCGCTCGTTGCCACGTTCGCGACGTCGCTCGGGCAGAAGAGCCGGATGCATAGTGTCATTGTCAAAGTTCAGCTGAGGGACGGTTCGGAAGGATCGGGAGAATGTCCGACGAGTTTTGCGGTACCGAATGAAAATGCTCAGGTGATACGTGGAATGATCGAGGGCATCAAACCAGGCCTTGCGGGGAGAAGCATTGCGGAATACGCAGACATAACGGCAAGGCTGCGCAAGGAATACCAACTGATGCCGATTACCGTGTCCGGTATCGAGACAGCATTATGGCGGGCCTGGCTTATGTCCTCGGGCAAGGATGAATGGAAGTGGTTTGGCGGGGATTCTCACATCATAGAGACAGATATTACTGTTCCCGTCACCCGTGACGAGGCATTTATCTCTCGCTGGGTCGGCCGGGCAGCGGAAAAAGGCTTCCGTGCCTATAAGATCAAGGTGAACGGAAATCGCGAGAATGACATCCAGCTTATCGATCGCGTGTCTGCAATACTACAGGATACCGGGGTTGAATTTACCTTGCGGCTCGATGGTAACCAGGCCTTCTCCGTCCAAAGCTGTCTCTGGCTTTGTGATCACGTAAACCGGAAAAGGTATCCGGTCGAGCTGTTCGAACAACCCTTAAAAAAGGATGATCACCGCGGCCTTAAAAGGCTAGCCGGGCTTTCCCCTCTCCCCATTATCCTTGACGAAACGGTCTTTTCACGCCACGATATGGAAACCGTCATCAACGAAGGCCTGGGGCACGGCGTCAATATCAAGATAGCAAAAACCGGGATTACTCAATCGCTGGCCATCGCCGACCTCGCAAAGCGAGGTGGTCTGAAGCTTATGGCGGGCTGTATGATCGAAACAATGACCGGTCTGTCGGCAGGCATACTCATGGCCATGGGAGGGGCTGCCTTTGACTATATCGACCTCGATTCCATTCATTATCTTCATCATAAGAACCGCTATGGACGCATCAGTGTAAATGGGGCGCATTACAGCATCGATCCATAGCCTGTTCCTGAAAATATCGTCCAGTTCCAAAATTTTGCAGATGGGACCTTCAGCATGGCACATGCATTAAAAACCGTAAGTAGTGAGCCTCAAGGTGTAAAAAGGCAGAGCCGGTCCAATAAATTCGCACAACGACTCAAGTGGTTTCGCTGTTCTATAATGACAACAGAAAGGAGCAGAGAGAACAATGACAAAAAGACCACGAAGGAACCACTCACCGGCATTCAAGGCGAAGGTAGCCTTAGATGCCCTCAAGGGAGATCAGACGATCGTTGAACTCTCAGAGCGTTATGAGGTCCATCCGAACCTCAT
>Ga0172382_10004625_pt1 | contig 20995 bp, 12 predicted proteins | sample Leawel138RmetaG_FD_122245 | JGI IMG/M metagenome (GOLD analysis project Ga0172382, IMG submission 122245) | Leachate microbial communities from a municipal landfill in Southern Ontario, Canada - Leachate well 138R metaG | ecosystem: Engineered > Solid waste > Landfill > Unclassified | place... | reverse complement strand
GGAAGGATTTACGGTCAGGTTGAGGGTAACCGTTGAATCACAGCCAAACCGATTGGCAAGCACAGCCTGATACACACCGGAGCTTGAATAGGCCACACCATCGAGGAAATAGCTGTCTCCCTGGCAAATTTCCACATCGATCAGGGTATCGCTTTGTGGTAACATTTGAAGATGGAGGATGACCAGGGAGTCGCAGCCATTACTGCTTGTGAAGTTGAAATGGTATTCATCTTCTGTCAGGTAGTAATTGTCCTGAAAGAAAATGCTATCCCCTTCGCATATATATTCATAAAAAGTAGTAGTAATTTCCTGACAATACGGGATTTGCTGATGGGTGAAAACAAAGCGATTGTCGTTTTCATCTACTTCATCCACTTCGTCTTCATAGTCAATAATGAAACCTGCATAATAAATACCATAGGGTAATTCGAAATTGTTTTGAGATAAATCGACTGTTATGCTTATCAGTGCTGATTGCCCACTGTTCAGAATTTCAACGGAGTCATTAGCAACTTCGAAGTCAGAAGGAGTAATTATTTGGTCATCAGACAAGAAATATCCAATTTTATGATCCCTGGCACTTGAGTTTCCATTATTCACTACCTCCAGTTCAATGGTAAGCAAATGATCCTGGACTGATAGATAATTTTTTGTGGGATTATACGTTAGATTTGGAAGCGAATTATGCGTAATTTGTTGCATATCAAATGAATATTCATTATCGTTCTCATCTGTTTCAGCGACAGTATTTAGATAATCAATTGAATAACCAACGAAATAATTTCCTAATGGGAGGGAGGGGATTGCAGAAATATCATTTGAAAAAGTTACATCCATGAATGAATGTGCGGGGATTGCGGGGATATGTATAGTACCTGCCGGTATTCCTGAAGTTGCGGGTAAGGTTTCAGATATGTAAAATGCCATACTGCAAGAATCTGAAGGATCATTTCCGTTATTTTCAATGCGCATTTGCACAGCAAATTCAGTTCCGGATATTTCCATATGATTTTCAGCAGGTAAAAAAGTAAGGTTAGGACCTGGCAGTTCTGGTGATGCCAGGGTAAAAGAAATTACAGATTCATTTAGTGAAATATTTTTCAGATTGATGCCGGTTAATTTCAGATCATATGTATTGGCATTGGGGTAGCTGTAATCATCAAAAACTGTATTTTGGGAATTACCCGGGAAAACATCTCCCCCATCCCCCATATTTTTATTTCTATCGAGGTGATCAAGTCCGTCAGCTTCTTCCAGGTCGACCATTTTATTATATTCGTAATCATTATTTGATCTATTCGTATTAATATGAAAAATGGCGAGGCCTGATCCAGGCAGAGCAGCATTAAATCCGGTTTTATATTTATTTTCAAGCAGGAAATATTCGTTTGAATTTGGGGTTAGTATTTTGTAGCATTCAGATGAAGTGGCTGCCGGATTAAGGAAGTAATCCTTCAGATAACTCTCGGTTATAGGCCAGGGAATGACCACAGGAGAAATCCATTCCATTTCTTGTCGGCACCATGCTGACATCAGGGCAGGAGTTTTTTCTTCGTTAAGCCACAATCCATATGACATAAGACACCAGTCTCCCAGTCCTTTTGAAGAGTTGTCCCTGTCGTAAAGGTCGGGTAATCCCAGAGCATGCCCAAATTCATGACAAAATACACCAATTCCGACCATGCCGTATGTTCTGGTTTCCGGTTGGATAATATAGTCCTGAATGGAAACATTATCATAATATATTGGTTCCAGCAGGTTCCAGCTGTGTGACCAGATGTATTGGGTTTGGGAACCTTCTTCTGCACCCGGGCCAGAGTGTACAATCATCAGGTTATCGATAATTCCATCGTTATCGTTGTCGTATAAGGAGAAGTCAACTCCTGCATTTTCAGCAGCATGGATTGCTTCAATTACCAGTAATCTTGATCGGTTGGCTCCGTTTTTGTCACCATAATATTCATAATTGTTTGAAGCCATAAACCATCCATATACATCGGTTGTGATATCCAGGTTATTGTTGGAGCTTTCCAGGTAGTAATCTCTGAATGATCCTGTTCCATTGTATTCAGGTTCATTCAGCAATCTGTCAAATTCAACCGGGTCAGTGGTAGCCGGAAGATCGGGATATTCAATAAGCAGAAGAATGTTTTTTCGGACTCCTGATGAAGGGTAATTTTTAGGTGCGTAGGCTGATTTGAGAAATACATCCTGTATTTCTATTCCAGGACTCAGATTTTTAGGTATTTCTGTCAGCTGCCTGATAACCTGTGGTGTACGTTCATGTTCATTTCTGGCCGTTATTCCTGACGGTTTGATTTTACCGCTAACATCTGTTGTCGCAAATTCATAATCCCCTTTTTGGTTTTGTATAACAGTGTATCCATCTAATGTGACGGGATAGTGCATGTTTTTATTTCCTTTGGCCAGCAAGGTTAATTTGGTGCCATCGGATTGTATGACATCAACGGGATAAGGGGAGGCGGGTACAAATGAAATTTGCCCTGATGCTGCGATATGGATCAGAAGAAGTATGAGTGGCCATATGTTTTTAAAGAATAGCATAGCAGAAATTGCGGCAATATAATCATTTTGTTTTATTGAACTGATTTTGTCCTAAAGGTTTATCAAAAAGGGTCTGTTTCATTAAAATGTTGTTCGATCCATTGTATTGTCTGTTCCATATCCTGGTCTTCCATGCATCGGAAATGTTTTTTAGGGCATTTTTTGTATCCGAGTTTTGAACAGGGTCTGCACCTGAGGCCATTTACCTCCATCATGAGAGAATTGGGATGAGCCAGGTAAGGGGTCATCCCAAATGCAGGCACTGTATTGCCCCAGAATGAAAGTATTTTTTTCCGGAAGGCTGCAGCTATATGCATTAGTCCAGTATCATTAGCCAGTACTATTTTAGCCTCTTTTACCAGGCTGGCCGATTGGTTCAGGTTGATTTTCCCGGTTAGGTCCACTATGTTTCCTTTTGACATGGAAACAATCTTTTCACCGGCTTCCTGTTCGGTTTTTCCTCCTAAAAGAATTACCGGGTAATCGATTCTATTACAAATTTCAACTACCTTGTATACCGGTAGTTTTTTGGTTTCCCAGGTGGCAGAGATAACAAAAGCAACATATCCGTTTTGAAATTTTTCTGGCAGGTTTTTGATTGGAAATGTTGCATTTTCCGGAATAAAAAAATCGAGACCCCGACCGTCATTTTTTACTTCAAAGAATTGAAGAGTTTCGAGGTAGCGATCGACAATATGTTTTTGCGGAAGTCGGTTAATATGGAAATTTACCATCAGGTATTTTTCAACATTCAGCTTATTAAATGTGAAAGCAGGAATTTTTAGTCTGTTTTTAATCCGGGCAGTTCGTATATTATGATGCAGGTCGATTATGTAATCGAAATTTTCTTTCTGCAGTCTTTCTGTTAATTCACTTAAGCTGTCGTTAAGAACGTGTACTTTGTGTATATAGGGATTATGCGCAACCAGACCGGCATATTTTTTTTTGGTAACAAAGTGAATTTCGGCTTCTTTTACTTGATTTTTTAAGCAGCGCACAACGGGCGAAGTTAGAACAATATCGCCAATGGAGCTAAATCGTATGATCAGGTATTTAATTTTCAAGCTGATTCGAGTAATACTATGATATGATTGTTTTTATTTTCAACCAATCCGCCATTCACCGAAAAGGTAAGTTCCCTGTTGTTTTCGTCAATAATTCTGATTGTTCCCTTTCCCAGTGTCGATATTATGGGTGCATGGTTCGTTAGAATTTCAAACGTTCCTTTACTTCCGGGAATTCTTACACGGTTAACTTCTCCTTCATATATAATTTTATTTGGTGTAATAATTTCGAGTACCATGGCTGACAGATTTATTTTAGCTCCGGGCGATTAACTGTTCTCCTTTTTCAATCGCTTCTTCAATTGTTCCGACCAGGTTAAAAGCGTTTTCCGGATATTTATCCAGTTCGCCATTCAGAATCATATTAAAACCTTTGATTGTATCCTCTATGGATACGAGTTTTCCCTCTAGTCCGGTAAATTGTGAAGCCACAAAAAATGGTTGGGATAGGAATCGCTGTACACGTCTGGCGCGATGCACAACCAGCTTATCTTCTTCCGAAAGTTCATCCATTCCAAGGATGGCAATAATATCCTGCAGATCTTTATACCGTTGCAGCAGCTGCATGACATTTCGTGCACAGCTATAGTGTTCTTCTCCCACAATTTCAGGAGTCAGAATCCGGGAGGTAGAATCGAGAGGATCCACAGCAGGGTAAATGCCTAATTCAACAATTTTTCTACTTAATACAGTCGTTGCGTCGAGGTGGGAAAAGGTTGTTGCCGGAGCCGGGTCGGTCAGGTCATCCGCAGGCACATATACTGCCTGTACCGATGTAATGGAACCAAATTGTGTTGAAGTAATCCTTTCCTGCATATTTCCCATTTCAGTGGCAAGAGTGGGTTGATACCCCACAGCTGAAGGCATTCTGCCAAGAAGAGCCGATACTTCAGAACCGGCTTGGGTAAAACGGAAAACGTTATCGATAAAAAACAGAATATCACGACCCTCACCTGATCCGGAGCTGCCATCACGTAAACTTTCGGCAATGGCTAAGCCGGAAAGTGCAACACGTGCACGTGCACCCGGAGGCTCATTCATTTGTCCAAAAACCATAGCAAGCTTCGATTTTTGAACCCTTTCCATATCTACTTTTGAAAGATCCCAGCTGCCCTGTTCCATCGATTCAAGAAATGCATCACCGTAATCAACAATCCTGGCTTCGATCATTTCACGCAACAGGTCGTTCCCCTCCCGGGTTCGCTCACCTACTCCGGCAAATACAGATAAACCGCTGTGTGCCAATGCAATGTTGTTGATAAGCTCCTGGATTAATACTGTTTTACCTACTCCAGCACCCCCGAACAATCCAATTTTACCTCCTTTCGCATAAGGCTCAATCAGGTCAATCACCTTAATTCCTGTATATAAAACTTCAGTTTCAGTAATTAAGTCCTCATATTTGGGAGGATCATTATGAATCTTAAATCCATTTTTTGGTAATTGGTCCAACCCGTCAACCGAGTCACCTGTAACATTGAGTAATCGCCCCAGGGCAATCTCTCCTTTGGGCATAACTATGGGTTTTCCCGTGGTACGCACCTCCATACCACGTTTCAGACCATCGGTTGAATCCATGGCAATGCACCGTATCGTATTCTCACCAATGTGCTGTTGACATTCAATGATCAAACCAGTATGGTTCTCCCGGATAATCTCCAGTGCATCATAAATAGAGGGAAGCACACTGGCTTCGCCGTCAAAACTAACATCAACCACCGGGCCGATTACCTGAATTATTTTCCCTATGCTTGCCTTCATTTGTAAATTGAATTAGAAATACGGTATAAGATACCGATAATTATTGGCCGGACAAATTTATGGAAGTTTTAATTCTTCGTAACCTGAACTGCTATAAATTTTAAAAAATATAAAAAAACCTCAGGTTATCCTATCCTGCCCTATTCCTAAATTGAAAAAATTATAAGGGTGGGTTACTCTATTTTTTTCTTCCCAACATTTTTTTTGTCAGAAGGTTCAGAGGCTCTTTTCGTAATTCATTTACCGGAATGCTGTCAAATATTTTTTCAGCAGTACGAATAAAGTATTCAATTTTCTTTTCTGTCAGGTCAGCAATTCCCAGCTGTTGATAAATTTCGGTGACGGCATTAATTTTTTTATCTGCATTGAAATCAGTGCCATGCAGCCAGGATACAAGTCTTTTTTTTACATCTCCGGTGGCATTTTCGAGTGCTTTAACCAGCAAGTATGTTTTTTTATTAGCCAGAATATCTCCTCCGATTTTTTTGCCAAAATTTTTCTGATTTCCGAAGGTATCCAGCCAGTCGTCCTGCAACTGAAATGCCATACCGAGGTTCATTCCAAACTGGTACAACTGATTGGCTGTTTCATCAGAAATTTCTGCCAGTAACGCTCCTGCTTTCAGGCTGCATCCAAGAAGAACTGCTGTTTTTAACCGGATCATTTTCAGGTATTCATTTTCTGAAACTTCTGACCGGTTTTCAAAATCCATATCATATTGCTGGCCTTCACAAACCTCAAGGGCTGTTTCGGTAAACAGGCTTAGCATTTCCGGCATATTCCCGGAGCGGCATTCCATCAGGTATTGGTAGGAGATAAATGCCATCGCGTCACCTGAGAGAATCGCATTATTCTCACTGAATTTAATATGGGCTGCAGGCATGTTCCTTCTTACTTCTGCTTTGTCCATTATATCGTCGTGCAGCAGGGTAAAGTTGTGAAAGACCTCGACTGCCAGTGCAGCAGGAAGGGCTTTTTCCACGTCATCACTAAAAAGGTTATAGGCCATAAGCAGAAGTGCAGGCCTCAGTCTTTTTCCTCCAACCTCCAATGTGTAATTAACCGGAGCATAGAGTTCTGCCGGCTTCCGGGAAGCTAACCGTGTCATCCGGCGTGCCATTTCTCCGTTTATCAGGAGCTGTAATTCATCGAATGTGTACATGGCTTATGTATTATTATTTTCTTTTATTTTCAACTCTTCCAGTTCAATATCTTCTTCTTCGTTGTAAATATGTAATAAAGGTTCCCGGAATGCCCGGGTGGTTATCAACCGGTCGAGGCCGGTAAGCAACGAAGGTAATAAAATAAGGTTGGAAGTTACTGCTATTAATAAAGTGAGCGAAACCAATACACCCATTGCTACTGTTCCTCCAAATCCCGACAATGAAAACATGCCAAATCCGAAAAAGAGAACAACCGATGTATAGAGCATACTTACCCCGGTTTCCTTTAATGAAAGCACTACCGAACGCCTGATATCCCAACCGGTTGTTTTGAGTTCCTGCCTGTACTTGGCTAAAAAATGTATGGTGTTGTCCACAGAAATACCAAATGCAATACTAAAAACCAGAATGGTTGATGCTTTGATTGGTATCCCGGTAAAACCCATGATAGCAGCTGTGAATATTAATGGAATAATATTGGGAGTCAGTGATAAAATCACCATACGCCAGGAGGAAAACATGACCGCCATGAAGACTGAAATCAGGAAAATGGCCAGTCCCAAACTGGTAAAAAGATTTTTAAGCAAATACTGAGTTCCTTTAAAGGAGGTAACACTGGAGCCGGTTACCGTAACGTCGAAATTTTCGGAGGTGAATATGGAATCGATATCGGCATTAAATCGCGTGTACAAACTATCCATCCGGTTGGTTCCAACATCATGCATCCTGATGCTTATCCGGGTAATTTGTCGTGTGCTGTCGATAAAGGAATGGATAAGTTTCTCCTCACCACCCTTTAAGGAAGCATATTGAAGAATAAAATTTTTTTCATGGTTGTTGGGCAGGTTATAATAGTTTTCATTTCCGTTATAAAATGCCTGTTTTGAAAACTTCAGAAGGTTTAACATCGACAGGGATGGCGATAACTCAGGATATTGAGCCAACCGGTGTTCCAGCTGATCTAATTTTTTAAAGGTGGATAGCTGCATAACTCCACCCGGACGACGGGTGTCAATCATAATTTCAAGTGGCATCAACCCGTCGAAATTAGATTCAAAAAATTTCAGGTCTTTATATATTGGATCACTTTCCGGAATGTCATCCACCATATATCCTGAGCTTTTGATCAGTGATATTCCGTATATCCCAATGACAATAATTCCTGTAGCTGATAGATATACTGTTTTCCGGTGATATTTCGTTATAAAAATGAGCTTGTTGATAACCTTCTTTATGAGTTTGTTATTCAGGTGTTTTACATGTCGGTTGGATGGAGGCTCAATAAAGCTGAAAATGATGGGTATTAACATCAAAGAAATCAGAAATAACCCCATGATACTTAGAGAAGCAACAACTCCAAACTGTTTCAGAATGTCACTTTTTACGGTGATAAAGGTAGCGAATCCTATAGCAGTAGTAAGGTTGGTAAGAAATGTCGCATTTCCTATCTTTACGATTACACGCATAAGGGCCTTTATTTTATTTCCGTGCTGTACATACTCATGATGAAATTTATTTAACATGTATATGCTGTTCGGAATTCCGATAACAATGAGCAACGGGGGAATCATCCCGGTGAGCAGGGTTATTTTAAAATTCATGAGCGACAAGGTTCCCAAAGCCCATACTACTCCGGTTAAAACGATAACTACCGGGAAAAAAACAGCTTTAAAAGATCGGAATAACAAAAACAGAACAAGAATACACATGGCCAATGCCAGGGCACTGAATAGGTATATTTCATTTTTAATTTGAATTGAGTTGATTACCCGGATATAAGGCAGGCCCGAATAGTGTAAATCAATTTGTTGTTCTTCTTCAAAACGATGAGCTATTTTTTGTATGGATTTGACCAAATTTTCCCTGGCTTTTGAATGCATTTTGTCCTTGTTTACAGTAATCGCCAGTAAATAGGTGTGATTTTCCGGATGATAAACAAGCTTTCGGTAAAAGGGCAGGGTTCTGAATAAGGCCACTTGCTGATCTAATTCCTGCTGCGACGACAGGGTGTCAGGAAATAGGTTCTCAAGTTTGAAACGACGTTCTTCGGAATCCTTGACCAGGTTATAGGCATTGGAAACCGATAATAGGTCTTCTACTCCATTGATTCCGGAGAGCTCATGGCAAAACTGTTCCCATTTTTTAAAACGGTCAATCTGAAAAAATGAGGAATCCTGGATGCCAATAATAATTAAATTACCTTCTTCTCCAAAAGTTTCAACAAATCGTTGATAATCCACGTAGGCAGGATCTTTTTTAGGGAGAAGGGAAGCATAATCGTATGACATTTCAACTTTACGGGCATGGTAGCCCATAAACAGTGTGATGATCGTAAGAATACTGATTATGAGAATTTTATTTCTGAGGATGATACTAGAAAGCTTAAGCCACATATATTGCAAATAATGTAAGAAAATGCGAAAATAAAAGAAATATTCGGAAAATGAATGAATACAAGTTGGTAGAGACGTTACAATTGAAATTTCCTATATTTGCATATTTTTTTAGAAGTAGCGTTGAATAAGGCTTTGTATATGAGTAGTAAATTTCAGGAATATAAACAGTTAGATCTTTCTCAAATCAATAAAGAGGTATTAAAATGGTGGGAAGAAGATGATACCTTTCATAAAAGTATTTCTACCCGTGAAGGGCATCCTGCCTTTATTTTTTATGAAGGACCACCATCCGCTAATGGTATGCCAGGGATTCACCATGTGATTGCCCGGACGATCAAGGATATTTTTTGTCGCTATAAAACCATGAAGGGATTTCGCGTGCACCGCAAAGCCGGGTGGGATACACACGGTCTGCCCGTAGAGCTGAGCGTGGAGAAATCTCTGAATATTACAAAGGAAGATATCGGGAAGAAGATTACTGTTGAAGAGTATAATAAATCGTGCCGCAGGGAGGTCATGAAATATACCCTTGAGTGGGAAGAGCTCACCCGGATTATGGGATACTGGGTAAATATGGATGATCCGTACATTACCTACGATAACCAGTATATTGAAACGGTATGGTGGCTGTTGAAACAAATTTATAATCAGGGTTTGTTATATAAGGGATATACCATCCAACCCTATTCCCCTGCTGCCGGAACAGGACTTAGTTCTCATGAACTGAATCAGCCGGGATGTTACCGCGACGTGAAAGACACTACTATTATTGCACAGTTTAAGGCAATCCGTAACGAAAAATCGGAGTTCCTGTTTCAGCAAGTGAATACTGATCTGTATTTTTTAGCCTGGACTACCACTCCCTGGACTCTTCCCTCCAATACCGCCCTGGCTGTTGGACCGCAAATCGTATATGTGAAAGTAAGAACTTTCAATCCTTATACAGGGCTGCCTGCTACACTCATACTTGCAAAAGAATTGCTGCATATTTACTTCAGTCCTGAAAATGAGGATATCCCTTTTGCAGATTATCAGCAGGGAGATAAAAGATTACCGTATAAAATACTGTCTGAATATAAGGGAAATGAGCTTGCAGGAGTGCAATATGAGCAGCTGGTTGAATGGGTAAAACCAAAAGGGAAAGCCTTTGAAGTGATCACAGGGGATTTTGTAACCATTGAGGATGGTACTGGCATTGTACATATTGCTCCTACATTTGGTGCTGATGATGACCGGGTGGCCCGGCAGAACGGAATTTCACCTCTGATCGTGGAAGACACCGATGGTAAAACACAGGCTTTAGTAGATCGTAAGGGCAGGTTCTTTCTTATTTCTGAAATGTCTCAGTCGTTTGTAAAAGAATACGTGAATACTGAAAAATTTCATGAATACTCCGGCCGGTATGTGAAGAACGATTACAGTGAGAAACTAACAGAAGATGATCCCTCTGTGGATGTTGACCTTGCAGTAATGCTGAAGGGGGAAAATAAGGCTTTCAGGATAGAAAAGCATGTACATAACTATCCGCATTGCTGGCGAACTGATAAACCAGTGTTATATTATCCGCTTGATTCCTGGTTTATCAAAACTACGGCAGTAAAAAATCGAATGGTGGAACTGAATAATACCATTAACTGGAAACCTGAATCAACGGGAACGGGACGTTTTGGGAACTGGCTGGAGAACCTGGTCGACTGGAACCTGAGCCGGTCCAGGTTCTGGGGAACACCTCTCCCTATTTGGCGTACAGAGGATGGCTCAGAGGAACTCTGTATAGGGAGCATGGAAGAATTGATAGCAGAAATTGAAAAGGCTGTCCAGAAAGGATTTATGACCGAGAATCCTTATGAAAAGTTCATCCCGGGAAGCTTTTCAAAAGATAACTATGAAAATATTGACCTGCATAAACCTTATATCGATAAGGTTATATTGGTTTCTTCTTCAGGAAAAAAGATGTTCCGCGAGCCCGACCTGATCGACGTATGGTTCGACTCAGGCGCAATGCCTTATGCACAGCATCATTATCCGTTTAATCCTATGTTTAACGGAAAAGGATGGGGGGTAGCTCCATTATTTCCTGCCGACTTTATTGCCGAGGGAGTGGATCAAACCCGGGGTTGGTTTTTTACATTACATGCCATTGCTACCATGGTGAGTAACTCAGTTGCGTTTAAAAATATTATTTCCAACGGACTGGTGCTCGATAAAAATGGCAACAAAATGTCGAAGCGACTGGGGAATGCCGTCGACCCGTTTAAAACCATAGAAAAATATGGATCCGACCCTCTGCGTTGGTACATGATTACCAACGCACAACCCTGGGATAACCTGAAGTTTGATATGGATGGTGTTGAGGAAGTATTACGGAAGTTTTTTGGAACTTTATACAACACCTATAGCTTCTTTGCCCTTTATGCAAATGTTGATAACTTCCGGTTTGTAGAGGAAGAAATTCCGGTATCCCAACGCTCAGAACTTGACCGGTGGATCATTTCACTGCTGAACTCCCTGGTGAAAGAAGTTGGCGAAAGTTATGAGAATTATGAACCTACACGGGCAGGAAGAGCAATTTCGGAATTTGTAACCGAAAACCTGAGCAACTGGTTTGTACGGCTGAGCCGAAAAAGATATTGGGGGGGTGAATACTCCACCGATAAAATTTCTGCCTACCAAACTCTCTATACCTGTTTGGTTACAGTAGCAAAATTGATGGCTCCTATTGCTCCTTTTTATGCCGACCTGCTATTCACCGACCTGAATAAAACAACCGGCAGAGAAACGGATCAAAGTGTCCACCTGATCTCATTTCCTACATACAACCAGGAATTGATTGATCAGGATCTGGAAGAGAAAATGGCCATTGCACAGAAAGCATCCTCCATGATTCTTGCCCTCCGCCGGAAAGAAAAACTAAAAGTCCGTCAGCCATTGGCAAAAATTATGGTTCCGGTACTGAATTCTCATTTCCGGGAACAGTTTGAAGCAGTAAAAGATATCATCCTTGCTGAAGTAAATGTGAAAGAACTAAAATTTCTGACCGATACTGCAGGAATCATCCGGAAAAAAATAAAACCAAACTTCAAAACTCTGGGGCCTAAATACGGAAAGCTGATGAAAGCAATTGCTGGTGTCATTGCCGGATTCGACCAACAGAAAATTGCAGAACTGGAGAATTCCAACTTCCTGGAAATGGAAGTGGACAACCAGAAAATATCCATTACCCGCGAAGATGTGGAAATCTTCACTGAAGATATTCCTGGATGGACAGTAGCTACCGAAGGACAATTGACTATCGCCCTCGATATAGATGTCACCGAAGAACTTAAACTGGAAGGAATTGCCCGTGAATTTATCAATAAAATTCAGAATATTAGAAAAGAGAGTGGTTTTGAAGTAACTGACCGAATTAAATTGGTCATTGGAAAGCATGATGGCATAAATGATGCAGTACTGCATTATAAAGACTATATTTGTACTCAAACTCTTGCTGTTGACCTTCAGCTGGTTGAAAAACCAGACCGCGAAACAGCCAGAGAGGTTGAAATTGACAGGGATGTTTTTGTTCTGATAGGTGTGGCGAAACAATAAGAGGATATGTTTTAAGACCTAAAAAGAAAAAGAAATAATTACTATTTTCGGCAAAATTACTTGGAGAGAAAACAAATTTAAATCCTGTAGTTATGGGAGAAAAAAACAGATATTCAGATGAGGAGTTGAAGGAATTCAAACAGATCATTCTTGAGAAACTAAAAAAAGCTCAGGACGATTATGAAATGTATAAAAGTTCCATAACTCATGGCGACGGGAATGACACACAAGATACCTCGCCTACATTTAAGGTTCTGGAAGAAGGTGCTGCCACGCTTTCAAAGGAAGAAGCAGGAAAACTTGCACAACGACAGCTAAAGTTTATTCAACACCTGCAAGCAGCTTTGGTACGAATTGAGAATAAAACATATGGCATCTGTCGCGAAACAGGAAAGCTCATTTCTAAAGAACGTTTACGCGCTGTGCCGCATGCCACATTGAGCATCGATGCCAAAAAAAACCTGGGTTGATGGATAAAAATGAAAAATTTCTAACTACCCGGATTTTTTCTTTTGCGAAAATTTCCGGGAGTTTTTTTTAACAGATGATGAAACGAGCATGATTTGAATGAAGGACAAATGAGGAATGACGAATTACGAGTGCCGAAATGAACTTGCAAATTCTGTCCAACACCATTAAAACAAACGATGATGTCAGGACAATGCCTTTAAACTTAATGATAAGAATGAGGAAAATACCTTAGAAAGCGATTAATTTTAATGAGATGAATAACCGGTTAAAAAAGTTAATTTTTATTATTGTTTCTATACTTGCTGTTGATCAATGGTTAAAGGTATGGATAAAAACAAATCTTTCACTAGGAGAAGAAATTGTTGTATTTAAAAATTGGTTTATAATTCATTTTGTTGAAAACAACGGGATGGCTTTTGGTTTTGAGTTTGCCGGAGAAAATGGCAAGCTTTTTTTAAGCATCTTTCGTATCTTAGCCGTTGTGGTTATTGGTTGGTACCTTTTCCGATTAACTGCACATAAAAATTTAGCATTTGGATTTTTAGTCTGTATTGCACTTATCTTCTCGGGAGCTATTGGAAATATCATCGACAGCTTATTTTACGGATTGATATTTAACCACAGTTATGGTCAGGTAGCCGAATTTTTACCCGAGGGAGGGGGCTATGCTTCCTTTTTACATGGGAGAGTGGTTGATATGTTTTATTTTCCCATCATTCAGTGCCAGTTGCCCAACTGGATTCCGTTTGTAGGGGGTAATGATTTTGTATTTTTCCGACCGGTTTTTAACATCGCCGACTCATCCATTACCGTTGGAATTTTTTCTATTCTGCTTTTTTATAGAAAACAACTTCATATATTGGAAAAAGAAACCCATAAAGCGGAAAACGAAGAACAAACCTTGAAAGAAAAAGAGGAAATTTTGTCAACTGAAGTGGATTGATAAGGTTCTTGAACTGTAATCCCTCTCGTTTTCCTGTAATTTGTTTTATCTTTGCAAAGAACTGCAAGTTATGAAGAATCAATTGGTTATTTACAATACTTTAACCCGGAAGAAGGAACTTTTTATTCCGGTTGTTGACGGGAGAGCAGGACTTTATGTTTGCGGCCCAACTGTATACAGCGATACTCACCTGGGGCATGCCCGTCCGAATATTACATTCGACATCCTTTTTCGCTACCTGACATTTCTGGGGTATAAAGTCAGGTACGTCCGCAACATTACCGATGTGGGTCACCTGGAAAATGAAAGCACTGAATCAGGAGATGATAAAATTTTAAAGAAGGCGCGGTTGGAGCAACTTGAACCCATGGAAGTGGCTCAGAAATATATGAATAACTTCCACCGGAATATGCAGCAGCTGAATGTGTTGCCTCCCAGCATTGAACCCCGTGCCTCCGGGCATATCCTGGAACAGCAGCATCTGGTGGAATCGATCCTGCAGAATGGATATGCATATGAAGTGAATGGATCGGTATATTTCGACGTGGAAAAGTATAACCAGAAATTCAGGTATGGGAAACTTTCCGGCAGAAACCTCGACGATATAAAAACCAATACCCGGCAGTTGGAAGGCCAGAGTGAAAAGAGAAATTCTTTCGATTTTGCCCTCTGGAAGAAAGCTTCTCCCGATCATATCATGCAATGGCCTTCTAAATGGAGCTACGGATTTCCAGGCTGGCACCTCGAGTGTTCCGCCATGAGCATGAAATACCTGGGTGACATTTTCGATATCCATGGCGGTGGAATGGACCTGGCATTTCCGCATCATGAGTGCGAAATTGCCCAATCAACTGCCAGCAGAGGAAAAGAATCAGTCAGGTACTGGATGCATAATAACATGATTACCATTCAGGGTCAAAAAATGGCACGCTCACTGGGAAATTTTATTACCCTCGATGAGCTGTTTTCAGGAAATCATCATTTACTCGAAAAGGCATTTTCTCCTATGACCATCCGGTTTTTTATTCTGCAAGCTCACTATCGTAGTACAATCGATTTTTCAAATGAAGCATTGCTGGCAGCAGAAAAAGGATTGGAAAAGCTCTTGAATGCAGTTGGTTTGTTAGATAAATTGCCTGCTTCAACTGAGTCGTCTTGTAATATTACCGAACTTAAGGAAAAGACTTTCGCTGCCCTGAATGATGATTTGAATAGCCCTGTGGCTATTGCCCACCTGTTTGAAGGAGTAAAAATAATCAACTCCATTCAAGCAGGAACTGAGAAATTAACTTCTGCAGATATCGATGAACTGAACTCATTTTTTAAAACCGTGGTTTTTGATATTCTGGGATTAATTCCGGAAGAATCAGCCGGAGGAGAGAAAAAAAATGAACTGTTGAATGAGATGATCCATTTAATCCTTACCCTCCGAATGGAAGCCAAAGCACGGAAAGACTGGGCTGCAGCTGATCGGATCCGTGATAAATTAATTGCTCTGGGAATCGAAATTAAAGATACAAAAGATGGATTTGAATGGACACTACGATAGAAACAAGGTGTGCCTTCTCTTTATATGAAACTGGGAAAAATTAAATCATATGTTTTCAGGAATTATTGAAGAATTTGGTATTGTAACTGCAATTGTCAGGGAAAAGGACAATGTGCATTTTACACTGACCTGTTCGTTTGTGGATGAATTGAAAATTGATCAGAGCCTGTCACACAATGGAGTATGCCTGACCGTGGTAGCAGTAAACCGGCATGATCAGACATACAAAGTAACAGCCATCCGCGAAACATTATTGAAGTCGAACCTGGGATTGCTGGAAGTAGGTTCGAAAGTGAATCTCGAACGCAGCATGATGATGAATGGCCGGCTCGACGGACATATTGTCCAGGGTCATGTGGATCAAACAGCCAGATGCACCAAAGTGGAGGAAGCCGAGGGTAGTTGGTACTATGCCTTTGAATACGAGTTTGATAAGGATAAGGCCAGACAAGGATACATGACTGTTGAAAAAGGCTCGGTATCGGTTAATGGCGTAAGCCTGACAGTTGTCAATTCAAAAGATAATTCTTTTCAGGTTGCGATCATCCCGTTTACTTATGAGGTGACCAATTTTCATACTTTTAAGATAGGGACTGTTGTGAATCTAGAGTTCGACATCATTGGGAAGTATCTGAGCAAGTTGAACAGCTATTCGGAATGATTTATCCAACAGGCGAATATTCCTGTGTACATTTCGGATTTTACTTCTAATGAATCGATAAGGAAAAGAACAACAAATTCCTCACCAAAAGTTGGCTTTTGAGTATATAAATGCACATCAATGAGCGCGGCAGAACAATTTATTGAAGTCAGTGTTGTTCCCCGGGAATGGCGAATTCCGACTCGTCATTTTAATACGTAGTGGATTGGAAACCACTTACTTTCATTGCGAGCCGGAAACCGCATCTCCCTCATTTATTGATAAGCTTCAATTAAGATTTCCAGTATCTTTTTCCCGGCAACCGCCACGCTGGTTCCTGGTCCAAAGATTGCTACTGCACCGGCTTCGTATAGGTATTTATAGTCCTGGGAAGGGATAACACCTCCAACAATGACCATAATGTCATCGCGACCCAGTTTTTTCAGCTCTTCGATAACTGCCGGCACCAGTGTTTTATGCCCTGCGGCGAGGGATGAGACTCCCAGCACATGCACATCATTTTCCACTGCTTGTCTGGCTGCTTCTTCAGGTGTCTGAAACAGTGGTCCCATATCTACGTCAAATCCAAGGTCGGCATAACCTGTCGCTACTACCTTAGCGCCCCGGTCGTGACCATCCTGTCCCATTTTGGCAATCATGATACGTGGCTGGCGTCCTTCCATTCCGGCAAATTTTTCAACCAGCTCCTGTGCTTCCTGAAATTCCGATTTATTTTTTGCTTCTGATTTATACACGCCTTCAATTGTTCTGATTACTGCTTTATATCTTCCTGCCACTTTTTCGCAAGCCGATGAAATTTCTCCTAATGATGCCCGTTTTTTTGCTGCATCGATGGCCAGTTCCAGGAGGTTTCCTTTTCCTGTTTCTGCCGATTTCGTGATAGCATCCAAAGCTGCCTGTACCTCTTTTTCATTACGCTCATTGCGTAATTTTTTCAGCCTTTCAATTTGTGCCAGCCGGACCATTGTATTGTCGATGTCGAGGATATCGATGGGGTCTTCTTTTTCCAGCCGGTATTTATTTAGTCCGACAATTGTTTGAGTTCCACTGTCGATTTTCCCTTGTGCACGTGCTGCTGCTTCTTCAATACGCATTTTAGGCACCCCGGTTTCAATAGCTTTCGACATTCCTCCCAGTTTTTCCACTTCTTCAATCAGCTCCCAGCCTTTGCGGGCAAGTTCATGGGTTAATGATTCTATGTAGTATGAACCTGCCCAAGGATCGAGTGACCTACAGATTTCAGTTTCCATTTGCAGGTGTAGCTGGGTGTTCCGGGCAATTCTTGCAGAAAAGTCGGTAGGCAAAGCAATGGCTTCATCAAGTGCGTTGGTATGTAAACTTTGAGTATGTCCCAATACAGCAGCCATGGCTTCAATTGCGGTACGGCCTACATTATTGAATGGATCTTGCTCGGTAAGTGACCATCCTGAGGTCTGAGAATGGGTACGCAAGGCCATAGACTTGGGATTTTTAGGATGGAACTCCTTTACTATTTTTGCCCAAAGCATACGGGCAGCACGCATTTTAGCAATTTCCATGAAATGATTCATGCCAACGGCCCAGAAAAATGAGAGCCTGGGGGCAAAAGCATCTATGTCCAGGCCGGCTTTAATTCCTGTGCGCAGGTAATCTAATCCGTCGGCCAAAGTGTATGCCATCTCAATATCAGCTGTTGCTCCTGCTTCCTGCATGTGGTATCCGGAAATGGAAATGGAATTGAATTTCGGCATGTATTTCGAGGTGAACTCAAAAATATCGGCAATGATCTTCATGGAGAATTCGGGTGGGTAGATATAGGTATTACGCACCATAAATTCTTTCAGGATATCGTTTTGAATGGTTCCCGAAAGCTGCTCCAGCGTAGCACCCTGCTCCAGACCGGTAACGATGTAAAATGCCATGATAGGTAAAACCGCACCATTCATAGTCATGGATACTGACATTTTATCGAGCGGAATTTCATCGAACAGTATTTTCATGTCGAGGATGGAGTCAATGGCGACTCCTGCTTTTCCAACATCGCCCACCACGCGTGGGTGATCGGAGTCGTATCCGCGATGTGTCGCCAGGTCGAAGGCAACAGAAAGCCCCTTCTGGCCTGCTGCCAGGTTCCGGCGATAAAATGCATTGGATTCTTCTGCCGTTGAAAAACCGGCATACTGACGAATAGTCCACGGCCGCATAGCATACATCGCTGAATAGGGCCCCCGCAAAAAGGGAGGTAATCCGGCGGCATATTCCAGATGCTCCAACCCTTCCAGATCTTCTTTCGTGTATACCGGTTTTACCAGAATCCGCTCAGGTGTTAACCAGCTGGTGGCAGTGGATGTAGTCTTTTCAGCTGCATGTTTTAACCCGGAGGATTTGATGTTTATATTTTTAAAATTTGGTGTCATATGATTCCTTTTATAATATAACTATTTGTCATCGTGTCATGGTGTTTAAATATTCAGTTTTTGCTGATAGCCTTCTAACTCTTCCAGGATGTTGCTTTTCATATGGATGAAGTTGGTTATCCCTTTATTCTCCAGTTCCTGCCGGCATTCCGGATCCCCTGCAATAACCAGGATTTCCTTGTCGATCAGTTTAGTAATCTGTGGGGCCAGAGTAGTATACTCTTCGTCGGAGCTGCAAAGTACTATCACATCGGCATTTTTTATTCTGGCAGCTTTCAGTCCGTCCTCCACTGATAGATAACCATTATTGTCAATCACTTCGAATCCTGCTACGGCAAAGAAGTTGCAGCTAAATTGGGCACGAGCTTTACGCATCGTGAGGTTACCAACAGGCAACATAAAAACTACCGGGCGTTTATGCGTTTTTGTGTACTGATCTGTTTTGTACCGTAATGCTTCAAACGGTTGGGCCAAACGGTATGGTTTCAGGGTTTCCACTTCAGCTCCTGCTTCCGTGAGGTCGGTCGGTCTGAACACCCATTGGGGAATCAGCTCAGTTGCTGTTTCTGAAAAATTGGGGAACTGGTTTACTCCCAACAGGTTTTCACGACGAAGTGCCACAAGTGTATTTCGCTTGGCAGCCATGGTGTTGATTTCTTCTTGAATGAATCCTTCATTAAAGGCATGAATGAATCCTCCTTTATCCTGTACTTTCAAAAAGAGATCCCAGGCATGCTCTGCCAAAGATGAGGTGAGGGTTTCTATGTAATAGGATCCTGCTCCCGGATCGGCAACCTTGTTGAGGTGTGCCTCTTCCTTCAGGAGAATCTGTTGGTTGCGGGCAATTCGTTCCGAAAATTCATTGGTGTCACCAAAAATTGCATTGAAAGGCAATACTGTAACAGAATCAGCTCCTCCCAGCACAGCCGACATAGCCTCTGTCTGGGTACGCAGCATATTCACATAAGGATCGTATACTGTTTTGTTGATACTATTGGTTTCGCTATGGGCAATAAGTCTGGCCGATTGCTCACTTGCCGGCCCGAATGCCTGAACTATGTGCGACCAAAGGAAACGTGCAGCACGTAATTTGGCTATCTCCATGAAGTAATTGTTTCCTATGCCAAAATTAAACTTGATTTTCCCGGCAAGATCATCTATATCTAATCCTGCTTCAGTAAGTTTTGTGAGGTATTCAACACCCTGGGCGAGAGAAAAAGCCAACTCCTGAACCAGCGATGCACCACTGTTAGCAAACCACTTTCCATGAATGCCTACTACCCTGAACCGGGGAAGAGAAGCTGTCTTTTCAATCAGCACTTTTAATTCATCGAAGGCATTCGGTTTAAGCTTCCCTTTTAAAACAAATGAACCGATGGGATCAATGGGAAAGGAACCTGTTATTTTTGTTTTATCTACTTTGCTATTCAGAAGATACTCTGTAAAAGGCAGGGAACAATTACAGTTTTCACAGGGACAAACAAAATTTATTTCTACTGCTTCCAGAAGAATGTCTTTTAATAGAACAGCCAGATCATCTTTAGTGACTTTCGTGGCGCAATCGAAATAAAAACCCAGAGAATCAACTCCCTTACCTAAAATGTTCAAGGCTTTTTTATTGGCTTCTATAAAATCTTTCACAAAAATATCTTGCCGGATAGACCAGTCGTTGCCTGATTTCCTGTTGCCACGCACAAATGGAAATTTTCCCGGAAGAGCCTGATGGTGTTGAAGTTCTTCAAGATTTTCACTCCGATAGTACGGACGAACATGAATCCCTTCATAGGTTCTCCAAACCAGGGCTCTATGGTAATCTTTGCCTTTTAAATCGGCCAGTATTTTCGTTTCCCACTCAGTTGTTGTAACAGGTGGAAAACCGGAAAAGAGCTTTTGTTCTTTTTCTGTCATAAATGAATATTTTATGTATCAGGAGGCAAAATTAGCCGATTTAAAATATTGAACATCAGAATTCAGCTGGTTTTAGGAAATTGTTAAGAAAAATCATGAATTCATGGGCAATATTGCCAGGTTAGGTGACTTGAATGCAGGAATTATTTCGACTGGATTGGCCTCACTCTATGGATTATTTTAATGGTGTTCGACAGAATTCGCAAACTCATTTCGTCATCCGTCATTCGTCATTCATTCCAATCATGCTTATTCACTTCTCTTGCTGTTTATTATCGTCTTTGTTTTTTTAATAGCTGAATTTGATTTTGTTGTGTGGCCAGGTGCATACCCCGGCACATATGAAAGCAGTTCTTCAGCTTGTTCAATCTTAAAGGATTTCTTATTTCATCTGTTTAAATTTTATAATTAACTGTAAATAAACTAATTAAAAATTTGAGAACAGATGTAACCACTCCGTTCTCACATAAACTTTTTTAAACATTCTTTTTTGTGAAATTTTTGTTTTAAAAAGTTCATGTTCGTTTCAT
>Ga0172382_10004624_pt1 | contig 21001 bp, 19 predicted proteins | sample Leawel138RmetaG_FD_122245 | JGI IMG/M metagenome (GOLD analysis project Ga0172382, IMG submission 122245) | Leachate microbial communities from a municipal landfill in Southern Ontario, Canada - Leachate well 138R metaG | ecosystem: Engineered > Solid waste > Landfill > Unclassified | place... | reverse complement strand
GCTGCGGCGACGGCGGCCTGTGCTGGGGCGGCGGGCGCCGGCGCAGTGCCTGTATCAGCGGCTGTCTCAGCCGGCGATGGCCCATAAGCGGCTTGAAAAGCCGCGGCATAGGCGCCCAGTGGCGACATGGGAGAGGGCGTCGCCGGCGGTCGCGCAGCGGGCTGGGCCGCTTGTGGTTGTTGCGGCCTGTGAGAGGACGGCGGCATGCCGCCCTGCCCCGACCGCGACGGCGGTGTTTCCACCGCTGGCGGCATCGGTGCCAGCGCTTCCGCTTCCTGCACTGCGGAGGAATCGGTCGCCAGGATTTCCACGCCGCCGTTCACCCGGCGATTGGAAACGATGAGCGCATCCGGCCCAAGGGCAAGACGCACCTGGCGCATGGCCTCGCGATTCGTAATTCCGAAGAACCGGCTGATCTTCACGCTGCGTTACTCCCGCCTATGACGGCTGCCATCTTCAGTACACGGTCATCTGGTATTTCCATACTGGAAAGGATACCAATTTGCGGGAAATGATTCTTGAGAAAGCGCGCCAAGGTGGGCCGTAGCACCGGCGGCACCACCAGCACAGCCACTTCACCCGAGGCTTCCAGCTCCTGCACGGCATGATCGACTTCACGCAGGAGGTTTTCGGCCAGACCGGGCTCGATGGCGCCGCTGGTGGTCAACGCCTGGGTCAGCACACGCTCCAGGCGCGGCTCCAGACTCATGACCTTCATTTCGCTATCGCCCGGGAACCATTGCTGGCAAATGGCCCGGCCCAGAGCCACGCGGGTGAGCGCAAGCAATTCGGCGGGATCCGGCCCGGTGCCGGCAGCATTCTGTGCGGCCAGCCGTGGGGCGTGCTCGCTGATGGTCTCGACAATGCTGCGCATATCGCGGATGGGCACTTCTTCTTCGAGCAGGCCCCGCAACAGTTTGTGGAAGGCCGCCAGAGACAGCGTCTTGGGCACAAGGTCCTCGACCAGCTTGGGCGCCTCGCGGCCGATATGATCGAGCAGCTGCTGTACTTCGGGCCGGCCCAGAAGTTGCGCGCCATGGCGGTGCATGATGTGATTCAGATGGGTGGCCACCACGGTGCCGGCATCCACCACGGTATAACCGGCAATCTGGGCCTGTTCGCGCAGGGAGACGTCGATCCAGACCGCCGGCAGGCCAAAGGCCGGATCGGTGGTGGGCGTGCCAGGCAACTTCATGCTGACACCACCAGGGTCGATGGCCAGCCATTGCCCCGGTGTGGAAGTCCCCCTGCCTACCTCCACACCGGAGAGCAGGATGCGATAGTCGTTCGGTTTGAGTTCGAGGTTGTCGCGAATGTGCACCACGGGAGGCAGGAAGCCGACATCCTGGGCGAACTTCTTGCGCAGGCTGCGGATACGGTGCAACAGTTCGCCGTTCTGGGCGTGATCCACCAGAGAGATCAAGCGATAGCCGACTTCCAGCCCAAGCGGGTCGACCAGTTCAACATCGTCCCAGGTGGCTTCTGCAGCCGCCGCCTCAACGGCTGCCTGCGCCTCGGCGGGCTCGACGGCGGCCTCAGCCAGCGTCTTCTGCTGCTTTTTGAGTATGGCCCAGCCCAATGCCGACATAAGGATGGAGAGGGATAGAAAAGCCATGTGCGGCATGTTGGGAATCAAGCCCATCAAACCGATGATTCCGGCTGTAATGAACAGCACATTGGGGTTGGAGAACAGCTCTCCCATCATCTGCTGGCTGACGTCTTGTTCGTTGGCCACCCGCGAGACGACCACACCAGCGGCCGTGGAGATGATGAGTGCCGGGATCTGCGCAACCAGGCCATCGCCAATCGTCAGCAATGTGTAGACTTCGCCAGCATCGCTGAAGGACAGCCCATGCTGCCCGACACCAATGATCAAACCTCCGATGATGCTGATCACCATGATCAGCAGGCCTGCAACGGCATCACCCCGCACGAACTTGCTCGCCCCGTCCATGGCACCATAGAACTCGGCCTCTTGCGCGACGTCCTTGCGCCGGCTGCGGGCTTCGTCTTCACCGATCAGTCCGGCATTCAGGTCGGCGTCGATTGCCATCTGCTTGCCCGGCATGGCATCCAGGGTGAAGCGGGCGCCCACTTCAGCAATACGGCCCGCCCCTTTGGTGATCACCACAAAGTTGATGATCACCAGAATGATGAAGACGATGAGGCCGACGGCGAAGTTGCCGCCCACCAGGAAATGCCCGAAGGATTCGATGACTTTTCCAGCCGCATCCGGCCCGGTATGGCCCTTCAGCAGCACTACCCGGGTCGAGGCTACGTTCAGTGCCAGTCGCAGCAGGGTAGAAAACAGCAGCACCGTGGGAAAGGCGGCAAAATCCAGCGGTTTGCGCGTGAACATCGCCACCAGCAGAATCATGATCGCCAGCGAGATGTTGAAGGTGAACAGGATATCCAGCAGGAATGGCGGCAGCGGCAACACCATCATGGCCAGTATCATGAGGATGAGCACGGGCCCGGCCATCAGGCGCGTATTCTGGGCACCGCCCTGTTTCAATATGGCGAAAAAGTCGTTCATGATGCCTGTGCCGCAACCTTGCCGGATTCAGGATCAAGGCCGGGCGGGATACTTAATGTAGCGGGCGGCTCGGGTTCCTGCCCCATGCCAGGTACCCAGGTGCGCAGGCGGAAGACCCACGCCAGCACCTCGGCCACGGCGGAATAGAGCTCGACCGGAATTTCGCGGTCGAGCTCGACATGATGGTAGAGTGCCCGCGCCAGAGGCGGCAGGCTGAGCAATGGCACTTTGTGGTCGGCCGCGACCTGGCGGATCTGGGCCGCGATCAGCCCAGCGCCCTTGGCAATCACCACCGGCGCCCCGCCACCGCCTTCGCGATAACGCAGCGCCACGGCATAGTGAGTGGGGTTGGTCACGACCACGTCCGCATGGGGGACCTCGCTCATCATGCGACGCCGCGCCATGGCCCGCTGCTGCTGACGGATACGGCCCTTGACATGCGGGTCGCCTTCGCTTTCCTTGTGTTCCTGCTTGACGTCCTGACGCGACATGCGCAGCTTCTTGTAATGACTGTAGATCTGCCAGGGCGCGTCGATCACCACGACCAGGAGCAGGGCGCCCACAATGAGGGCGCAACACAACGCGACCAATGACATGCCATAGGTCAGGGCCTCGGAAGGTGTGGCGTGCATCAATGCCAGCATCTGGTCACGGTAATGCGTGATGACCAGCAGCGCGACAATGGCAATCACCGCCGCCTTGGCCAGCGTTTTGAAGAGCTCGACCAGGGTCTGGGCGGAAAACATCCTCTTGACCCCCTTGAGCGGGTTCATACGTTCGAACTTGGGTTGCAGAGCCTTGCCGGACAGCACCATCCCGCCCAGCATGACCGAAGCAAGAATTGCCACAACGACCAGCACACCAAACAGCGGCAGCAGCGTCAGGAAAGCTCTGAAGGCCAGGTTCGCCGCGGAGATGACCATCACCGAGGTATCACGTCCCACATTCGGGTCGAACCACATGGAGTGATGGATGACACTGCGCAGGTTGTGGAACATATAGCCACCCAGTACCCAGAGCGTGCCAACGCCAGCCGACAACACCAGAAAGGTGTTCAGCTCGCGCGAGCGCACCACCTGCCCTTCTTCACGCGCCTTTTCAAGGCGCCGCGGCGAGGCGGGTTCTGTTTTTTCGAGGTCGCTGTCCTCTGCCATGCAGTATCAGCCGAGATAGATGAAAGCCAGCCTGGATTCTAATCGATACCGCTGTTCACGAAGGCGGGAGCAAGCCCGCGATTGACGGGCAATTCTCGGTAGTTTGTCTTCGCCTGGCCATCTTTGACTGATCAGGCCGCAACCCGTGCATCGGACATGGCCCGCTCGTACGCGACGTAGTCGATGCCAATGCGGACGGCCCCCCAACGTTGTCCGTCGATATCCAGCGGGATGGAAATGTCGGTGATGACCTCGCCGGTATCGCGCATATAGGTCTGACAAAGCACCCCACCCGTCGCCCTGACGGCACTCAGCGCGACGGGGTCGTCAAACAGCCGCTTGTGGCGCGTATGCAGCGCGTCCTGCGCAGGGTCGCCGGTAGGCGGGCGGGAATAGATGCTGTTGTGTGCCGGCACGTAGCCGTTACGGTCCATCGCCAGGGTATAGGAGCCGCCCGCAAGCTGTCCAAGCGTATGATCGATGATGCGCGTGATGGCTTCATCGACATGGCGATCATAAGCGGTGTGATACCGCGCTGGTTCGCTGCCGGCAATGCGCGCATAGGCCTCGTCGAAGATGTCGACGCCCTGGTCCTGAGCGGCGCGCAGCACCCCGGAGACAGCCTCTCCCGTGGCTTGCAGCAGTGAGACGAGCGCATCGAAGGGCGTGTTGCCGGTACGTAGCGCCGCCAGCATTTCCTGCAGGTGCTCCGACTTGCCGCGTACGCCGCCCACCTCCTGGACCATGATGGCGAGGCGGCCCTGAACCTGACCGCTCAATTGGGCGATACGGTTGATGGCGTCGGACATTTCCTGGTTGGTCGAACTGACCTGCGTCACCGTGGTTGCCACTTCATCCACTTCGATGTTCAGACGGGTGAAATCCTGCACCAGTTGACCAAAACTGCCCATGAAATCTTCCACCAACACACCTGAGGAATCCAGTTCGGCCTGAATGCCACTGCTGCGCTCACGGGTATCGGAGACCAGGGAAAGAATTTGCCCGGCGTGCAGGACGATCTCTCCGGTCGCGGCATTGACACGCTCGGCGAGTTTACCGACCTCGCTGGCCACCACGGCAAAGCCCTTGCCGGACTCCCCCGCACGCGCGGCCTCGACCCCGGCATTCAGCGCCAGCAGATGGGTCTGCAAGGCGATGTCCTTGATGAGGCGGCTGGTGTCGTCCACCGATTGAGCGCGTTTTGTAAGCTGGTCAACCACGCCGGAGAACACTTGCATATCGTTCACGACGCGATCGATGCGCTCATTGAGCTCCTTGAGCTGCTGCAAGGTCTGCTCGGTGGCCGCCATCTGGGTTTGAAACACAGCGGCGATTTCGCGCGCCGATACCGCTGTCTGTTCGGACATGGCGGCAATCTGTTCGCTGCGCTGCGCCAAACCGTCGGCCTGCAGCACCTGCTCCTGCGACATCTCACTGCAGGCGCGTGTCTGGGCAGTGAGACGGGCCGCATTCAGGGAGATATCAATCGCGGATTGACGCATCACCACGAAACGCTCTCTGAGATCGTCGAGAAACCGCGCCAATGGGATGGCGACCGGACTGAGCGTCCATGCTCTGTCAGCCAGTGTCGCCCTGCCCTGGCGCAAATGCCCCAGTAACCGGCCGACGCCCAACGTCCGACGTGTTATGCGCTTCATGTTGTCCCCGACTTTTAATTTTTTAATAGTGGATTTTCTTGTATCAAAACAAGATTCTGTATCAGAATTTGTTTTTGTATCAGAAAATCCTTCAGGGGCCAAGAAATGATCTACATCAATGGGCTAGAGCAGGCCGTCGCGGGCAGACAGCCGTGGGCGTGAAGAAACTCCGGTCGGCACGCACGGAGTTCTTCACCTCTCGCCGCGAATGGCGAGCTTGTGCTTGGATGAGCCGTCAGAAACCCAGGCTGTCGAGCAGGTCGTCGACCTGGTCCTGGCTGGTGACAACATCGGGCTTGGCCTGGTTGACCGCCGGGCCGTTGAGCAGCGAATGCGCCTCATCACGACGCTCCTGAGGCACGCTGTCGATGAGCACCTGAACCAGCTCGGTCTCAATGGCAGTGACGACATGCAGCATTTTCATGATGACCTGGCCGGTGAGATCCTGGAAATCCTGGGCCATGATGATGTCAAGCAAGGCGTCCTGAGTCAGTTTGGTCTTCTCGGGAATTTCCTTGATCATCGCGCGCGTGTCGTCGACCAGCTCACGTGCCTCGGCCAGCTCAACCGGATGGTCGAACCACGCCTGCCAGCGTTCGTCGAGCGCCACAGCGCGATTCTGGAGGTCTTCCTGGACCGGTTGCAGGCCTTCGGCCGCATTCAGAACACGGTTGGCGGCCTGCTCGGTCATGCGAGCCACATAGTGCAGGCGGTCGCGCGCATCGGGAATCGCGTAAGCCGCTTCCTTGACGGCTTGATCGAGCCCCAGCTCGCGCATGCTGTCGCGCAGCATGCGGGTGAGTTGTGCAATCCGGTGAATCAGGTTCTCGTCGAGACTGCCACCTTCGGGATGGTTCAGCATTTCCATGGCCCTCTCCTTCAAGCGCCGATTTTCTCGAAGATCTTGTTCAACTTTTCTTCGAGGGTGGCTGCCGTGAAAGGCTTCACCACATAACCGTTGGCGCCTGCCTGAGCGGCGGCGATGATGTTTTCCTTCTTGGCCTCAGCCGTGACCATCAGGACCGGCAGTTTGCCCAGATTCGGGTCGGCTCGGATGGCCTTGAGCATCTCAAGTCCGTCCATGTTCGGCATGTTCCAGTCGGACACGACAAAATCGAAATTGCCGTTGCGCAGTTTTTCGAGACCCATCGCGCCGTCCTCGGCTTCATCGACGTTCTCGAAACCCAAATCCTTGAGGAGATTCTTGATGATCCGACGCATGGTCGGAAAATCATCAACAATCAGAATTTTCATGGCTTTCTGTACCACTTGATACTCTCCGGTAAATGATTGTCCGCTGTCCCGCTGTGCTAGACCCGCTGAGTGGTAGTACCAGCGCTGGCGAGAATGCGCTCACTGATTTCCGACAGGGGCACTGCCTCATCGGCCGCCCCGATATGCAATGCTTCGCGTGGCATGCCAAACACCACGCAACTGGCTTCGTCCTGGGCGAAGGTGATTGCCCCGGCGTTCTTCATGGCCAACATGCCTTGCGCGCCATCTTTGCCCATGCCGGTAAGCAGCACCCCCACGGCATTGCGGCCGGCCACTTCGGCAGCCGAATGAAACAGCACATCAACCGACGGCCGGTGCCTGTTGACGGGTTCACTGTAATCGAGCTGAACGATGTAGTTGGCTCCCGACCGTGCCAGCTTCATGTGCGCGACACCGCCTGGCGCCAGGTAGACATGGCCTGGCAACACCCGCTGGCCGTCTTCGGCTTCATGAACCTGAACCGCGCACAGATTGTCGAGACGTTGCACAAAAGACCGTGTAAAGCCGGCCGGCATATGCTGCGTAATCATAATGGCCGGGCTATTTGGGGGCAACGGCTCAAGCACCTGACGAATGGCTTCGGTCCCGCCGGTGGATGCACCGATCATGACCAGTTTCTCGGTCGTGGAGAACGGGCGCGCACGCAGCAGGCGCGGACGCGCACTGTGCTGCATGGCTTGGCGCGGACGGGAAGCGGCGGCCGCACGAATTTTGTCGGCAATAAGATGGCTGTACTCCATGAGCCCGTCGCGCAGTCCCAGCTTGGGCTTGGTGACGAAATCGACAGCTCCCAGTTCGAGCGCACGCAAGGTGACCTCGGAGCCGCGCTCGGTCAGAGAGGACACCATCACGACCGGCATGGGCCGCAGACGCATCAGACGGTCAAGGAAATCCAGGCCGTCCATGCGCGGCATTTCAACGTCCAGGGTGAGAACGTCGGGATTGTGCTGCTTGATGAGTTCCCGCGCCACCAATGGGTCGGGCGCCGTCGCGACGACTTCCATGTCGGCGTGTCCGTTGATGATTTCCACCATCAGGCTACGCACGAGTGCGGAGTCATCAACACACAGCACACGGATCTTTTTCAATGTCATAGCACCATCACACCTTCGTACTGAACAAGACGCCTGATAAACAGTCAACAGGCCTTATTTCTTTACATACACCGTCTGGCCCTGCAGCCGGAATGCATCGGTCAGATAGGTGAAGTTCTCGGAATGGCCGGCAAAGAGCAGCCCTCCCGTCTTGAGTGTTGGAGCGAATCGCTCCAGAATCTTTGTCTGGGTCGCCTTATCAAAATAAATCATGGTGTTGCGGCAGAAGATGGCATCGAAACTGCCTGGCGCCGGCCAGTCATTCTGCAGCAGATTGAATACGCCGAACTCGATCAGACTGCGCAGACTGTCCTTGACCCGTACCATCCCCGCCCGGCGGCCAGTACCCCGCTGGAAATATTTGCGCAAGTACTCATCAGACACGGGTTTCACCCGTTCCTGTGGATACACGCCTTCACGGGCACGCTGTATTGCATTGGTATCGATGTCAGTTGCCCAGATCGATACGCCGACATCGGGTTGTGGGCAGGATTCGCGCAACGTCATCGCAATCGTGTAGGGCTCCTCACCGGTAGAAGCCGCGCTGCACCAGATAGAGATGGGTTTGCGGCGCGTGCGCACGAAACGCGCCAGAATCTCGAAGTGATGCTGTTCGCGAAAGAAGGCCGTATGGTTGATCGTGAAGGAGTTGACGAACATTTCCCATTCGGGCGACATCGGATTGCCGGCCAGCTCGTCCAGATACTCATGAACCGAGCTGTGACCAATGGCATGGGCCCGCAAAGCCAGCGTGCGCCCGGCCATTTCCTGCTTGTGTTCGCCCAGCACGATGCCGGCGCGCGCCTGCAACAGCCTGGCCGCATACTCAAAATCGCCCGGCGACAGTTTGGCCTGCGCCGGCAACGCGAAGATGGAACTTGTATTCTGAATGGATTCCATTTGCTCAGGAGCGCAACAACGCTCCCGCCCCGTTACCCGGACCCAACAACGCCTCGCCGGAACTGCGGTCATCATCGCCCTGCCGGCTTTCCAGCATGGTTTCGTTCGTCACGTCTATGACTTCGTGGGTATTCACTTTGAAAACCGCCACGAGCTCCGCCAGTCGTCTTGCCTGATCTTGCAGGGAACCGGCTGCAGCCGCCGCTTCCTGGACCAGAGCGGCATTTTGCTGAGTGACGCCGTCCATATCGGCCACGGCGACATTCACCTGGCTGATGCCATCGGATTGCTCCTGTGAAGCTGTGGCAATTTCGGCCATGATGGTGGTGACCGTATCGACAGACCGGACCACGTCTTCCATGATTGCCCCCGCATCGCCAGCCTGCTGCGCCCCGGCAGAGACTTTTTCCAGGGACTCGTCGATGAGCTGCTTGATTTCGCGGGCAGCCTGGGCACTGCGCTGCGCCAGCGAGCGCACCTCGCCGGCCACCACAGCAAAACCCTTGCCCTGCTCACCCGCACGGGCGGCTTCGACCGCCGCGTTCAAGGCCAGGATATTGGTCTGGAAGGCAATGCCGTCAATCACCCCGACGATTTCCGCCATTTGCCGCGAACTGTCGGAAATTTCGCTCATGGTATCCACCACCGCAGTCACGGCGGAGCCGCCGCGCTGGGCAACATCCGCAGCGCCCTTCACCAGTCGATCGGCTTCAGTGGCGTGGACGGTGTTCTGTTGCACCGTACTGGCGAGCTGCTCCATGCTGGCAGCCGTCTCCTGAAGCGCGGCCGCCTGCTGCTCGGTACGATTGCTCAGGTCGGTGTTACCCATGTAGATCTCACGGGCACCTACGTTGATTTCGTCGACGCCAAGACGTACGGTGCCGACAATGTGGGTCAGGCTATCCTGCATGCGACGCATGGCCTCAAGCAGGACGCCAATCTCATTACTCGACTCGGCATGGATGCGCTGCGTGAGATCGCCGCTGGCGATGCGATCTGCGTGCGCTCCCGCCACCCGCAATGGACGCAATACCATGCGGTTCAGGAAGGCATAGGTCACGAAAGCAATGAGGAAACAGGCCAGCATGCCAACGGCCACCAGCTTTACCACCAGGTTGTATTGATCGACCTCGCCTTGATAAGTGGTGTCGATCACGAGTTGCTGGGAGCGCTGCAAGGCGTTCCAGGAGTCAAAGAGCTCACGCTCCAACTGAAGAACCTGGCCATTGCGGGCCCGCTCATAGCCCGCATCGTCGCCGCGCGCGAGCATGTCGAACAAGGGTTGCACGCCCTGCACCATGAGGGCATCAAAACGCTGACTGATCTGGGGGCCCAGTTCGCGACCGGCGTCGGTCTGGCTGGCGGCCTCCTGGAAGCTTCTGAAAGCAGCGGCGGCAGCGTCATAATGCCTCCGGCCTTCCTGGAGCAAGGTGTTGACCTCACTGGCAGTACCGAGGACGCGGGCAGCAGCCGCACGCGTCAAGGCGCTTTGAACATTGCGATAGCCATCAACGGCCTGAGACAGCGCCGCGCCCGCACGCTGATTCTGGACGATGGAATCCACGGACATATTGCCGGCGCGCAGCGACAGCACGCCCAGCGCCGCACCGGCGATGAGCATGATGAGATAGAAGACCAGCACCAGGATAATACTGCTGCGGATCTTCATGTTGGATGCCAGCGACGTCTTTTGCATAAGTCCCTACCCTGCTTCCTTGGTCATGAACCGGCAGCGGCCCGCCAGGCGCGCCGCTGTGATCAGTGTCGGCATTAAGCAATGGCCGCGGCTTCCACCAGCGCCATTTCCTCACTCGTCATGAGTTTTTCGATATCCACAAGAATCAGCATGCGCTCACCTACCGTGCCGATACCGGTGAGGTATTCAGTGGCGAATGCGGTTCCAAACTGAGGGGCTGCACTGATCTGGGATTGTTGCAGCATCAGGACGTCGGACACACCATCCACGACAACGCCGACGACCCGCGACTTCAGATTGAGAATGACGACCACCGTCTGGTGATCGTACTCGACCTTCTCCAGATTGAACTTGATACGCATGTCGACAATCGGCACGATCACGCCGCGCAGGTTGGTGACCCCTTTGACGAATGAAGGCACATTGGCGATACGCGTCACAGTCTGGGCGTCATACCCGCGGATTTCCTGGACTTTAAGAATATCAATGCCGTACTCCTGCGCAGCAAGAGTGAAGATCAGGTATTCCTGGCCGGTGGTTTCGGACGTTTGCTGGGCGTCAACGTTATAGGACATGGGATTCTCCGGAATTCTGGGTAGGGTCTATACGGTAGCCGGACGCTGGTTCTGGGAAGTCTGCATGAGGGCGAAGACATCGACAATAAGCGCCACGCTGCCGTCGCCGAGAATGGTCGCCGCCGACACGCCGGGGATTTTCTTGTAGTTGGCTTCGAGGTTCTTGACAACGACCTGATGCTGCCCCACTAGGTGATCGACCAGCAGTGCGAAACGGACATCCTGCACCTGAAGGATAACCGCGATCGCCCGGGTGATTTCTTTTTCGGCATCCTGGACGTCAAAGACTTCATGCAAGGCGACCAGAGGCAGATAATCGCCCCGCACCTGCAACACCTACTCGGATTCGGAAATGGCGCGAATCTGCTCGGGGGTGGGTTGCATGGACTCAGTGACGTTGCTCAGGGGAAGAATAAAGGTTTCCTCGCCCACGCGTACCGACATGCCATCAAGAATGGCGAGGGTAAGCGGCAGCACAATACGGATGGTAGAACCTTCACCCGCCTTGGAGAAGATCTGGATATGGCCGCCCATCCCCTGGATGTTGCGTCGCACCACGTCCATTCCGACACCACGGCCGGAGATCTCGGTCACTTGCTCGGCGGTTGAAAAGCCAGGGGCAAAGATCAGCGGCCAGATTTCTTCATCCGGCGTGCTCTCGTTGACTGGGAAACCCTGAGCCATGGCCTTTTTGAGGATTTTCTCGCGGTTCAGGCCGGCACCATCATCACGCACTTCGATGACGATCTGGCCACCGTGATGCTGGGCCGTCATCGTGATGGTGCCTTCGGGATTCTTGCCGACCTTGGTCCGCTGCTCAGGCGACTCGACGCCGTGGTCGATACTGTTGCGCACCAGGTGGGTGAGCGGATCAATAATGCGTTCGATCAGGCTTTTATCCAGCTCGGTGGCCGCCCCCTGCGTTACCAGACGGATATTCTTGCCCATCTTGGAAGCGGCCTCGCGCACGACGCGGGGGAAGCGACTGAAGACGTAGTCCATGGGCATCATGCGGATGGACATGACTGCCTCCTGCAGGTCGCGCGCGTTGCGATCAAGCTGCTCTATGCCATTGAGCAGGCGGTCGTGGAGGACAGGATCCAGCGTGGAGGCCGTCTGGACCAACATCGCCTGGGTAATGACCAGTTCGCCCACCAGGTTGATGATCTGATCGACTTTTTCTACCCCGACCCGAATGGTGCTGCTGCCGGTATGGCCGCCGGTTGGCATGGATGCCGCTGCCGACTTGGCCGCGGGTTTGGCTGCCGGCTTGGGAGCGGGTTTCTCTGCGGGCTGCGCAACAGGCTGGTCGGCCGGGGGGGTGACAGCAGCCGGCTGCGGTGTCGCAACCGGCTCGGCTGCGGGAACGCTGGCAGTTGGCTGGGGAGCCTCCGCCTTGGCAGCCGCCGTGGCTGGTGGCGTGACAGCCGCCGTGGCTGGTGCCGCCTCGTGGCTGAAACTGAGTTGATCTTCATCGACAATGAAACAGCACACGGCGGCAATATCAGCCTGGGAAGTGGCCGTCCTGAGCCAGAATGTCACGGTATTGCCACGGCGTTCTTCGTGCAGCACCTCTCCCATCAAGGCCATTTCGACAGCCAGCGCCTGCATGTCGCTTTCCTTGATGCGGGAGACCTCCAGCTTCAGGGGCAGATCGCCTGTTGCAGGAGAACCTGCTGTGGCGGGCGAAGCGGTGGGGGTTTCAGCCGCCACTGCAGCAGGTTCTGGTGGCGAGGCCCGTTCAGCAGGCTCTGGTGGCGAAGCCGGCGCTGCAGGTTCGGCAGTCGCTGCCTGGGCTCCGTGGCGCTCTTCGGCCAGTGCGCGCAATTGTGCGCAAATACGATCGTAGGCCTCTTGACTGGGCTCTTGCTGGTTCCGATAAGCGGCAACTTGATCCGTCAGCACGTCTTTGGTCTCGAGAAAGAGGTCTATCATGTCTTTGCGAAGCACCATTTCATCTCGACGAATGTAGTCGAGCAGGTTCTCCAGCAAATGCGTCGTATCGGCCAACATGCCGAAACAGCCAAACGTACCGGCGCCCCCCTTGATGGAATGGGCTGCCCGGAAGATGCCGTTGAGCTGGTCAATGTCCGGATTATCGACATCCAGATTCAGAAGCAGTTGCTCCATGTCGGTGAGCAACTCGTCCGCTTCGTCAAAGAATGTATCGAAAAACTGGCTCAGGTCCACGCCTGCACTCATGATCGATTCCCTTTACACACGTTCAGTGTCATGAAGCTGTCCCGGCCATGCCGGCCTATGGCAATATTACCTAATGTTACTATGCTTGCCCCGCTTTCAAGGACTGACAGATGGCTGAGGCGGTGGCACTACGGTTTCCACGAGTCGAGAACCTGTGCCAGACCGCGGTGTCAGCGGCATGTCGAATGGCGGACCAGGCACGCCTGGCAACAGGTTGGAAGCCGGCGCGCTTCCAGGCGCCAGCGGTATTCCAGGCTCGGATGGCGTCAATTCAAGAATGGCCGGACGGTCATCAAAAGGCGGAAGCGTACGCTGCTCGACACCCAGATTGCCTACCCCGCCGCTGCCCAGGACCTCATCGAGATCGACAGGTGTGGCATAGGTTGCGTCTTGCTCGTCCATGCGACGTTCGGCGCGCCGGTTCAACACCAGAATGCTGATACGCCGGTTGGCGTCCGCGTAAGGGTCGTCCACCAGATTGACGGTGGATGACAAGCCCAGTACGCGGCGTACCTTGGTTTCGTCCATCCCGCCCGCCACCAGCTCGCGTCTTGCCGCATTGGCGCGGTCGGCCGAGAGCTCCCAGTTGGAGTATTCACGCTCGCCTGTCGCGTACTGGCGTGCATCCGTATGGCCGGTGATGCTGATGGCGTTGGGCATCTGGTTCAGGACGGGCCCAAGCTGGCGCAGGATGTCACGCATCTCGCGCTGCAGCATCGCGCTGCCGGTATCGAACATGGGACGGTTCTTGCGGTCGAGGATCTGCACACGCAGGCCGTCAGGGGTCATGTCGAGCAGCATTTGCGGCCGATACTGGGACAGGACCGGATCGTGCTCGATAAGCTGGTCGAGACTTTCTTTGAGATTTTCAAGCCGCTCGATGTCCTGAATGTCGCCAGAATCTACCGGTGAACGCGGGGTGAGCTGGAAATTCGGGATCACGCTGGGCGCCCCGCCGGGGATGACGGCATCCGTACCCAGCGGACGGTTTTCGTTCTGCGAGCGAATCGCCTCGACCAGTGGCTTGCGGAAGTACTCGGCCACCAGGGTGAGTTCGTGTACAGGGATGAGCGACAACAGCCACATGACCAGGAAAAAGGCCATCATGGCTGTCATGAAGTCGGCGTAGGCGATCTTCCAGCTGCCTCCGTGCGGCTCCTGATGATGCAGCTTCTTGCGACGGACGACGACGCGTGGTTCTGCCTTGCTCATGGCACCTTCAACCGCGGCGCGCGCCGGCGCGCACTTGTTTAACGTGGTCTTCGAGTTCCATGAACGAGGGACGCAGGTGAGAATAAAGCACTTTGCGGCCGAACTCCACGGCAAGTTGCGGCGGATAGCCGTTCATGCTGGCCAGCAGGGTGACCTTGATGCATTCCAGCACCTTCACCGACGAGATGGAACGGCGCTCCATGCTGGCTGCCAGCGGCGCGACGAAGCCGTAAGCCAGCCAGATGCCCAGGAAGGTCCCGACCATCGCCTTGGAAATGAGATCAGCCAGAATGGCGGGAGGCTGATCGACCGAGGCCAGTGCCTTGATCACGCCGAGCACGGCTGCCACGATGCCGAAAGCGGGCAAGCCGTCGGCCACCGCCCGCAGAGCCAGTGAGGGAATGTTGCGTTCGTGCAAATGGGTTTCGATTTCCTGATCCATCAGCGTTTCGATCTCGAAGGAGCTCATGTTGCCGCTGATGATCAATCGCATGTAGTCGGAAATGAATTCGACCAGCACCGGGTCGTTCAAGACACTGGGATACTCCGCGAAGATAGGACTGGTATGCGGCTCTTCAATGTCGCTTTCCACCGACATCAGACCATCACGGCGTGCCTTGTTCAGCAAGACATACAGCAGCGCCATCAACTGCATATAGGTTTCCTTGCCATAGGGATTGCGCCGCAACACGCCAGGAATGGCGCTGGCCATCATCTTCATGGATTGGCCGCTGCTGGACGCAACGTATGCACCAAGAGCCGCACCGCCGATCAGCAGCACCTCGAACGGTTGGTAAAGGGCCCCCAGCGCACCGCCCATGAAGATATAGGCGCCGATGACGGAAAAGAAAACAATGAGATATCCGAGAAAGATGAACACGGGTTGCCCTAGCCAAGCCTATCCAAGTGCGTATGGTCGCCCAATGCGCCGCAGGAAGAATGCTGTATCAACGGCCGATTTTTAGCCTAAATCAGCGCATATTCACAATAAAACATGTTGTGAAACCTGTCGTTTCACCTCAGGCTCCGCTGGAAACAGCCGACGGGTCTGTCTCGGCGAGCGATGCCGTGGCGGCTGCCGCCGCCTGACCAGCGGGCTTCGCCCGCTTTCCCTGCGTAGTCGTGCTGGCGCCCTTGGCTGCAGCTGCCTGAACTGGAGCCGGCTTGGCGGCAGCCGCCGCCCGTCGTTTGCGGGTCTTGCCGGCACGGGGCGGCGGGCGACAGATCGCGCAGACAAAACCAGTCTGGGGATCGTGGGCGTGCGCGATAAACCCGCCGTTACAGCGCTCACAATGCGAAAGCTGCAGCAGATTGCTGTCGAAGAAGCGAATCAGCATCCAGGCCCGTGTAAAACTGAGGACGGGTTCTTCACCAGGAGGCGTGCCGAGACCGGCACTGGCCTGCTCGTTATACAAACGGTAAGCCTCGACCAGGGCGCGCGACTTTTTCGCCGGGGTGTGGGTGTCAAGGTAGCGATAGACGCTGTAGAACACACTGGAATGGATGTTGGGCAGCCACGTCATGAACCAGTCGACGGAGAACGGCAGCATGCCCTTGGGCGGAGAACACCCCCGGACCTCGCGATATAGTCGCGCCAGCCGATCGTAGCTGAGGCTGGTTTCCGCCTGTAATACCTGCAGGCGGGCTCCCAACTTGATCATGTCGGTGGCCAGGAGGATTTCTTCCGCTTCCTTGGCAACGCTTTTCTTGGTCATAAATCAGGGGAGACTCAAGCGAGCTGCTCGGGAGAGCGCTGCGCCAGAAGAATGGTGGAGTGAGCTTGCTGCAGAACACCGCCAAGAACGTCCTGGCCAAGCGTCGATAGCAGCTGGTAATCGTTGAGGCGGAAACCGCAGATCAGCGCATTGGAGCTGGCCAGCTTGACCAGCTGGGCCGGCGACAGACTGAGTACGATATCGGCCACATCGGAATCGAAACCGAGCCGGTACATTCCGGCGGCGTAATTGTCGCGCAGCAGACGCTGAGCCAACATGAGATATGAAAGGTTGACTTCCTGGATATCGCTTAACGCGCTATTGTCAGAGGCAGGCACGATCCCTTCCTTTTGTTTGACCATGAGTAAGTCGGTTTTGCCGATGATTTCAAAATGCTAGCTTCAAATGAACATTTTGCAAGCAAATATGGCGCTTCATGCGGAAACCGAATGCAATAAGTACGAAATAGTATCAAAATATATGTCGCATTACCAATTGTGCCAAGCCTGTTACTTTCATATTTGTCAAGAAACAAGATATGGTCATTTATTGTCGTTTTTTTGCTGATTGGCATAGGCGCGGCGCAGTGTTGATGCTAGGACTGCTGCTCGCGGGCTGTGCCGGCTCGGGCTCCCGTGACAGCATACAGGGGGTATATGACATTCCCGCGCAACACCGCCAAGAGGTCGTCATGACGGCAATGGGCTTGATGGGCAGCCCCTACCGGTATGGTGGCACGGAGCCCACAGGCGGCTTCGATTGCAGTGGCCTGGTAAGTTATGTGTTCCGGCAGGCTGCAAAAACACCACTGCCGCGTAGCGCCGGCCATCAGGCCGCAGCCAGCCGACGCATCTCAAGGCGCGAACTGCGCGAAGGCGATCTGGTGTTCTTCAATACCCTGGGTCGTCCTAATTCTCACGTTGGTATTTATGTCGGTGACGGACGTTTCGTGAATGCGCCGTCTTCCGGCGGAAGCGTGCGGATCGACCGGCTGGACAACCCTTATTTCTCCAAACGCTTCGATTCTGCACGGACGGTGTTCGCCAGTCGCTGAAGTGTAGCAATGCTCGTTCTGCCGGGCTTTCTGCTTGACCTGTCCCGGCATGGCTCGGCCAGCATGACAAGCGCCAGACTTCACACAGGCAGGCAAGACGGTGAAGCCGAGCGTCCTAAACAGGCACCTCCCGGTACTGCGCGGCCAGGGCGATAAACGCCTCCAGATCCGGATCAGCCCCGGTTTCTTCCTGTACGATACGCGCCGCCTGGGGGGCGACCTCTGCAGCCAGGGCGGCATCCAGAAACAGCAGGCGTGAGCGGCGCGCCAGCACATCTTCCACCGTAGAGGCGTACTCATGTCTGACGGCAAAACGCAGCATGGCTTCCGTCAGCCCAGGCGCGATCTCGTGATCGGACCCGGGCAGCTGGCGGACCCAGTGCGCCTCGGTGCCATAATTGTGCAAGCCCGGTGCAGCCGCCAGTGACATCGAGGCGGGTTGACGGGGAGAAGCGCCCACCAGCAGAAAGTCAGCCGTCTCGCATGGTGGCAGTCGGCCCAGCAGACCTGAATCGACACACTTGGCCAGCACGTCTTCCGCCATGGCGCGATACGTCGTCCATTTGCCGCCGGTGACAGTCACCAGGCCGCTGCGGCTGACGATGACGGTATGCTCACGATTGATCTTCTTGGTGTCGCCCCCGTCACGCGGCGGCCTGACCAAGGGACGCAGCCCCACCCAGGCGCTGCGCACGTCGTCAGGGCGCGGCGCCCGGGCCAGATAGTTCGCCGCTTCCCCCAGAATGAAGCGGGTTTCCTGCGCCAGCGGGCGTGGTTCTTCCTCGATCTCGGCGCGCGGTGTATCCGTCGTACCGAGAATGAGTTTGCCCAGCCAGGGGACGGCAAACAGCACCCGGCCATCGCCGGTGCGCGGAACCAACAAGGCGTTTTCACCGGGCAGAAAATCCCGATCAACCACCAGGTGCACCCCTTGGCTGGGTGTAACCATGGACTCGGTGGTACGCCCGGCCAGGGCATCGTCCATAGAGCGCAAATCGTCAGCCCAGACCCCAGTGGCGTTCACCACGCAGCGAGCTTGAATCTCTGCAGGGGCATCCATTTCCTTGGCGCGGTAGCGCACTCCCGCGACCCGCCCGTCGCTGTGCAGCAGGCCGATCACCGGGCAGTAGTTGAGCAGCAGGGCCCCCTGCCCCGCCGCACTGCGCGCCAACGCCAGTGCCAGCCGGGCGTCATCGAATTGACCATCCCAGTATTTGACGCCGCCTTTCAAGCCTGCAGCACGCACTCCCGGCAAACATGACAGCGCCTGCCGACTGGAAAGCAGCTCGGTGGACCCCAGGCCGGCATGGCCTGCCAAGGCATCATAGGCCTTGAGTCCAAGGCCATAGAACGGTGTCTCCCAGCATTTGTAGGACGGCATCACAAAAGCCAGCGGCGCCGCCAGATGGGGAGCGTTGTGCAATAGCTTTCGCCTCTCGTGCAGGGCTTCGCGCACCAGACTGACGTTGCCCTGAGCGAGATAGCGCACGCCGCCATGCACAAGCTTGGTAGCCCGTGAGGAGGTACCCTTGGCAAAGTCGCGGGCTTCCAGCAACACGACAGACAGCCCGCGCAGCGAGGCGTCCAGCGCCAGACCCAGGCCCGTGGCGCCCCCCCCCACGATCAGGAGATCCACTTTTTCTGTAGCGGCCAGGCGCTCCAGAAGTTGCTCGCGCCGGGTTGCCAGGAGCGCCGGCGGCCCTGCATCGCCCATGCCGTGCTCCGCAGCGCTTGCAACGGGGGACACCACGCTCTGGCTGGAAATCATGTCAGGCTTATCCGCAAAGACAGAACGCCATAAGTTTACGGTATGCGCCCAGACACGCGTCTGGCCCGCCGTGTCACGCGTGGCAAAATCGTCGTTAAACTACATGACATTCCATCCCGTATCGATACCATGGCCTATCTGCTTGCACTCGACCAGGGCACTTCCAGCTCCCGCAGTATTGTCTTCAATGAGAACGGCGAGATCGTGGCGCTCGCCCAACGTGAGATCACCCAGATCTTCCCGCAGCCTGGCTGGGTCGAGCACGACCCCATGGAAATCTGGCGCACGCAGCTGGAGACAGCGCGCGAAGCCCTGGCGAAAGCCGGCCTGAAGGCGGCCGACATCCGTGCCATCGGCATCACCAACCAGCGCGAAACCACGCTGGTCTGGAACCGGCGGACTGGCCAGCCCATTCACAATGCCATCGTCTGGCAGGATCGTCGCTCCGAACCGGCCTGCGCCCGGCTGCGCGAGGCCGGCCGGGAAGCCGACATTCTGCAGCGCACCGGCCTGCGTATCGACGCCTATTTTTCCGGCACCAAGCTGCAATGGCTGTTGGAGAACGTGGCAGGCGCCCGCGAGCTGGCTGAACGCGGCGAACTGGCCTTCGGCACGGTGGACAGCTGGCTTATCTGGCAACTGACGGCTGACAAGCGGCATCTGACGGATGTCAGCAACGCCTCGCGCACCATGTTGTTCAATATCCATGATGGCGATTGGGATGAAAAATTGCTGCAGGCACTCGACATCCCCCCTTCCCTGCTGCCGGAAGTGCGTCCCTCGGGCGCCCATTTCGGTATGGCAGCGGCCGATCTGCTGGGTGGCGAGATTCCCATCTGCGGTGTCGCGGGCGATCAGCAAAGCGCGCTCTTCGGGCAGGCTTGCTTTCGCAGTGGCATGGCCAAGAATACCTATGGCACCGGTTGCTTCATGCTGATGCATACGGGCGAGCAGTTCAATGTATCGGCCAACGGGCTGGTTACGACCCGGGCCGCTCAGACCGGCAGTGCCGCTGAATATGCCTTTGAGGGCAGTGTGTTCGTCGCTGGTGCCGTCGTCCAATGGTTGCGCGACGGCCTCAAGGCCTTTCCCAGCAGCAGCGACATCGAGGCGCTGGCGCGCAGTGTGCCCGATTCGGCTGGTGTCATGCTCGTGCCCGCCTTCACCGGGCTGGGTGCGCCCTACTGGCAGCCCGACGCACGGGGCATCATCACCGGTCTGACCCGTGGCAGCACGCTTGCTCATATCGCCCGCGCCGCACTGGACAGCATTGCATTCCAGAGCGCAGCCCTGCTGCAAGCCATGAGCCGCGACGCGGAAGCGGCCGGCGGCGAGGCATTGCGTGAACTACGGGTGGACGGCGGGGCTTGTGTGAACGACTTGCTCATGCAATTCCAGGCAGACGTGCTCGGCATTCCCGTGCTGCGCCCCGCCATGATTGAAACCACAGCCCTGGGCGCCGCCTACCTGGCGGGCCTCACGGCAGGTGTCTACACTGACAAAGACGAACTTTCCAGGCTTTGGAGAGTCGAAAGAACGTTCGAACCGCAATGCGACCCCGGCCACGCCCAGGAACTCATGGCCCGCTGGGAAAAAGCGGTAAGACAGGCCTGCGCTGATTGAAACAAGGAATCTGAATGCTGCAACGAGCCATATTGGTAGTGGCCATCTTCTTGGCCATCCTGCTGGCGCTGACCTTCGGCGATGCCCTGCTCTCCCAACTGTATGCCTGGCTGTCCAGGCTGACCGGCTGGGTCATGCATAACTTCTCCGACCTCTATGCCGGCCTGCACTACTACCTATCCACCCACACGACCAAGGTACTGCTCGCCATTGCGCTCACCGTCCCCGTCAGCTGGTGGGTCTTTCGCAATCGCGAAAAAGAACTGCGCAACCCCACAAACCATCGCAAGATTGCCATCGTGCTGGCCATCTGCCTGGGATGGCTGGGGGCGCACCGGTTCTATCTGGGGCAAATCGGCTGGGGTGTCGTCTATCTGCTGATTCTGTGGTTCTTCGCCCCGCTGGTGATTGTATTGAGTCTCATAGATGCCATTCGCTATTTCTTCATGACGGATGAACAGTTCGCCATCGTCCGCGCCTGAAGCCCCGCAGCGAACCCCTGGTAGCGGGCAGGAGATGTCGGCCCGCCCCGCTTGCTT
>Ga0172382_10004621_pt1 | contig 21009 bp, 16 predicted proteins | sample Leawel138RmetaG_FD_122245 | JGI IMG/M metagenome (GOLD analysis project Ga0172382, IMG submission 122245) | Leachate microbial communities from a municipal landfill in Southern Ontario, Canada - Leachate well 138R metaG | ecosystem: Engineered > Solid waste > Landfill > Unclassified | place... | reverse complement strand
TGGCCGCCGGAAAGTTTCAAGCCTCTCTCTCCCGCTTCTGTTTCATATCCCTCCGGCAATTCCATGATGAAATCATGGGCATTGGCAGCCTTAGCCGCTGCCAGGATCTCCTCATCAGTGGCCGCCTGATTGCCATAGCGGATATTCTCCTTGATTGTTCCGCCAAAGAGAATAGTATCCTGCGGCACAATACCTATCTGCCGACGCAACGATAATAGCTTTATCTTATCCAGAGCATAGCCGTCTATATATATCTTCCCCTCATAATGACCGTAAAAGCGTGGTATGAGGTTGACTAGGGTACTCTTCCCTGCGCCGCTCGGCCCCACAAGAGCGACCATTAGGCCCGGCTTAAGGTCAAGAGAAATATTATCGAGAACATTGTTTTTCCTGTCATAGGAAAAAGAGACATGGTCAAAAACGACAGCGCCGTTTAAAGCCTGTACATCAACAGCGTCGGGCGCATCTTTGACTTCCCGGCGCTCCTGCATAAGAGCATATAGCCGGGCCAGAGCCGCCGCCGCTTGGCTGAGGCTGTTAACATAGCCGCTCATCATAGACATAGGGCTGGCTGCCAGCATCAACAAGCCGAGAAAGGCCAGGAACTCTCCGGGAGTAAGAACACCGTGCAGCACCTTCAGGCCGCCAAACCACAAGATAACAACGGCACCGATGGCAAAGAGGAGATCCATTGTCGGTGTCAGTGTGGCGCTGGCCATAGCGCTGCGCATGATAAACTGGAAATTCTTTTCGTTTTCCACCTTGAAACGCTTTGTCTCATGCTTTTCCATACTGAACGATTTTACTACCCTGATGCCGGAAACCGTTTCCTGAATAATAGTAGTTATATCGGCCAGCTTACGCTGAACGGAATCGGTAATGCTGCGAATACGATTGGAAAAAAAACCGACCACCAGCGCCATAACCGGCATTACCCCCAGGGTAAGCAATGTAAGCTGCCAATCCGTCATCAGCATTATGACCAATGCTCCCACCAGCATGGCCAGGGCCTGGATGATATTCAAAAGCCCTCCCGAAAGAGCTCCCTGGACTACATTGATATCATTGGTCAGAGTGGAAATAACCTCTCCGGTACGCCTTCTTTCATAGAAATCGATCGGCAACTCCTGAAGGTGGCTGTAGAGATCGTTGCGCATATTCAATACCATACGCTGCCCGGCAAAAGACATCATATAGGCCTGAAGCCAGGTTAATATGCCTTTAATGAGAAAGATGGTAATAATTATCAGGCATACGTTCATCAACAGCTCTCTATCTTTACTGTTAAAAACGTTATCCAGTAAATCCTTTCCGAAAATATGAGGCAATTTCAGATTAAAAAAAGTGGCGATGCCAAGGCAGATCAAGGATAAGAGAATTTGTACCCAAACAGATTTTATATATCCGAACATAAAGCGTGCTAACTTCACTTTAAATCCTCTACTCCTACTCTGTTATATCCGCTCTGGCGAAAGAGCGATCCAACTGGCGAATATATATCCTGATATCATCACCGACTCGCTTGCCGGCTTTGTCCACGTCTATCATCATGCCGCGAAACCAGGCCAGTCCATTATCAACGCAGAAAGGATTAACCGAATCTATAATCACCGCCATGCTGTCGCCTACTGCAAAAGGGAACAATCCCTCTTTGACATGGCTTTCCGGCTCTATCTTGAAAGTTTCAGGATGAAAGCGCTGATCGCCGCGCACATAGACTTCCTTACCGATATATTTTTCAATACCATCTATACGCTCTCCATCGGCGCCGATAAGATTAACGGCCACCTGCGGGTGAACCCTGACCACCAACCGCCCGCTTTCGTATTCAATGCTCGCTTTGCGCATTTCACGCTCAATACGTACAGACATTGTTTCGGCGGAGATAATATGACCGTGACCATGGCAAAGAGGACAGGAGACACAAAGAAGTGCCGGCAGGCTTTTACTGACACGCTTGCGCGTCATTTCAATCAATCCCAGCTTGCTGATGGACGAAATGCTGGTCTTGGTCTTATCCTCGCTTAAAGCCTTTTCAAAAGCCTTTATCACCTTATCCCGATGCGACTCGTTATCTATATCGATAAGATCGATAACTATTATGCCGCCGATATCACGCAGCCTGAGTTGCCGGGCTATCTCCTTTACAGCCTCCAGATTATTAGTCAGAATGGTGTGAGCCAGATCCCTGGTGCCGACATATCGTCCTGTATTGACATCTATAATGGTAAGCGCCTCGGCTTCCTCAATGATCAGATAGCCCCCGGATTTAAGCCATACCTTACGCTTCAGCGCTTCATCTATCTGTTCTTCCAGGCCATAATGGCTAAATATCGGTATTTTGCCATCATATAACTTAACTCTGTTTTTATAGCGAGGTGAAAGCAGGCCGACAAGATCGAGCACTTTCTCATACTCCGGCAGAGAATCGATAATAAACTCGCTTATATCGGCAGTAAAGACATCGCGGACCATGCGAAAGACCAATCCGTATTCCTTATGAATAAGAGCCGGTGCCGCTGCTTTACGGGCACTCTCCCCTATCCTCTTCCAAAGAGAGGTCAGAAAGTTAAGATCCCTGACAATATCCCTCTCGCTTCTTCCTTCAGCTGCCGTCCTAACAATAATTCCCATATCCCTAGGGCGTATCTTCTCTGCTATATGACGCAAGCGCTCTCGCTCTGCTTCATCGGGAAGACGGCGGGAAACACCCACCAGGTCGGAGGACGGCATAAGCACTAGATAGCGTCCTGGCAAACTGATGCGCGTGGTCACTCTTGCACCTTTGGTTCCGATCGGGCTCTTCGTGATCTGGACTTTGACCTCCTGGCCGACTTTCAGTGCCTCGGAAATGCTCGCCTTAGACGAAATTATCTCCTCTTCGTCAATGATCGTGCCCGGTATGACATCGCCGACATACAAAAAAGCATTGCGTTCCAGGCCGATATCTACAAAAGCAGCCGCCATACCGGGTAAAACATTGGCCACCCTTCCCTTATAGATGCTGCCTATATTGCGCTCTTCCCTCTCCACATATATCTCTACCAGGCGCTCATCATCCATGATGCCGATCCGTGTTTCGCATTGGTCTATATTGGCTATAATTCTCTTTTTTGTCGGCAAGCGGCTCACCTCAACCCTTCCAGCTCACTCTCAGGCATATCATATCCCTCTTGCGGCGAAGGATATCCACCTCTTCTGACATCTGAAGCATACTCCCTAACCGCGGCAGCCATCAAGGAATTTATATCCAGATAACGACGGACAAAACGCGGTACACCGTTTTTGCCCAGACCAAGTATATCATGGGTTACAAGTATTTGCCCATCGCAGAATTCTCCAGAGCCTATACCTATGGTCGGCACCCTTATAGCAGCGGTTATCCGTGCAGCCAGCTGACGCGGAATGCATTCCAGAACCAATGCAAATACCCCGGCTTCATCGAGAGCCCTGGCAGATTCAAGCAGCGCCTCAGCCTCCCCCCGTTTGCGCCCTCTGGCTTTATAGCTTCCCAGCTGATTTATCGATTGCGGCTGCAAGCCTATATGGCCCATAACGGGAATACCTATCTCCACCATCTGCGCCACCAGAGGCGCTATTCCCGTACCGCCCTCCAGCTTGACTGCATTCGCACCGCCTTCCTTGAGAAACCTGCCGGCATTCATAATCGATGTTGCCTTATCAGCTCCCGCTCCGTAAGATAGAAAAGGCATATCGGCTACAACAAGGCTCCTCCCGCTTCCCCGGCGGACGGCTTTGACATGGTGCAGCATCTCTTCCATCGTAACCGGGAGAGTATCCTCATAGCCTAAAACAACATTACCCACGGAATCTCCTACCAGCAGGATATCGATATCTGCTTCATCCAGTAGAGCGGCCATAGGTGTATCGTAAGCCGTCAACGCCGTGATTCTTTCCCGTCCTTTTTTCTCTCTTATAACCGCCGTTGTAATTTTATCGGACATCACCGTACCTCCAAGAGGCGTATTTTTTTATGCCCTGGCTGGTATCCAGGCTTTCCAGAGCTTTTTCTACGCTCAAATCTTTATCTATGTTAACTCTCGGAGCAATCTCGTGCAAGGGCAATAGAACAAAGACTCTATGTCGCAGCCCCGGATGCGGCACCGTTAGTTCTTCTGTAGCAAGCGTCACATCATCATACAGCAGTATATCTATATCTATGAGCCTTGGGCCCCAGCGCGGACCGGAAATTCTGCCCATACGTCGCTCTACCTCTTTGACGGTTATCAGAAGCGCCTGGACGGATAAGAATGTTTTTACTTTTATAACGGCATTGAGAAAGGCCGGTTGATCCGAGTAGCCAAACGGCTCGCTCTCATAAATGGAGGAGGCTTTCACACACCGCGCTCCGGCATTGGACAGCATGGTTACAGCCCTGTACAAACAGGCTTCCCTGTCATTCAGATTAGAACCCAGGCCGAGATAGGCACTCTGAGATTCAGAGGGCATAGGTTCATTTGCCTCGCATCGAGATGCTTTTGACATGGAGCTGATTTGGTTGCTTTCCATGCTTAGCTCCCTGCCTGAAGTCGAGCTTCTTGCCCTGTGCTTGAATGCAATCCGGCCTCTAGCTGTGCCGAGGAAAGATGGCTCTCCAGACGCGGCAACAGTATTCTTATATGCGTTATGCCAGTAGAGATACGACGTGGACATCCTCGGGCTGTGTAATACGCATTAAGGTAAGACGGCTCAAAAGCATTATCCACCTTGCCTATTATCTGTGGAATACTCTCCCAGGGGCCGTCATCCAGACGAATCTGAACCTCAGATGATAGTTCCGGCCTCTGCGGCTCATAAGAAAGGCTGATAAAACGGCTAAAAAGAGGATAGCGCCCGTCAATAGGAGGATCATCATCATTAAGAGGGGCAACGGTCATCCACTGAGAACCCCCCAGCCGGCTATCACGAGCATGCTCCCAGGGAACAATTTGAAAGCCGCCTCGGCTCTCTACCGCAAAATCGCTCAATGCATCCGCCAGAAGGGCCTGCCGCGAAAAGGGTGCCGTGGATACCGTTATAACGCCGGGATGATTGGAGGTTATTCGTCCTGGACCAGCCCAAGAGGTTCCTTCAAAGCGACCTATGCCGCCCACCGCACGAACAACCCTGGCCACATCCTCAGAACTACCGTCAGCATAAACGGAAATAACCTTACCTCCGGCTCTGTTTTCAAAGACTATCTCTTCGGGATAGCGGGCGGGAGCATCTACAACGATCAGTAATACATCGCCCGTTGCGGGCCGGTAATTATCAAGAACTGGAACAAGGGATCCTTCCCTCTCCAGAAAGACACGATTACCTACAAACGGAGCAAAGGACCTAAAAATAGATGCTCCGGCCGGTATGTCGGTAACTATGCAGGAGGCTAACGCCTGCCGAACCATAACACTCGTAGACATATTCTGGAAATCACAAGGCACCAGACTGATCAGAACCGCTCTATCCTTCTTCCCAGCGGCCGCCGGAAAGCATCCTACCTTGATATGAATAGAGTGCGTCGCCACTCCGGCTACACAACCATTATCAACCCACCGTCCGGCGCTAAAAGAGTTCGGGTTATTGTTCGTAGCCGGCTTAAGAACATTGCCTACTCGGGCCCACTTCTTGCCACTGTCGGAGCTCAGCTCTATGGCTCCATTCTTCTGGTTGACTGCCCGTATGCGATATATTTCTTCAGCAGACACGCTACGAGGAAGCAACCATAGAAGAAATAGCGCCAGTATTACACCATAGTATAAAGGCATAACGACACAACGACACCATCCTCCGCAATAGCCGTCTCGAACTTTTGAATACTGATGCCCGGCTACTGCTGTCTGAATCTGTAAATAGCTCTCATATATATTTTTCACTTTGAACATCTTCTCTCTCTGCCGCTGCTATTTAAGCATAATCCGTATCTTTTACCGGTCAAAGACGGCTGCTTATCGCTTGCAATTCCTTGACAAGAAAAAGTACCAGTATATATTATAGTATATAAGTCGGATTCGCAGTAACAGTTAATAAAATCTGCATTGGAGTGATCACACCTATATGGAAGACAGAAATACTCCCCAGGAAATACAGGGAACAGCCGGCAAATTTCTCATACGTCACAAGAGCATTCTTGATGCTACTTCCAAGATGCAGGAGTACTGTGCCCGAGTTAATCGGGCTATTGCCAAAGCAGTTACTTGCTGCGGTTGTATAAAAATCGATGCCGATAAACAGTGCCTTCCCCCTGACGTCAGCTATTCCGATATTCGAACCTTTATGCAAAGCCACATGGACGGTACGCTCTGTGATAATTGCCGGGATACTATCTCTCATGAAATAGGCACCACGGTCTTTTATCTGGCAGCACTCTGCAATCTTCTGGAATTGGACCTGGATACGGTTATCCGTGAAGAAAATGAGCGTATCCGAACCCTGGGAATCTACAGCCTTAAATAACCCTCAGCCTCGTCGTCCCAGGAAGACCTCCTCCCGCAGGCGCTTAAGTCCGTCTTTGATCATGTGCGCCCGAACTTCGCCTACTCCCTCAACCTTATCCAGATCATCAAGAGAGGCCTCGACGATACCCTGCAATGTACCGAAAGATTTGACCAGATTATCAATTACATGCCCGGGAAGTTGAAAGGGCAATCGGGGTATTTTGCTTAACAGGCGATAGCCCCTTGGCGAGACCGGCAGGTCCAGGCTGGCCGACATGCCGACAAAACCCAGTGCCTTGCCTATACCCACCGTATCCAGCAGATCGGCTGAGCTTCGCTCTTGCAATGCCTGCCTGATGCTTGCCACATCTTCATCCTGGATATAATCCCTAAGAATCAAATTTTCTTCATCCGCTGTCCCAGCATTCAACTCTTCCATCTGCATATTCACCAGGCGCCCCTCATTACCCAGCTCAATAACGTATCGCTCTATTTCAGAACTGACACGGTTCAACATCTCCGCACGTTGAATGGCGGTCACCACATCGGAAAGCGTCACCAGATCCTCAAACTCAAGAATACTCAGGCTGTTCAGAGATTGATCCAGAACCGAACGATATTTCTCCATAGTCTGTAATGCCTGATTAGCCTTAGTCAGGATTATCGGAACATCCTTGAGAATATATCTGGTTTCCCCCTTATAAATGGTTATCAACCCCCTTCGCTCGGATATGGCTACAATCAAAGCGCCTGTCTGCCTTGCAGTCCTGTCCGCTGCCCGATGCCGGCTGCCCGTCTCCGGAGAGAAGATACCGGCATCAGGCATCAGCAGAGTGTTGACACGCAGAATATGGGCAAAGCCGTCATCCACTACAATAGCACCGTCCATCTTGGCCAATTCATAAAGATAGTGAGGATTGAAGTCTATGTTGATGGCAAATCCACCATCAAGAACCGCTTCTACCTCCGGTCCGTGCGCTACCACTATCAACGCACCAGCCTTGGCCCTGACGATATTCTCCAGTCCCTCACGCACCGACGTTCCCGGTGCCAGCATCTTTAGAACGTTAACCAATTCATCCACCAAGAGCTACCTCCAACGCATCTTCCAGAGAACCGGTTTCTATTACCTCTATATTATCGATACGCCCAAAGCGGTTCTCTCCGGATGGAATTATCGCCCTGCTGAAGCCCAATCTGGACGCCTCTCGCAAACGCATATCAATCTGCCTAACAGACCTGATTTCGCCGGTAAGGCCTATCTCGCCAATAAAGATGCTGCCACAGCACAGAGGAATATCGCGATGGCTTGAAGCCACTGCCAGAGCCACTCCCAGGTCTATTGCCGGCTCATCCACCTTGATCCCTCCCGCTATATTCAAATAAACATCCTCCTGCGACATATGAAAGCCTATCCTCTTTTCCAGCACAGCCAGAAGCATGGAAAGACGGTTATGATCCATCCCTGTAGCCAGACGTCGCGGCGTTCCAAATCCGGTTGGACACACCAGAGCTTGTGCTTCTACCAACATAGCCCTGGTGCCTTCCATCACCGCTATCACGGAAGAGCCGGGTATACCGCTCTTGCGTTCCGGCAAAAAGAGCCCGGCCGCATCGGATACCTCCCTTAAACCACCATCCGTCATCTCAAAGACTCCCAGTTCATTGGTAGATCCAAAACGGTTTTTGATAGCCCTGAGCAGACGGTAACTATTATACTTCTCGCCCTCAAAATAGAGAACCGTATCCACCATATGCTCCAACACTCTGGGACCTGCCAAACTTCCATCTTTGGTGACATGCCCAACAATAAAAACAGGTATCCCCAATCCCTTTCCCAGGCGCATCAATCGAGCGGTACAATCCCGTACCTGAGAAACACTGCCCGGTGCAGATGGCAAACCCGGATTATAAAGGGTCTGGATGGAATCCACCATTAGAAGCCCCGGTGCAAATTTTCTCACCTGCACTTCGATATTATCCAGATCATTTTCCGGCAATATATAAATATTTTCCGAGCAAGCACCCAGGCGCTCAGCCCTCATTCTGGTCTGCTGAGCAGATTCTTCTCCGGAAACATATAGAACTCTCCCACAACCGGTGCCGGCCAACCAGGCGGTTTGAAGCAGAAGCGTCGATTTGCCTATGCCTGGATCACCTCCGATAAGAACCAATGAACCGGAAACAATTCCTCCTCCCAACACACGATCAAACTCCGATAATCCGGTAGGCAGACGTGAGCCTTCGCCCGTCTGGACCTCGCTCAGCGGCAAGGGATCCTGAACGCTTCCACTCCCCGTATTCTCTGCGGCCCTATGCGACAACTCTTCCACCATGGAGCTCCATGCTCGACAGCCGGGGCAGCGTCCCAGCCAGCGTACGCTTTCATAACCGCATTCCTGGCATACATATTTGCTGTTTGTTTTCATCATTTATCCTGCAGAAAGACCTGCCTCTTCTCGGCATTCCTTCTTGAAAATCACCTTTGCCTCCTCAACTTCAGCCTCTATCCTATCGCCATCCGCAAATACGCCGCCGAGGATTTCTTCAGAGAGCGGATCTTCTAACAATTGCTGAATAGCCCTGCGTAACGGCCGGGCTCCATAGACAGGATCAAAACCCTCATGAGCTATTAATTTTTTAACCTCATCGCCTATGCATATATCGTAACCATGAGCCTTTACCCTGGCCTCCAATTCAGCTACCATAAGCCCCACGATACTTTCTATTTCCAGCGGTGAAAGATAATTGAAAACCACCGTTTCATCCACCCTATTTAGAAACTCAGGCCGGAAGGCCTTTTTCACCTCTTCCATAACATGGCGCTTCATACTGTTGTACCGCTGTTTTTCATCGACAATCCGCTCCTCCTGCAGCGCTTTGAAGCCTACTGAGCGAGCATGCATTTCCTGCAACCCCAAATTGGAAGTCATGATAACAATGGTGTTTTTGAAACTTACCACTCTGCCGTGAGCATCAGTCAACCTGCCATCCTCCATAACCTGCAGCAGGATATTGAAGACGTCGGGATGAGCTTTCTCTATTTCATCCAACAGCACTACGGAATACGGCCTTCTCCTGACGGCTTCGGTAAGCTGGCCTCCCTCATCATATCCCACGTATCCAGGAGGCGATCCCACCAGACGAGAGACAGCATGCTTCTCCATGTATTCACTCATATCCACCCTGATTATGGCTTCTTCATTCCCAAATAAATACTCTGCCAGCGCCCTGGCCAGCTCTGTCTTGCCTACTCCGGTAGGCCCGACAAAGATAAGCGATGCCGCCGGGCGTTTGGGATCACGCAGCCCGGCCCGGGAACGACGCACCGCTCGACAGACAACGTCCACCGCTTCATCCTGACCGATGATCCTGTTTTTCAAAATAGCCGTCATTTTCAGCAAACGCTGAGCTTCCTCTTCATTAAGCTTGGTCACCGGTATACCGGTCCAGATGGCTACAACCTGAGATACCTCCTCGGCCGTAACCGTAGCTCTGATCACACCCTTATTCTTCTTCCAACCTGCCTGCAGTTCACTGCGACGCAGACGTAGCTTGTCTTCATGGTCTCTGAGCTCAGCTGCCTTTTCAAATTCCTGTGCCCGAACGGAGGCCTCTTTCTCCTGTTGAAGCTGTTGCAGTTCCCTGTCTATCTGCTGTAATTCGGGTGGTGCTACACTGGAAGAGAGCCGAAGGCGGGATGCCGCTTCATCCATCAAATCAATAGCCTTATCCGGCAGGAACCTATCGGCAATGTATCTTTCGGCCAGGACAGCTGCAGCCTCCAATGCCTCATCGCTGATCTTCAAGCGATGATGCGCTTCGTATCTATCGCGCAGCCCCCTCAGTATTTGGAGGGTCTCATCTACCGTCGGCTCTCCTACCTTGACCGGCTGGAAGCGCCGTTCCAGAGCACTATCCTTTTCCACATATTTACGATACTCGGTAAGTGTGGTGGCTCCTATGCATTGCAACTCTCCTCTTGCCAGCATCGGTTTGATAATGGAAGCCGCATCCATAGCGCCCTCCGCCGCCCCAGCGCCGACCAACGTATGCAACTCATCGATGAACACAATCACTTCACCGGTTGCTTTACGTATCTCGTCCAGGACTTTTTTAAGACGCTCTTCAAATTCGCCTCGATATTTAGTGCCGGCGACCATGGCCGCCAGATCCAGTGTTACCACACGCTTATTATGAAGAAGATCGGGAACTTCCTCTTTAACAATACGTTGGGCCAGGCCTTCCGCAATAGCCGTTTTTCCCACCCCGGGTTCGCCTATAAGAGCCGGGTTGTTCTTGGTCCGACGGGATAATATTTGCAGAACTCGTTCTATCTCCTGCTCCCGCCCCACCACCGGATCCAATTTGTTCTCCCGGGCTAGAGCCGTCAAGTCACGTCCAAACTCATCCAAAGTGGGAGTCTTTGCCTTGGCTCGGGCCGGCGATATGGATGTTCCGCCATCCTGCATCAATTGCATCAACTGCCAGCGCAATCTATCCACATCCTGGCCGAGGTTAACCAATGCTTTTGTAGCTACACCTTCTCCCTTCCCCTCACGAAAAGATTCCTCCCTTTCACGAAGTATCCCCAGAAAGAGATGTTCAGCATCGATGTAATTGTGGCCGAGTTGACGAGCTTCATCAAAGGCCAGCTCCAGCACCTTCTTGGAGCGCGGTGTAAAGGTCATCTCCTTTTCCCGCGGATTATGCTCCTTACCGGCGATATGCTCCACCTCGAATCGCATCGTTTCCAGTGACATGCCGCCGCTTAGCAACATCTTAGCCGTCAGGCTCTCACCTTCACGAAGGATGCCCAGCAATAAATGCTCCGTACCTACATAGGCACATCCCAGTTTCTGTGCTTCATCCTGGGCCAGAACAATTATTTTCTTAGCCTTCTCAGTGAATCTCTGCCACAAATAGCATTCCTCCCTATATGTATATCTCCGATCCCGTGCTGTTGGCCAATGTCCTGTAGCGTGAGATAAGTTTCGTAGTTATGCTGCCGGGACACCCGTTGCCTATGCTGCGGCCATCCACCTTGACGACAGGTATGATCTCCGCTGCGGTTCCTGTAAGAAAAGCCTCCTCAGCAATATATATGTCATGCTGCGTAAAAAGTTCTTCTCTGACATCCAGCCCCATTTCTTGTGCCAGTTCCATGACCGCACCACGAGTCACCCCTTCCAGAATACCAGCTGATGGAGGAGGTGTCAGAAGCATATTATCCTTGTAAATAAAAACATTGTCTCCCGTAGCCTCAGCTATATATCCCTGATTATTCAACATAATGCCTTCCAGCAAGCCGGCATTAATAACCTCTATCTTCGCCAGAATGTTGTTAAGATAATTCAGCGACTTGATAGCAGGATTCAATGCCTCGGCCAAACTACGCCTGGTACAGAGAGTCCTTACTTCCAAGCCATCCTGATATGTTTCCTCCGGATAGAGCGTTATCCGATGAGCAATAATAACTACAGTAGGCCTGGAACATTTTCGAGGATCAAGGCCCAGATCCCCCTTGCCGCGGGAGACCACCAATCTGATATAGGCATTTTTCAGCTCATTGCGCCGCAACGTTTCCAATAAAGCCGCTTCCATCTCTTCCATAGACATGGATATATCCAGAGCAATTGATTTTGCCGAACGATACAAACGAACGATATGCTCTTTTAGACGAAAAACCCGGCCGTTATAAGCCCTTATACCTTCGAAGACCCCGTCTCCATAAAGAAAACCGTGATCAAAAACGGAGATTTTAGCCTCCTCTTCATCATAATAATGACCATTCACATAGATCTGTAACCCCATTTTTACCACTCCTGCCGTAAATTGTGCCTTTCAGACAGTTCTAGGTTCATAGTTCACCGTTTAAAGCCGGTTATGAAGAAGACTTCAACGGCCCGTCGGGATCTTTCGAACCTTGAACTCTGACACTATACTTTATTCTACCCCCGGGAGTAACTTCCCTTTCCTTAATTGCCATTCCAACAATTCTACTGCCATAATAATTAAAAACCCTCCGTAGCCTTGGCAAAGGAGGGTTACAGGTGATGATCTTTCCTGCAAAATGCTTACCGGAAGCTATAAGACAGACTGCACTCAATAACTTCGGTAGGAGGCGATCACCTTCCCGAGAATAGCCGCATCCCGCAATATAATCGGCTGAAACATCGGATTGGACGGCTGCAACCGTACCATGCCGGCTTCCAGGTAAAAACGCTTGACGGTGGCTTCCTCCCCAATTAGAGCTACAACCAGATCACCGTTCACAGCCGTCTGCTGGCGAGCTACAACTACATAATCGCCGTCCAGCAAACCATCGCCAATCATACTCTCGCCCACTACTCTAAGTATAAAAGCATCACGCCCTCTGGTGATAGTCAACGGCAGCGGCACCATATCCTCCACATTCTCTGATGCCAGCAAAGGAACACCGGCAGCTACACGCCCGACCAAAGGCAGTTCAACAACCTCGGCCTTGCGGGCCAGCGAATCTTCAGCCAGCATTACAGAACGTGAAATTAGAGGGTTGCGTCGGATATACCCCCTCTGCTCCAAAGAATTCAGATGTTTATGCACCGTACAGGTAGAACGCAGACCAACAGCCGCTCCTATCTCTCTTACAGTGGGTGGATATCCCCGCTTCTCCATGCTTCGCTTGATAACATCCAGAATCAGGCGCTGTCGCTGACTGAGACTATCCATTTACAACCCCCTCCCGAGCCTATTATAACAGAAAAACCCGGAAATGAACAAACGGGTGTTCGCCGCCTGCTCAGAAGGTAATGCCTTGCAGCCGCCAATAACAGGAAATATCCGTTATCATGCAGAAGCATAACACTATACTGCAGAACAACACGCTATCTTCTTCCCCGTTACCGTATTCTTTTCAGCTTTTTCATCAAAGACAAGAGAGGTCACTAGCAGCCTTTTCGCCTATGGCTTAGCTCGACCTTTGAGCAGCAGATAAGATATTGCCTCTTTCAATATCCTCTCGGATTGCGGCCCCACTTTGCTGACACCGATTTCGTATCCTCCTCGGCTGTAGGCATCCGCAGTGCCGATATACGATGGGCCGTGGGCGCCGTAGGCGGCCATGCAGACCGTATCATGCGGGCACAAACCGCGGGCGTAAAGCTGGTAATCCACGAACAGTTCGCCAGGCAGGTGCAGTATATGGACCCGCCGGCCCAAATGCAGGCAGCTGATGTCAATACGGCCTCCCTGCCTGATCCAGTTCAGCCAGGATAGACTCAAGGCGGCCCCAAGACGTTTTCTCTCCGTCATTGATGGATCATCAAGCTCTGCCAGCAACGTGGCCTCCTTCAATCTCTCATTCGCCGGAAGAGAGACCGCCTGCACCTCCCAGCCGATATCGTCAGCACTTACAGGAAAGCGATCTGTAGCCTCCCAGGCTCGCTTCATGCCGTCGGCCAGGCGTCGGGCTAGTTCCGGTCGCATCTGCGGCGAGCCATCGTTGTACTTGCCGGCAGCTATATTGCCGCCGGCTCCGTTGAAATGAACCTGGCACACGCCCGGCAGCGCTTTCTCCCGTTCAGCCCGGGCCAAGCCGACGAACTCGGCGGTAACGTCACCCTGTCCATAGTAACTTTGGGGATGGGTAGCATAGTAGCTGACTGCTGCCAGCGGCGTCTCCTCGTTCCAAAAACTGATTATCTGTACTTCCGGGTCGATGGTTCCTTCAGGAGCGGCTATGGCTTTCGCATTCTGAGAGTTGCTCCAGCGCATCATAGCCACCATGCCGTCGGCGCCGAAGATGTGGCGATTGGAGGCTACTCTGTCTACCAGAGCCTTCCCCGTGCCGATATGAGTCAGGGGACGGCCGTTCTTAGCAGCTTCAGCTACGGCGGAAGCCGTGCGCCGGATAACGTCACGAGCAAAGGCCGCATCCATGAACCTGCCGCCCAGGCCTTGAGCCGTCAGCAGTTCCTCGGCAGCGAAATCGCAGCGTGGGGCGTCATGTTGATGCAATGTATGGACTGCCACCCTGTCAGAGGTAGTACCGGCAGCCTTGGCCAGAGCCTCTCGCCAGGCGTCGTGAGCATCGTTGCCGATACCAATCCAGTCCACGGCACAGAGGACTATAGGCTGACCGCTGCCGCTGATCACCACTCCCCGAGCACTGAGACGATCCTGAATACTGCGAGTCAGAGCATAGGCCACCGGGCTGCCCAAGGGTGGTGTAGCATCGATGTTAAAGGTTCCCAGAAGCAGCCCGGCCGCAGCAAAGATCCCATATCCTTTTTTAAGCTGAGTATACATTTTGTATGCCTCTCCTTACATATTGATAAAACTTATGAACCATTTCTAAACAAAAGCCTCATCAAGAAGATACCTGGCGCCTTGCTCCCCTGAATTTCCTTATCTTCTTACGCGCGCGTTCCCTTTCCAGATGCTCCAAACCTGCTCTTCATCTGCAGGCTGAGCATAATCGGTCAGCATAGTGGTTGCCAGCGCTCCGGTAGCCCAGGCAAACTGCACCCATTTCTGCGGCTCCCAGTTCCTCAGAATGGCATAGAGCATGCCGCCCACAAAACCGTCGCCACCGCCTATGCGATCCAAAACAGTTATATCGCGGGGTTCAACAACATGCCAGTTGTCGCCTTCGGACAAAATAGCGCCCCATAGATGATGATTGGCACTGAGAACCTGGCGTAATGTCGTGGCAAAAACCGTAGCCTTGGGAAACTTCTTTTTGGCACGGTTTATCATTCCCTTGAAGTTTTCAATCTTGGCTTTGATATCTTTGCCGCCCGCCTCAGGCCCTTCAATACCCAGGCAAAGCTGAAAATCCTCTTCATTACCTATCAGAATATCAGCAATCCCTGCAATCTCCGTGAATATGCTATGGAGCTCTTCCTCGCGATTGATCCAAAAAGAGGCTCGGTGATTAAGGTCGAAGGAAACTCGTGTCCCGTATTTCTTGGCTGCCCTGGCCAGTTCCAGACAGAAAACACCGGTCTCCGGAGAGAGTGCAGCGATAAGCCCGGAGAGATGCACTATTTGCACCCCCTCCTGCCCGAAAATGCGATCCAGATCGAAATCTTTGACGTTCAGGGTTCTGCCGACCTCGCCCGCACGATCATTGTGAACACGAGGCCCCCGGCTGCCGTACCCGCTGTCGGCAAGATTAAACTGGTGACGATAACCCCATGGGCCGCCCTGCTCCACTTCAGGCCCTTCATAATCCATATGGCGGCCGGCAAGATCGTCCTTGATGAATCTTGCTATCGGACTATCTTTGACGAAAGTTGTCAGGACCTTTACCGGAAGGCCCAGATATGACGATATGCTTGCCACATTGGTTTCCGCACTGGTTGCCTGCATAATAAGGTTCTTGCTGCAATGCATCGGCTGCCCGTTAGCCGGCGTCAAACGAATACCTATACTGGTAGGGACCACAAGGCTGTACCGGCAATCTTTCTTAAGTTCAATACTCATGATAATATACCTCTCTATTCCTTTTATTCGCTTTTAAGGCTGAAGATCGTTAAGAAATTATACTCCGGCGCTCTCCCTCAGCCTGCATGCTCTTTTATAAGAGTGCATTCAAACTGCAGGCTAACCCTTGTAAATATTACCGATCAAAGCAGCTCTTGTCAACATTACGAAGAAGAAAACCCCTGCTAAGAATGCTGCTTCATTCTATCTATGAGCATAGCCAGTCGGCAGGATTATCCTGCATCATGGACCAGGCAATATTTTCCGGAATGCCCTCATCTATCATCATCGGCAAAATATGGGAAATGATATGATCGTAGCCCCATCCGCCATAACGATGCAGCATTTGTTTAAGACAAAGGTCATTGGTAATCAGTATGCGCTTTTCAAAACCTGCCGCCACAAGCTCTTTGATCACTCGTACTCTTTCCAGATCGGTAGCAAAGGCACCACCGGTGAATCCCAGGCGGTCTTTGCTGTCGATATAGAATTCCTTGCCAAAATTATCAAATTCCACATAAGCACCCCGTCGTAAAAGCTCTTTTATATACGGTATGTTAAACTCCACATCGATATGGCAGATAACCACCCGCGCCGGATCCACGTCCAAAGCCGTCAAAACATCCAGGACCTCATGGCCGGTGGTACCCCAGGGGTATGTATGTATCTGTAATGAAGCACCGGTCTGCCTATGTGCCAGAGCGGCCGCCCGTAAAGATTTTACCTCGTTTGGATGAATTGGATCCCCGGTGCCTATCTCGCCGATGACCCCGGCACAGATGCCGGTATCTCCAATGCCTTCACAGAGCTCTCTTACCATCTCTGCAGCAATTTGTTCCTCAGTCAATTCCGCCATTTCTTCCGGATGCGTATCCTGCGTATAATAGCCGCATCCGACGATGATATTCAATCCGGTCTCTTCCGCCAAAGCCTTGAGCTTCAGCGGCGACCTGTTTATGCCTATGGACGTGCAATCTACTATGGTAGAGCCGCCGGCATTCTTAAAACAGAGCGCTTCCTCTGTCATAACCACGGGATCATCCATAATCAGGTTCTCTTTAAGAGCATACGGATTTCTTCTAAGATACCCGTAATTCTGCAAGGATATTGCTTCCCGGCTGCGACGCCTGGCCTCAGGATCATCAAACTCGGAGAACTGGTTTGTCAGGTTAATAAAGAGATGCTCATGGGGTAAAATGACTCCTAGCTCTTCTCTTTTCACCGATCCTAAAACCGTTGTAACTGACATTTTAAATCACCTCGTCTGCTTTAAAGCAGTTTGTATTTCCACCATGTCCTTGAAAGAGTTCCAAATAAATAATCATATGCTATTGCATCCGATCTGCCAGCGTCAGATCCATACTGCCGCTACGAAAACCGGCCAGATCCAAAGTAACATATTTATAGCCCAGCGATATCAAGCCTGGTAGGATCTCTTCGGCAAGCTGCAGCGCCTCCGGCAGCTTTTCCTTCTCCACCTCTATCCGAGCCAGATCGCCGTAATCTCTGACCCTTACCTGCTCGAAGCCCAGCTCGCACAGTAACCTCTCCGCCTGAGCCACCCGATGAAGATTCTCAACGGTCAATCTAACGCCATAAGGTATACGCGATGCCAGGCAGGCCATAGAAGGCTTATTCCAGGTAGATAACCCTAAATTTCGGGAGATGCGACGAATATCCTCCTTATTCAGGCCGACGTTCACCATGGGGCTGCAGGCCCCTGTTTCGGCTACCGCCCTGCTGCCGGGGCGAAAATCTTGCAGATCATCCATATTGCTGCCCTCTATAACCTCCGATAATCCCTCCTCATCGGCAATCTGCCGCAGAGAGATAAAGAGTGCCCTCTTACAGTAATAACAGCGTTCCGGAGAATTGGAGATAAAATGCTCGTCACTCATTACTTCTGTCTTCAACAATCTATGCCTGATACCTATATGCCGGGCCACAGCGACGGCAGCCTCGCTCTCTTCAACGGTAAAAACAGGAGAGACCGCCGTGACCGCCAGCGCCCGGTCTCCTAAAGCATCAAAGGCCGCCCTGGCCAGCAAGGTGCTGTCAGCTCCTCCGGAAAAGGCCAAGACAACGCCGCCCAGGTCGCACAGCAAGTTTATCAACCTTTCATATTTGGCCTCCAAGCCCTTATTCATGCCCTGCACGGCATCCTTCATCCTCTCCTGAAATCCCTTGCCCCGGCCGGGAAGTACCGATGTAATCCTTCAGTAACTGCCTCGCCTGAGCAGGATCATCCATACCTCTGATGATGACCCTTCCATCTGTAAAAAAGTAAACACTCCTGCTCTCTTGTCTTAAGCTGAGAACATAACCGTTGTTACATACCTTGCCCCGGCCGGATAGCCGGCCGGCCAGTTTATCGAGATCCACCCGACCGGCCTTTACCGTATCGTAAAGCTGCACGGAGGCCTCTCCCATATAGAGCGGCGAATACCCTCCGGTTTCGGTATTGAGATAATCATAACGGCCATTGCAGGCCGGGCAATCAATTCTGGCCGCATCCGATACATTCATCAGCCGGTAATTTCTCTGCCACAAGTCCACTTCCAGCAATCGCTGATCCGTTTTCACTCCGCTCAAAACCTTCAGCGTTTCAGCCACTTCCACCGCACCTATCAGCCCTGGCGCAGGATTGATCACCCCGGCCTGGTGGCAGGAGGGAAAGGAGCCCGCCTCCGGCGGCTCCGGCATAAGACAGCGTAAGCATGGAGGATGATCCGGCTGTATAGTAAGCGAGCAACCGGTGGCTCCCAGCACAGCACCATAGATCCAGGGAATGCCCAGCTTCAGACAGGTATCATTCATCAGAAAACGTGCCGCAAAATTATCTGTGCCGTCCAGGACTATATCTGCCTCGGCTATCAGGCTTTCAGCCGTCATAGAGTTGAAATCCGATACCAGACCGGTAATCTCTATAGCGGAGTTTACAGCTTTAAGATGCATCTCCGCCGCCACTGCTTTGGGCAAGCCGACATCCTTCTCTTCAAAAAGCATCTGCCGCGGCAGATTGCTCCATTCCACCACATCCCGATCGATAAGTACCAGCCGGCCTATACCGACACGAGCCAGACCGCTGGCGATAACGGTTCCCAGCGCTCCGCAACCTATAACCGCAGCCTTGGACCTCGCCAGGCGCTCCTGGCCATCGTCTCCAAGCTCCTGAAACAACATCTGACGCGAATATCTCTCTTTATAACATTCTTCCATGATCTTAATAATCTCTTTTATTCTCCCTCTGTTGAATAGCTCTATTGCTCTTCTCATCTGCAACCGCTACAAGCTCCCTCTCCGGCACATCGAAACGCACTATCCTGGGACGCCAGCCCAGCTTTTTCAATACTTCCCAGTACTCTTCGGGAGCAATCTGAGCAACCGGCTTATCGCTGACAGCCACCAGCGCGGCCTCCATAACATTGGTGCCGAAAGAGCGTCCGTTAAGTTCAGGGGTAGTGGTCACCAGCATCTTCGCTCCTCGCTGCCGGAACAGCTCCACATCCGCAGCCGTAACTGTGTTGGTGATAATTACCTTGCCGTCCAGACGGGCCGGCATATACCGCTTGATAAAGTGAAAATCTCCGGCTATGACCTCAGCCCAATCGAAATATTTACTATATCGAGGGTTTTCCGAGTCTTGCTTCTCCCCGGTAGGATAGATTAACTTGAACGGCAAACGGCAAACAAGAGGCAAAAACGTAAAAGCCACCAGCTTCAGCACCCGCAGGGACCGTATCGGCACCGGCAAGCCCAGAGCGAAGATCACATCGCCAAAGAGACACTCCGCCCCCATCTCCTCCACCGCTTCGGCCATGCCGAAGCGGTCAACGGCGCTTACCAGCATCACCCGCCGGCCAGGCAGAGAGAGCAGGCCTTCCTTGACAAGATATTCGATAGTCTGTCGTTCCAGCGTGTTCTTCAGCCCGCTGCCGTCCACTACCGGCGTTATAAAGGCAGCCCGAGCCATTTTGAGAGCATCCCGGACCACAAATTTTTTTCCTGCGGTTATCAGATAAAGGTCTATTCCTCCCAGGCCGATGGCATCAACCTCACCATCCAGCTCACCGATGATCCTTATCGCCTTCTGCATACTACCGTCCGTACCCATACGACGAACCTTGATCCGTTCGCCAAACAGGTTCATCTCTACGGCATGATCCCGTTTAGAAGAACCCAAGCTTACGCTGACAACTTTTTTCATCTTACTTCCTCCCGAAAGATCCTTTCGGCATCCTCTTTATTCGACATGGCATTGATCTCCTCGCGCAGCCTGGCCGCACCCGGCACTCCTTTGAAATACCAGGCTAGGTGCTTGCGCATCTCCCTGATGCCTCTTGCCTCTCCTCGGCGCTGCAACACATCATAGAGATGCTCTCGCGCCACAGCTGTCTTCTCTGCCCAAGAAGGCTCGGAGATAAGCCTCCCTTCCCGGATAAAAGCTGCAATCCGACCCAAGATCCAAGGGTTCCCCAGAGATGCCCGACCAATCATCACTCCGGCACAACCACTCTCTAAAAAACGCCGAGCGGCATCCTCAGGGCCGGTAATATCTCCGTTACCGATCACTGGAATATCCAGCGCAGCAACAACCCGGGCTATCACATCCCAATCAGCTCTGCCGCCGTACATCTGGCGACAAGTCCTACCATGCACCGCTATGGCGGCAGCTCCGCCATCCTGGGCCGCCAGAGCAATCTCGACAGCGTTTATGCTCGCAGCGTTCCAGCCGGTTCTAATTTTAACCGTGACCGGGACCTTCACCGCTTGCACGACGCTATGTACTATACGGTTAAGCAGTTCCGGGTTGCGCAGCAGATCGGCGCCGGCTCCTGTCTTGACCACCTTGGGCACCGGGCAGCCGGCATTAATATCTACCGCTCCAGCACCTTTTTCCTGCAGCATCAGAGCGCCCTCAGCCATAACTGCCGGATCAGCACCGAATATCTGTGCCACCAGCCGGTCCTCCCCGCTGAAATCCAGCATATCCGCAGTCGCCGCATTGCGATAATGGAGCCCCCAGCTGCTGACCATCTCAGTATAGACCAGATCGGCTCCCAGACGCCGGCATATCAACCGAAAACTCTTATCCGTAATGCCGGCC